>Ga0335397_10000550_pt1 | contig 49241 bp, 38 predicted proteins | sample MAT04_FD_205740 | JGI IMG/M metagenome (GOLD analysis project Ga0335397, IMG submission 205740) | Freshwater microbial communities from Lake Fryxell liftoff mats and glacier meltwater in Antarctica - MAT-04 (spades assembly) (version 2) ...
TGGATCGCGCGCAGGACATAATCCCAGCCGCTCCAGACCGTCACGGCGACCATGAACCATAGCATCGCGTTGCGCAGGAAATCGACTTGTCCAGCCAGGCCGACGGAGACTTGCTCGCACGCGGCGCGGAACGGCTGATCCATCGTCAATAACGCAACTGTCAGGGCGAAGCATTGCAGGATCATTTTCAGCTTGCCGCTGAACGTCGCGGAGAAATCGGCTCCCAGTTGTTCCAGGAATCCACGCAGGCTGGTGACGAGCATTTCCCGGCCGAGGACGATGATCACCATCCATGGCGTGATGCCGGACTGCGGATAGGGGAGCAAAAACACGAATACGCCGCCCGTGATGAACTTATCCGCGAACGGGTCCATGATGCGGCCGAGTTGCGTGATCAGTTGATACTTCCTGGCGATCCAGCCATCGAGCGCATCGGTCAGCACCGAAACGACGAACAGCGCGGCACAGAACGCCCAATTGCGATTCAGCGACATCAGCCCGAACAGCACCAGCGCCAACGCCAGCCGGCTGAACGTGATGATGTTTGGCAGATTAAGATTGTTTTCGCTAGCTGTTGCCGTTGTCATCTAATTGTTTCTGATTGGACGGCGATTGCTGTGAAAGCTCGTAATTTGCCAACACGACCAGCGACAGTGCTTCTTGAAGGTTTGCATAGACCTCTTCAATACTGTCGCCCTGCGTGTTTGCACCAGGCACTTCCTTAATATAGCCGATGTAGCCTTCAGGTACCGTGTTGATGACCACCGTGAGTTTCACCATCGTCACCCTCCATAGTTACCACCATACCCACCAAATCATAATCCTTGCGTTCCAGAATCTCGACCGGGACTAACTGACCGACTTGCAGGTTTTCTCCGCCGACGAAAACGGTACCGTCGATTTCCGGGGCATCGGCGAACGACCGGCCGGCCCAGACGCCATCGCCAATCTCTTCATCGATCAGCACATCGAGTTCATACCCGAGCAGCGAATCGCCATACTCGAACGCGATTTCCTGCTGTAACGCCATTAGCTCATCGCGGCGGGCGTTCTTCACTTCGTCCGGCAGATGGCCTTCAAGTTTCATGGCCGGCGTGCCGGGTTCAGGCGAATAGGGGAAGACACCCATCCGCTCAAACCTCGTTTCCTCGACGAAATCGTAAAGCTCATCAAACTGCTCGTCGGTTTCGCCGGGGAAGCCAACGATGAATGTGGTTCGCAACACAAGATTCGGAATCCGCTCGCGGAGCTTGCCGATCAATTCTTCCGTCGCATCCCGCTTCACCCGCCGCTGCATGCGGCGCAGCATTGTGTCGTTGATGTGCTGCAAGGGCATGTCGAGATATGGAATGATCTTCGACGACCCGGCGATTGTATCGATCAAATCATCTGTGAAGTGAATCGGATAGAGATACAGCAGCCGAATCCAATCGAGGCCTTCGACAGTTTCCAGTTGTTTGAGCAATTCCGTGAGCCGGACTTTGCCGTACAGATCGAGGCCATAGTAGGTCGTGTCTTGCGCGACAATGTTGAGTTCCCGCACGCCGTCGGCGGCGAGTTCCTTCGCCTCGGCGATCACCTCTTCGATGGGCTTGGTGACATGCTTGCCGCGCATCTTGGGGATGGCACAAAACGTACACGTTCGGTCGCAGCCTTCGGAAATTTTGAGATACGCATAATGCTTCGGTGTGATGCGTAACCGCGAGCGGTCGTCCATCGCTTTAATCGGAGCCGGGCGGAAGACTTCGCGCTGCTCCGTGCGTCCGCCAATGAGCCGATCCGCCACGCGGCCGATTTCCTCACGACCGAACACGCCCACGAGGTGATCAATCTCCGGCATCTCTGTGAGGAGTGACGGCCCGATCCGTTCCGGCAGACACCCGGCGACAATCACCCCCCGCGTCTTGCCGGCCCGCTTGAGGTCGAGCATCTCCTGAATCACACCCTTGGATTCCGCCCGCGACTGCTCGATGAACCCGCAGGTGTTCACGATGACGAAATCCGCCCCGTCCGGTTCCGAGACGAGCGTATACCCATCCAGCGCCAACGTCCCGAGCATCTTCTCGCTGTCGACGAGATTTTTGGGACAGCCGAGGGAGATGAAGGCGTAGGAGCCTTTGGAAGCCGCTTCGGAAACTGGCGAAACATTGAGCTGAATGAGGTTTTCCGTTGTCATTTATTCTCTAATGCGAATGCGATGTTCTTCGACAATCCAGAGCCGCCGGGCGATCGCCTGATCTTCGAGTGCTGCGAGAGCGCGGGTTACCAAACGCTCGATCCGGACAACCGTTTGGGCGTTGGGCCGCAGGACGATGATCCCGTAATAGTCCTGCGGTGGATAAACGCGAATATCTGAGAAGTCTAAATCCAAAGTGACGATCACACGTTCTTCGTAACGGCATACTATCGCCACGTCCTGATCAGGATGGCCGGCGAGTTGCTGGTCGAACACACTGACCGCGTCATGTCCATGCCGATTTAATAAATCTACGACTTCCGACGGAAGGTTTTCATCGGTCTTGAACTTCATGCGACGGTCTCGGGCAACTCAACGATTCTTTCCTTGGCAACTTCGGATGCATAGTATAGCGCTGCCTGAATATCTTGCGGTTGCAGCGTCGGATAACTCTTAAGGATTCGCTCCGCAGAGACGCCTTCAGCCAAGTTATCCAGAATCACCGAAATCATGATTCGTGTTCCTTTGATACATATTTTTCCATGGCAGATCTGTGGGTCAACGCTGATGCGATCTCGCCAGTTCATGAACGCGCTCCTCAGTCACCCGCAATTGCAATCCTGAATGCTTTCATGTCATTCTAACCGGACACGCGATAGAAACCCATTCCCAGCCTGAAATCTGATCCATGATCATGCCTGACAATGACTCGCCCGTTGCCGACGCCACCCTCGCCGCGCGCGGCGGCCAGCCGCCGGAGTTTGTCACGCGGCCGAGCGCGCCGCCCGTCTATCTGACGACGGCGTTCGATCTGGAGGGTCTGGAACAGCTTGACGCGGTCGTCGCGGGGGAGCAAAAGGGGTACATCTACACTCGCGACGGCAACCCGAATCACGAGGCGTTCGCGGCCGATGTCGCCCGGTTGGAGCGGGCGGAAGCCGGGGTCGTGGCGGCGTCCGGCATGGGCGCGTTGACCGCGGCCCTCGTCGCGCTGCTGAAAACGGGCGATCACGTCCTCGCGGCCCGCGTGCTCTATGGTCGGACTGGGCAATTGCTGAACCATCTCCAGAGTGCGTTCAGGATTCAGGTGACCTATCTCGATGCCAACGACCCGGCGGCGTGGCGGGCGGCCGTGACGCCGCGGACCAAACTCGCCATCGTCGAGAGCATTTCCAATCCGCTGTTGGAAGTCGTCGACATTGCGGCCGTCGTTGATGCGACCGGTTCCGTGCCGCTGCTGGTTGATAACACGTTTGGCACGCCGTGTCTGATTCGGCCCCTCGAACATGGGGCGACCTATGTTTGGCACAGCGCGTCGAAATATCTCAATGGTCACGGCGATGTGATGCTCGGCGTGATCGTGGGGCCGAACTCGGCGATGCGGAAAATCCGGGCCATGTCGAGCTTGTACGGCCTGAACGCGAACCCGTTTGAGTGCTGGCTGGCATCGCGCGGCTTGCGCACCCTGCCGTTGAGGATGACGCGCGTCTCCGCGACAGCCCAACACATCGCCGAGTTTCTCGCACAACAGCCGAATGTGCTCCGCGTCGCCTACCCCGGACTGCCGAGCCATCCGACATTCGGGATCGCGAAAACGCTGCTGCCCAATGGTTACGGCGGGATGCTGTCGTTCGAGGTCGCTGGCGGAAAGCCGGCCGTGGAAAGCATCTTCCGCAAGTTGAATCATGTGATCCCGTTCGCCCCCACGCTCGCGGATGCGCGGACGACGGTGTCGTATCCCGCGGGGACATCCCACAAATTCATGACCGTGGCCGAACGCCAAGCTTGCGGCATCAGCGACGGCCTCATCCGACTGTCGATCGGACTGGAAGACGCGGATGACCTGGAACGCGAACTTGAGGCTGCTTTGTAGGGGATAGGATCTGCATCCTCTCGGCTGGAACTATTAATCCCCGATGTGAAGAATCTCGATAGCGTCCCCCTGAAATCGACTTGGCGGGTTTGCAAGACTAACTATCTATTGTTAGTTTAGTCCGCTAGCAGACAGGCAGGACTCACTTCGTCATGCTGGAACTGATATCACTTACCAGAAATCATGCCTGCCGTCTGACATGAATCGAAACCCACTCGGCAGGCGCCGCCTGACGAAATGTGCGAGTCGACCTTCCTACCTGATCTGGAGCTGAAGTATGGTGCGACCCGCCGTTGATCTGACAGTCGCCGAACTGGAAAAGATGCTGAACGCTCGCCGAAACACCTTGCGAGATTTGAATAGCCGCCGCGCCAAAATTCAAAAAGAACTCGCGAAAGTGGACGACGAAATTCGGGCTTTGAACGGAACGGAACGGTCCGGGGGGCGGGGACGGCGATCGAAGAACAAGCTGTCGTTGCGCGAGACCGTGCTGGAACTCCTGCAGAAGAACAAGAAAGGCCACACCCTCGCCGATCTGTCTCAGATCATTCTCGATGCCGGCTATAAGACCGCGAGCACCAACTTCCGCAACGTGCTGTATCAGTGTCTTTATAATACGAACGGTATCTACCACGACGAAGAGTCCGGCACCTACCGCTATCAAGAACCAGTCGCCAAAATCAAGCCGACGATGATCACGTCGATCAAGTAGCATCCTCGACGGCAGCGCAATGTCCAGGCAATCATCGTCAGCCTTCGACCGGGAACTCGCGGATGGCAAAGTCTCGAACCACCCCCGCACGCCGCTCAGCCGGCGGCAAGCGCCCGGCTGAACAGGCGTCGTCGTTGCCGGAGATTGACGAGCAGCGGGCCATCGACCTGGTGTGCGAACTGATGGCGATTCCCGGCAAAAGCCGGGAAGAGGGCCGTGTGCTGGATGTCATCTGCCGCAAATTGAAAGCGGCCGGTGTGCCGACGACATGCCTGGCGTTTGACAATGCCAACCGACACAGCCCGGGCGAATCGGGAAACTTGATCGTCAAGTTGCCGGGAACTCGCAAACTGCCGCGGCGATTGTTGATGGCCCATGTCGACACCGTGCCGATTTGTATCGGTTGCCAGCCGGTGATCGACGGGGACTTGATTCGCTCCGCGAATCCGGAAACGGGATTGGGGGGCGATGACCGGGCCGGGGTGGCTGTCGTGCTGACTTCGTACCTGGAGCTGCGCCGCCGAAAGCTGCCGCATCCGCCGTTGACGCTATTTTTCCCGGTGCAGGAAGAGATCGGCCTGTATGGAGCGCGGCACGCATCACTGACGAAACTCGGCAAGCCGGTGTATGGCTTTAATTGGGATGGTGGCGATGCGCAGCTGGCCTGCATCGGTGCGACGGGCGATTACGGCATCCGCATCACAATCGACGGTTTAGCAAGCCATGCCGGCGCTCACCCGGAAGAAGGCGTGAGTGCGATCTCGATCGCCGCGATTGCCATCGCCGAGTTGACGCGTGAGGGATGGCATGGACTGATCGATAAGCCGGAAGGCCGAGGCACGGCCAATGTCGGCGTGATTCAAGGGGGCGATGCGACCAACGTGGTTACGCCGCGGGTGCAGATCCGGGCGGAAGTTCGCAGCCACGATCCTGTATTCCGTAAACGAATTCTTGACCGGCACCGCCTGGCGTTTGAATCCGCGGCGCGCACCGTTCAATCGCGCGCCGGTCAAACCGGAAAAGTCACATTCCAGGCCGAGTTGCAATACGAGTCGTTCCGGCTCGATCCGAAGTCCCCGGTGGTTAAGCTTGCCGAGGCGGCCATTCGGCAAATCGGATTAACACCTCAAACCAAGATCAGCAACGGCGGCCTCGATGCGAACTGGATGACGGCCCACGGGTTGCCAACGGTCACGCTCGGCTGCGGTCAGCACGACATCCACACCGTCCGCGAGAACCTGCACATCCCGAGTTTTCTGGATGGCTGCCGGACGGGCGTCCTGTTGGCGAGTGGCGAACTGGGCTGATGCGGCGTGATCAGAACGGGCTTTGAAAGCCCATCACCTGGAAGCGGGCCAGCTCCATAGGATTCGTCAGCTTGACCCCGAGAATGCCGTCATAGGTCACGATGACTTTCCGGGCACCGACGCTGTCGGGGGTTTCCCGCTCGATGAGCAGCATCGTGCCTGAAATCAGAAAGTCGCGAAAGGCGATGGTCTCGCCGAACGAGGTGACCAGCATTCCCGTGCGGGGAATGGCTTGCGGCCAGTTTTCAAACAACGCACGCCAGGCTTCCGCGGTATGCACAGTTCTGTTGCTCCCCCGGCTGCCTGCAAAACAAATCGACGGAATGACCCCAAGGGGATTCGAACCCCTGTTCACGGACTGAAAATCCGATGTCCTAGGCCTCTAGACGATGGGGCCAGTCGACGCGAACATCGCACACCAGGCTGCGATGAAACGTCGCCGTAGTATCCACGCTGTTAACGATGAATGGTCTAGGCGGGAGAGAGTGTAGGCAATCAGCGGGCGGGCGGCAAGGGAAGAGGCATCATTTTGCTGGCGGGAGGTTCAGCAGGTCGTCGAGGGCAACGAAAGCTCCCCAATCAACGAAAACGCCGATTGGGCCGAGCGTTAAGCAGGGTCCGTCGCCGGCGCATCGGCTTCACCCGTCGTTACCGGTTCCGCGTCGGGCTGCTGCGATTGAATCGCCGCGAAGACTTCGCTGCGATGAATCGGTACAGACTTGGGGGCCTCGATGCCCAGGCGGACCTTGTCGCCACGGATTTCCAGCACCGTGATGACAATGGCATCGTCCACGACGATGCTTTCGTTTTTCTTGCGAGACAGTACCAGCATGTCAACACTCCGGGGCAGCCAACCTCCGCACGCTGCAGCGGCACACGAACGGAAGCGAGATCGACTTTCGCGGAGACGCTTCCACGAAAATTGGTCGATATCACGCCGCTCGGTGTGAATCCATACACCACTTGATCCGGTTATGAATTGTAAACACGACAATTAGACGGGTCAAGCGTTGAATTTTTGAAATGTACGGAGTTTTCACGCAATCGCAACGAAGCTGTCTGATCCGGGAGAAAAGAATCCGGGACGCTCACAAGGCGAGAATCTCATCCAAGCCGCCCGAAAAATGGGGCGGAATGGACGATTAAGAACATTGGGCAGATTGGTGGCTGGCAAAACTGTGTTTGCTCAGCCACCCGCCGCAAGCCTGAAAATCAGGCCATGTCCTTCAGGTTCTTGAGCGGACGAACTTTGACGATGCGGCGAGCCGGCTTGGCGGCGACCTTCATCATTTCGCCGGGCTTGAACGGGTTGGGACGCATCCCAGCCTTGGTCGCTTCTTTCACGACCACTTGAATTTTCATCAGGCCGGGGATGACAAACACGCCCGGACCCTTCTTGCTGATGTTTTTGCCGATGAGCGCGCTCAGCGCCTCGACAACGCCAGCGACTTGCTTGCGGGAGAGTTCCGTCGACTCGGCCAAGGCGTTTAAGACTTCGGACTTGCTGAGGGGTTTGGCAGCTGCGGTCGCCATCGATTGCTCCTGACTGGGAATCCGTATGTTCTGACATCCAGCAACGAAATTCAACGACACTGAACCCGAACAGGTTCTCAGAATCAACGTCATCGCTGTGGTGACGTAGTAAACTCAGGCGAAATTCGGTTGTCAATCATCCGAGACATCTTTTTCTGCGAGAATTTCAAGGAATTATCAAGTTGTCACATGAGTCAGTCACGCGTGTTACACGGGAGAATCAAAATTCAGGCCGTGAATCGTCGGCTGTTTCAATTGCGATTCACCGCCACTGCCGCGCGGTTCATGCCAGTGCTAAACTGTGCTGTCGTGTTGTAATCCGTCCGCTCGACCGCCTGAATACAGTCTGATGATTGGTGTACGGTACCGTATGCGTCCACGACCTGCAATCCTGTTCACGAACTTCCTGCTCGCACGATATGTGGTGATTTCCCGAGAAATCCCAGCCTCATTTTTTTATGGCTTGTTCACCCATGACGACCGATTTACACGCGCTCGACGCCGCCCATGTCTGGCATCCGTTCACGGCGATGCCCGCATATCACGCGGAAGATGCGCCGATCATTGCTGAAGCACATGGTTTTCATCTGATCGACACAAGTGGCCGTCGGTATCTCGATGGCCACTCGTCGCTGTGGTGCAACATCCACGGACACCGCGTGCCGGAGATCGATCAGGCGATCAGCACGCAATTGCAACGGGTTTCACATACAACGCTGCTCGGCCTCGGGAATATCCCCTCGATTGAACTGGCGCGGGAATTGGTGAGCCGCGCCCCTGCCGGGCTGACGAAGGTCTTCTATGCCGATTGCGGTGCGGCCGGCGTCGAAGTCGCCTTGAAAATGGCGTATCAGTATCACCGTCAGAAGCCGCGGCCGGAGTTGCGCGATTTGTTCGTCGGATTGACGGGGGCCTATCACGGCGACACGGTGGGCACGGTGAGCCTGGGGGGAATCGAGCGGTTTCACACACTGTTCAGCGGGCTGATGTTTCCCACGCTGCGCGTTCCCTCACCTGCCACGCCAGGGCTGTCGCTGACGGATTGCCTATCACAAACGGAAGCCCTCTTAGTGCCACAGGCCGAGCGGATCGCCGGTTTGGTGATAGAGCCGCTGGTGCAGGCCGCGGCGGGCATTCTCGTTCATCCGCCCGGCTATCTACGAGCCATTCGCGAACTGACCACGAAGCTCGGCATATTACTGATTGCCGATGAAATCGCGGTCGGCTTCGGCCGCACGGGGACGTTATTCGCCTGTGAACACGAGCGGGTGACGCCCGATTTGCTGATCCTCTCCAAAGGCCTGACGGGCGGTTATCTGCCCCTGGCGGCGACACTGGCCACCGAAGAAATCTACGCGGCGTTTTTGGGCGAACCGTGGTCCGGCCGGACCTTCTATCACGGCCATACTTACACGGGGAATCCGCTGGCATGCGCGGCGGCACTCGCCTCGTTGCGGTTGATTGAAGAGCGAAACGTGTTGCGGAATGTCGCGCGAATCGCGGCTGTGTTTCAGGAAGAGTTTCCCGCGGATTTTGGCGGTGATCAAGTTCTCGTTCGACAGCGCGGGGCGATGCTGGGCTTGGAACTCCGCCAATCATCCGGTTCGATTCCATTCCCGCCGGAATCGCGCGTGGGACATCGCATCACAATGGCGTGTCGAGTACGAGGCGTCATCCTGCGCAACATCGGCGATGTCATCGTCCTCATGCCCGCTCCCGCAATGCCCGTCGATCTGGTACGCACACTGTGTCACACCGTCAAAGCCGCAATTGCCGACGTATTAGTGAACAGAGGTTAAAAAACCCCGCAGCTCGCTTGCGAGTTCGCATCCCCATCACAAACTCTCCGGGTCGGGCCAATCGTCGTCCGGCGAATCCTGGGCTGGTACCCCCGGTTCCAGAATCATCGCGATTGTCCCCGTCGGTTTATCGAGTGCCACCAAATCCTGATCGGCCGCATGCTGCAACGCATAATCGGTGCTGGTCGGATCAACAGCCCGGCACGCGGCGGAAATGCGCAGCGCCAACTCGCGAAGATCGCGCTGCCAGTCGGCGGGATCAAGGCCCTCCGGAGTCAGTTGCGCGAACTCGCCAATCAGCAGTACAAGTCGCAATAGATGCCGGAAGATCAGGCCTTCCTGCTTCGCCAAATCACGGCCGCTGATGTATTTGTGGAAGTCGTCACCGAAGTTGAAGAGTTCCCCCGCCACCCACACCGGCGTGACGAACAGGCTGTGCACATGCGGGTATTCCGCATCGAACAGTAGCTTGATTTTGTCCGCCAGCGGGACCGGATATTTGCGTTCCTCGAACGGAACATCGGGATCAAACTCGGGATACAAGTCTTCCGCCGCCAGCAATCCCCGCGCGACAACTTCGACATCGATGAACTCAGTAGCCAGCGGACCCGGCGGCAGAAAACGCGGCAGTGGGACACGGACGAACTTCAACAAGTTGCGTGGCAATTCCAGCACGCTTTCCCAGATCTGCAACCGCTCCGCCGCATCGGCCTTTGCCAGCATCGGCAGCACATACATCCCAAACACCGGGTTGATGCTGCGAAACACGAAGAGCTGCTCCAAGCGCGGCGTCGGCTCCGCGCGCAACGGCCGATATCGGGGCCGCTCCTCCGCAGTCGCTTGCCGCTTCGCGGGTTCCTGACCTTGAGCAACTCGTTGCTGATCGATTGCTTTCTGCAATTCCTGCGAGAGCCAGGATGTCTTAGCCGGTGCGGGAGATGAAGATTCCGTCGCTGACGCTTCCGGCTCGGATTTGACTTCCGGCGCGGGCGGCTCGGGCGTCAGCTTCACGAAATCGCCGGCGTGCAGCGTCAACAGCATGCGATCGAGGTCCTTCTCGGCGATCTCGATCTGCTTCGGGTCCATGAGCCGCTTGCGGAGCAGCGTGCGCAGTCGGTCAACCTCGGGTGATAATTGAATCAAGTAGGCCAGCAGCCGCCAAGGCAATTGGCCGCGACTCATCAGGTGGCCAGGGGGCGAGGTGCGAAGTTTCTCGAATTGTTGCTCGGTCCAGTACTGCCGTTCCGGGCTGCGCGTTGGCTGCTTCTTTTTGAGGGCTTTCTTGGCGCGGATCAGGTTCGGGTCTTTGGTGTCTTCGGGAATCTGATCGTAACGCTGCTTCCACCGCAGAATCTGCACATCATCTTCGTGCGGTAGCGCGAAGACGAACCCTTCCTTATCGAATTGTGGCCGGCCGGCGCGGCCGAAAATCTGGTGGGCCGAACTCGGGTCGATCACTTTCTGTTCGCCGGGCTTGCCTTTAATCAAACACGGCAGCACGACGGAACGTGCCGGTAGGTTGATGCCCGACGCCAGGGTTTCCGTGCAGACGCAGATCGTGAGTAACTTCTGCTGAAAGAGGTCTTCAACGATTCGTTTGTACTTTGGGAGAATGCCCGCATGATGCACGCCGACGCCGCGCATCAACAGTTGCTTCAATTTTGGACCGACGCCGTGGGTCCAATCGTGCTTGGCGAGTTGCGCGACGAGTTGCTTCTGCTGACCATCGCCCAGCATCGATTTGCCTTTGAGTTCCTCGGCCGTCCGCCAGCATTCATCGCGGTTGAAGCAGAAAACGAGCGCCGGCGTTTTGCGCTCGTCGGGTTCCCCCTGGGCCATTTCTTCGAGATGATCGTTGAGCAGTTGATCGGGAATCCAGCGAAAATTGAGCGGCACCTTCCGATCCGAACTTTGGACCAGTTCGAGCCGGCGGCCGTGGCTCCGTTCCAGCCAGAGGAGAAATTCGATGGCGTTGCCAATGGTCGCCGAGAGAAGGAGCAGCCGGACTTCTTTGGGCAGCATCGACAGCGCGAATTCCCAGACGATGCCGCGCTCGGGGTCGGAGAAGCTATGGAATTCGTCCATCACAACGGCAGTCACCTCCGAGCCGGAAGCGCCAGCGACGGTGCTGTGTACGTTTGCACCTGCAACAGCTCCGTCGCTGACGCTTCCGGCTCGGATTTGATCGTGCAGCAGCCGATTGAGCAGAATCTCCGCAACAACGACAAGAACTTTCGCGTCAGGATTCTCGCGACGATTGCCCGTCACCAGGCCGATATCGGTTTCCTTGAATCCCCAGCGCACCGCCGAGGTTTGAAGTTCGCGAAACTTCTGCTCGGTGAGTGCGATGAGAGGCGTGGTGTAGTACATCACCTTGCCGGTGTGCAACGCCTCGAAGGCGGCGGCCTCGGCGATGAGAGTCTTGCCGGTGCCGGTCGGCGCGCAGACCAGCACCCCGGAATCGGTCGAAAACCACTGCAACAGGGCATCTTCCTGCACCGGATAGGGCGCGTAGGGAAGCTGCTCGAAATATCGCTCGGCAAGTTCGTCGCGGGAGGGCATGGGCAATGTCGCGTAGAGAAAAAAACGTGTCAGTGAAAGCGTACTCATTAGCGACGCTTCGTAGAAGCGTTGTATGATCACGCCTCAACTGTTCATCCGCAATCAGGAACCACGCTTCTGCGAAGCGTCGCTAAAATGCCGTTATTGCACGTCGTCCTCCATCAGCCCGATATCCCGCAGAATACGGGGAATATCGGCCGCACCTGCGTCGCCGTCGGGGCGAAGCTCTGGCTGATTCGGCCGCTGGGATTTCAACTCGATGAGAAGCATCTGCTGCGGGCTGGGATGGATTACTGGGATCACCTCGACTGGGAAGCCGTCGACAGTTGGGCCGAGTTCCGCGCGAAGCTCAGAGCGGGAAGTGTCAGCGACGGCGCTCACGGCGATCGCGGTGACCATTCCGTCGCTCACGCTTCCGGCTCTGAGCCGACGATCTGGTGCGTCGAGAACCCCGCAGCAAAACTGTTATGGGACGCGACATTCTCGCCCGGCGACGTGCTGCTGTTCGGCAGTGAAACCCGCGGCCTGCCGGCAGCCCTGCTCGATGAATTCCGCACGACCACGGTGCAACTGCCGATGCGCCCGGAAGTGCGGAGTTTGAATCTCGCGAGTACCGTCAACACCGCCGTGTATGAAGCCGTCCGGCAGTTCGGCGGAACACTTCCTTAACGACGCTTCGCAGAGGCGTGGTTCATTCCGCAGGAAAAATGTCCGTTAAGGGGCAGACAAAACCCGGCAGGACTTCTGCGCCAACCAGGGAGTCGCAAAGCGAGAGTTCTTGCTTGTCGGTGGGCGAACGGTAGACCGTCACGGTCTTCCAGCGAGGATTGACGACCCAGACCAATTTCGCACCGCCGTCAAACCAGTCAGAGTTTCTGCGATCAATATCCTTCTCGTCGTCGAAGTCTGAAAGCAGTTCGACAACCAGATTCGGAGCACTCGGGAAGTATCCATCATGACGGCGACTGAAACGGTTTAAGCGAGCTTCCGATAGACAAGATGCTGTTGCTGCGCGAACGGTATCCGGATTGCGGCGGAGAATGTAGCCGGTTCCCGTGGCGACGAATATGCCGCAACGGGTTGCATGGACATGCTGGGACAATCGAAAATTCAACTCTGAGGCGATGGCCCCGGACCCGAAATCCATGAACGGTCGATACTGGATCACTCCGGCGACAAGTTCACATCGCCGATCCAATGGATCCGGGATGTTTAGCAGTTCTTCGGCGGTGATCAGTTCTGGCGATGGAAGCGGCATCAAGTCTCTCCGCGCGAGCGATTCACTCCGGTTTCGCAGAAGTGGCTCCTATTCTAACCACACATCGCCGTGAAGCGCTCGCCCCTTCTCCCCCGAGGCGGGGCGAGGGAACAAAGCCAACAATCGCGGCTCTCGGTTTGGCCCTTAGCACTTAGCCCTCAACCCTTAGCTTTGCTTTGTCCGCCCCAGCACCGGATACGCCGGGTCCTGGAAGCCCTTTCCAGAGTGCTCGCCCGGGGGAATCAGTGTGTCGACGAAGGCTTCGTCTTCGGGCGTGATTGTGACGCCGGCGTAGTTGAGGTTGTCCTCGAACTGGGCCATCGTTCGCGGGCCGATGATCACAGACGAGATGATCGGGTTCGCCAGGCACCAGGCGAGCGCGAACGCCGAGGTCGGGACACCTTTTTTCTCGCAGTACGCCGTCAACTTTTGCGAGGTTTCCAGGCTGTCATCGCGGAGTTCGGCTTCTTTCATTCGTTTGTCGTTCCGCGCGGCCCGGCTTCCTTCTGGGAACGGTTCGCCCGCTTTGTATTTGCCGGTGAGAATGCCCCGGGCCAGCGGGCTGTAACTGACGACGCCGACTTTCTTCTCGCGACACAGCGGCAGCAGCTCGACTTCGATATCGCGGTTCACAATGTTGTAGAGTGGTTGCACACAAGTGAAGCGGTTGAGATTGAGTTTATCACTCGTCCACAAGGCTTCCGCCAATCGCCAGGCGCGAAAGTTGGAACAGGCGATGTAATGGACCTTGCCCTGACGGACCATGTCGTCCATCGCACGGAGTGTTTCTTCGATGTCGGTCTCGTAGTCAGGGGTGTGGGCGTAATAGATGTCGATCACGTCGGTTTGCAGGCGTTTCAGACTGGCTTCCAATGCCTGCATCAACCACCGGCGATTGAGGCCTTTCTGATTCACGCCCGGTCCCATCGGGTTGCGGCCTTTGGTCGCGAGGACGATGTCGTCCCGCTTGCCAACGAGAGCTTTGCCGACGACTTCCTCCGACTTGCCCACGCTGTACATGTCGGCCGTGTCGAAGAAGTTGATGCCCTGATCAATGGCGGCGTGCATGATGCGGATCGACTCGGCTTCGTCGGTCGGCCCGCCAAACATCATGGTGCCCAGGCAGAGTTCGGAAACTTTGAGGCCGGTGCGGCCGAGATTGCGGTAGTTCATGTTGGAAGTCCGGATCAAGGAGGTGGAGAGTCGGCGTTAGGTATTCGGCGTTAGGCGTTAGAAGACTGAGCGCAGTTGGGTTACAATCGAACACTCCTGTGGGTGGCCGGGGCTGGAGCCGCTTCGGCGAAGCCCCGGGTTTTGTCGCACGATAACCGGGGCTTCCTTCGCAAAGCCTCAGTCCAGCCCCGGCCACCCGGCTGTTATCATGCTGCACAATAACCCGCATTCTATCCGGAGATCGTTTCCATGAGCACTGTCGAAACCCGCTTGAAAGCGCATGGTCATGAAATTCCCGCGGCTCCCACCGCGGTCGCGAATTACGTCCCGGCAATCCGCACCGGCAACTTGGTGCTGACCAGCGGGCAGTTGCCGATGGTCGGTAAGGAAGTTGTCTTCCAAGGCAAGGTGGGCGATACCGTGACGGAAGAGCAGGGCCAGCATGCCGCACGATTGTGCGCGCTCAACGCGTTATCCCAGATCAAGGCCCTGATTGGCAGTCTCGATCGCGTCGTGCGGATCGTGCGCGTCGAGGGGTATGTGCAGTCGGCGAGCGGATTCTCGCGGCAGCCGGCGGTCATCAACGGGGCGTCGGATCTCATCGTCGAAGCGTTCGGCGAATTCGGCAAACACACGCGAATCGCCGTGGGCGTGAGCGAATTGCCACTCAACGCCGCCGTGGAACTGGCGATCTGGGCGGAAGTCGCGTAATCAATGCTTGCGGTTTCGCAGGCTGCGAAACCGCAAGCGTTGAATGAATCCGTTACGGCATCGCGACCACGGGCTGTGCCAGACCTGGGGCGGCGATGAACTTGACGATTTCCTTACCGTCGTCGGCGTTCCAGATCTTCACTTCGCCATCGTGACTGCCGCTCGCCAAACGCTTGGTCGCTGCGTTGTAGGCCACGGTGTAGACCCAGTCGATATGACCGGCATAGGCCCGCACAACTTGCGCATTGGCGAGATTGTGCATCCGGACCTGCTTGTCGGCGGAACCACTGAAGACGTGGCCATCCGGCGAAATGACGATGCGAAAGACTTCACCGCCGAAACCGGCGAGTTCACGGGCCTGCTTCGCATCGGCCACATTCCAGATGCGAATGCGGGCATCGCGGCCGCTGGTGGCGATGGATGCACCGTCAGCGAGGAAGCTCACGCCGAACACCGGTTGGCCGTGTCCGTTGAACGTGCCGAGCGCTTCCCCGGTCTTCGCGTCGAAAATCTTCGAGGTCTTGTCACGGCTGGCGGTGGCGAGCTTGCTGCCGTCGGGCGACCACGCGATATCCATCACCCAGTCAGCATGATCTTCCACCATCAGAATCCGCTTTTTGGTGGCGAGATCGAAAACCCGCACCGAGCGGTCCGCGCAACCCGCGGCGATCTTCGTGCCATCCGGGCTATATGCCACCGTGAAGACTTCGTCGTCGGTCGTGAATAGATCCGCGATCAGCGCGCCGTCGGCGACGTTGAAAATCTTCACTTCACCGAGCTGGCCCGGCGTGCCGGCGGCGACGGCCATTTGCGTGCCGTCTTTGCTGAATTCGATATCGTGAATTCGCTCTGTCAGGTTGGTGATGCGGCGGACGAGTTGACCGTTGGCCGCATTCCAGAGAATCACTTCGCGGTAACCGGCGGTCGCCAGCAGGCTGCCGTCGATGTTGAACGCCATCGCCAGCACGGGCATCGCCACGCGGTAGGCTTCCGGCGGATTCGGCTGCGTCAATTTCGGGATAATTGTGATCAACTGCGCGCCGGCGTCGACCCCGGCATCCAGCGGCGCACCCATCTCGACCCACTTCTTGATGATCGCCAGTTGCTCGGCGGGGACCGGATCAGCATCCTTTGGCATCGAGCCATCTTCGATCATCGTCACCACCAGCGAATCGCCCGGCTTACCGAGCACGACCGCATCGCCCGATTCGCCACCTTTCAGCAGGTTGACGTACGATTCCATGTTCAGCCGGCCCTTCGCCATGCGGGCGTTATGGCAGGCAGTGCAGCGTTCCGCGAAAATCGGGGCAACTTGTTTCCGAAACGAAATCAACCGGCCGTTATCAACCAGCACGGTTTCCAAAGCCACTTTGCGATCCACGGCGTCCTTGGACAGCGCGGCGAAGGCCTCTTCGGCTTTAACGAGTTCCGGTGCAAACGCGGCCACGGCTTGTTCCGCAGCGGTGATCTTCGCTGGATGTTCGGCAATCAACACTTTGGCGGCGGCGATGGCCGCCTCGGCATCCGTCACGGCTTTCTGAGTGTCCTCAGCGAGTTTTACAGCGGCGGCGAGTTTATCGGCGGAAACTTTCGCCGCATCAGCCGTCGCTTTCTCCGTGTCTTTTCCCTTCGCTGCCTCGGCGGCTTCCGCGGTCGTCTTAGCTTCCAGTTCGGCGGCGGGCTTGGCATCGACCGCTTTCTTGGCGGCTTCCTGAAATGCCGGCAATTTCGCCGTCAGATCCTTCTCCGTATTTTGTGCCTTGGTCAACTCGACTTTCAGCTTCGACAGAGTTTCGGCGAGTGTCTTCGCGTTCGTCCGGGCGGCAGCGATCACAGGATCGCCGGCGACTTTCAGCGCTCCAGCGTCATCGGCCCCTTTTTGCAGCGTTGCAATCGTTTCATCCAGCGTCTGGCTGAATGCGGGGGAGACGGATGTGAGACAAGCGGCCGCAACGAGGCCGAACAGCGCGAGCGAGGAAAACTTCATGTCGTGTCCTTGGCAGGAGACGCGCGGGACTCCCGCCGTGATTCGGACGAGCCGAGCCGCGAGGCGGAAGTGTCAATTGAGGAGGGAAGACTGTCCGCAGGCGACAATCTCTTCCATTAGCATCGCCGGATGCGTGACCGAAGTCAAGAAGCTGTTGGGCGGTTTCGAGGTCTGCGGTACTTCTTGAGTGGGGTGAGGAGATTCATGTTTTAGCCCGGAGGGCGTTAGAACATAGCCCAGGACGTGAGTCCTGGGTCGACGATAGTGCGCGGATTTCAGCCCGGAGGGCGACAGAAATCTCTGCCGCCCTCCGGGCTGAAATCCATTTTGGAAGGTTTTCCCAGGACTGACGTCCTAGGCAATGCTCTCTCGCCCTGGCGGGCTGAAACCAGAGCGTCCCTTACGCCGGACATAAGATCCGGCCGCAGCCAAGATCCGGCGAATGCGGCTCTCTCAAGTGGAACAGGGAGAGCGCGCAAAAAGAACACGGATTGATAACAAGCCGTGGCGCGAGGAGTGTGAAGGCCAGCGAGCGGGTTTCGTGCGGAAACTCTTCAGCCATCGTTACTTACGATGACGAATCTTGCTGCGCATTTTGCGTTTCTTCCGCCCGATTTTGCGTCGGCCTTTGCCTGTCTTCTTCACGCCCATCTGCCGGTCCGTTCCGTCGAGTGTTTTCAGGGAATTTTATCGCGGTCCGAAACTGTAGCAGCATCGGACATTTCCTTCAAGCGAGTCTTCACGTCTTCCCAAATGATCCAACGCACGCGATGATAAGTTCATGCATATCGTGCGGTTGGCCATCTGCGGCGCGGTGCTGGTCGGCTGGGGATTGCCGTATGCCGTGGTACGCGGTGCGGAGCCTGAGTCGTCATCCGCCCGGTACTTCGATCAGTTGCGTGCCCGTCGGCTGTTTAGCCTGGCTGAGGAATACGCGGCGTCGCGGTTGTCCGATCCGATCTTGTCGCCCGAGCGGCGGATCGAACTGGTGATTGAATGGTCGCGAACGTTGGTCGAACATGCCCTTTCGGCAGCTGACGCGGAACAGCAGACGCTGTGGGAGCGGGCTGCGGAAGTTCTTGCCGAGGAATTGGCAGTCACGGCGGAGATCCCCCAAAAATTGCTGCTCGAAGTGTATGCCGCGTTGGTGCCGGCGGCGCGGATCGACCAGTTGACGGCCGATTTGGAAGCCAGCCCGTTCGAGGACGGCATCCGCGAGACGTTGTCGCACCTGAGTGAATCCGCTCTGCGACAACTCGCCGAGGTCGAGGCCACGGTGGGCGAACGGAGTCGCAGGTTGGAAGGCAAGAAACCGGCGACGCGCCCGGCGGTCACTCTGGTGGAACTCAAACATCTCCAGGCGATGCTGCGGCTCAAGACCGCCGGCGTGCTGCAGGCGCGTGCCCGACTGTCACCTGCCGGTTCCCAGGATCGGCATTCCGATTTGATTGATGCGGACGAACCATTACGGAAAGTGATCGGGGTCCCTGATCCCGAATTGGCGCTGCGGGCCAAACTGGGTCTGGCAATCAGCGATCGACTGCGGGACGAACTCGAACGGTCGACTGAAATTCTTGAAAGCCTGGAACGCGAACAGAAGTTGTCGACAGGGCGGTTCCTGGATGCCATTCGGATTGAACTCGCCCGTGTGAACTTGCAGGCGCGACGGCCGCATGTGGCGCTCCAGCAACTCCACCGCATGCAGACCGATCGCGCGCGGCTGCCAGGGGAATACTGGATGGCCTACATTCAATCCCTCTCCGCGCTGCGCAGAATCGCTTCACAAAAATCTGCGACGCAAGAATCCACGGAGTTGACGACTCGTGCCGAGGCGGCATTGAAGAACGTGGATGCCCAGGTTGGTGCGGCGTGGAGCCGGCGCTGCCGCAGCATCTGGTCGACGGCGGAGTCGGTGGAACGCTATGGCCAGCGACTGGCCGCCGCGCTGAGTCGTGCCGAAGGAGAGTATCTCGCCGGTCGCGTTGAAGAAGCCATCACGGCTTACACCTCGGCGGCGGATTTGGCCAGCGAAGCGGGGACGGACGATGTGGAACTCGAAATCGGCCACGCGCTCGCCAGTCTGCTGACCAAAGCGGGGCGGTGGGACGAAGCGCGACAACGTTGTCGCGCGGTGGTGACGGCTTTTCCCAATCACGCGAAGTCGCCCGAAATTGATCTGCTGGGCCTGTATGCCGCCGGGCGGGTGTACGATACGGATCGCACGGCGGCACATCGCGAGAGTTATCTGCGCGACGTGCGTGCGCATCAGCAAAACTATCCCACATCGCCGACAGCCTCCGAAGCCGCATTTCTGGAAGGGCAACTGGCCGAGACGGCAAGCGCTCCGGCCGATGCCATTTCCGCGTATCAAAAGGTGACTGCGGATCATCCCCGCGCCACGGCTGGCGCAGCCGCCATCGCCCGTTGCACCGTGTCGATATTACTCCAGCAGCGTGAGACGGGAACCCGTGATCCCGCGCTGGAGCAGCGATCCCTGGAACTCACCACAGCGGGTGGGAAACTCTCTTCGGAAAAGCCGGCGGATTGGGACGATTCGCACATCGAACAGGCCTATCACGCCATCAAAGTCCTGCTGCTGATCGAGCCGCCCCGTTTCGCGGAAGCGGAACGCCGATTGAGCGAGGTGGATGCGGCCATTGCCGCGCATGAGGAACCGTCGGACCTGCGGGCGGAGATTGCGCGGCGGACGGGGCCGTTGAAGTTGATCGCCCTCGCCGGGCAAGGGCGGCCGCAGAGCTCGGCCACCCTGCTGCAATCGCTCAGCACCTCCGGCATTCAGGAGCAATTGGCGGCTGTCGAGGAATTGAGCCAGATCGATGTCGCCTTGCCACCGGACGCGCGGCGAGAGTTGATCGAGATTCAGCTTGCCTCGGCGGAAGCGTTGCAGGGTCGGCGGGAGGAATTGACAGCCGCACAACAGCGGCGGCTGGACTTGGCGCTCGCCCCGGCGTACTTCGCCACGACTCAGCCGACAAATGCGATCGCCGTTTACCGACGCTTGTTCGAGGGGTCGGCGAACGAACTGGAGTTCACGCGGCAACTCGGGCGGCTGTTAGCGGCACGCGAGGAACTGGGCTGCCGGGAACTGGCCCGCGATTGCTGGCGACGTGTCGAGAAGTCGCAGCGTCAGGGAAGCGCGGACTGGCTGGAGGCCCGTGCGCGGGTGATTGAAAGCTGCGTCCGCCTGGGTGATCACGAACAGGCCCGCAAGCTGTTCCAGGTGACGAAGCTCCTGTATCCGAAACTCGCTGAGAATGAAGCATTGCAGCATGAGTATGCGGCGCTGGAGAAAACCCTGAAATGAAAGAAGCCCAGGGGTTGCAACCCCTGGGCTTCTTGCTGCATCTCATCTGTGATTAGAATCCTGCGCGGCGGATGTGCAGGTTGAGCGCGGAATCATCCTGCGGCGGTGCGGCCGGCACAGGTGTGGGTGCCGGAGTCGCGGTGGGCGCGGACTGCATCGGCGTGGGAGTCAGAGTCGAGCTTTCAGTCCAACCGGAACCCGGCGGGCAATATGCGCCGCCACCGTAGCCGTGACCCCAGCCGCCGTTGTTCCAAGGGGCGTTGGCGGTGGGAACGCGGCGATGCCATTGGGCCGGGATCGGTCGCGGCGGCAAGGCATTGGGGTTCGGCTGCCAGTACGGAACGTGCTGGTAATAGAAGCCGAGTTGGGTCGTGTCGGTCGGCTGATAGATTTGCGGATAGTTGCCGGCGGTGATGCCGCCATTGGCGGTGCCGTACCAGGCCGCGGGGAAGTACTGATTGTACTGTACACCCCGGCGGTAGATGGGGATCTTGCCGGGCGTCGAGTAGCCGTGATCGGGCGAATGTTTGCAATAATGTTCGCGGAAGAGGCCTTTGTGGCCATGATGACCGTGGCCGTCACCATAGCATTCGGGGCAATCGCCGGAGCCGGCGTAGTTGCCGCCGATATTATGATATTCACCGCGGCCGGCATGGCCGAGGCTGGCATTGCGAATGGGCACGCCTTTGGGGCGCGCGTCGGTGATGCGCACGAGGCCGGGCGATTCGTTTTCCTGAGCGTAACCGATCAGGCTGGAGCCGATCAGGAAACCGCCGAGCACGGCTCGTGACAGCCGGCGCAGTCGTTGGGGGATCATAAGCTCATCCTTTAGCTATTCACAGACCGTCAGACGGTCGGTTCAAGGTCTCGGTTCCATCCAACACGATTCGCCAAGGCAGCGAAATCAGTCTCCACGGGTCGGTTCCTTCGCCGCGGCCAATACCGCGGGGCGAAGAGTCGGACTTGCCTTCCGTCCGGCATAATTCATCGGTGTTCGGTACGCATAGCGCGTATACGTCAGCCCGCTGCCGCCGAACATCGGCCAGCAGCGCGGCGGAATCCCGCATTCCGATTGCGGACGCGGAATGTTCAGCAACGGTGTGCCGGACGTGTCCGGCACATATCCCGCCTGGCATTTCCCCGTGGCCTCACACCACGCGGCTTCTGTAGCGAGGCTGTGATCGCGCGTGCGGCGATGCAAGTCCGCAGTCTTCTCGTGATCCCACCGCCGGGTTGTGCGCCAATCGTCGTGGTAGCAATCGCCCTGAAAGGCGTAGTCGCACCATTGATGGCCGTGGTCGTCCGCGCAGATTTTGTCGCCATACCAGAAATTGCGATTCGTATCCGCGAACGGTTTCGGGCCTTGCAGAATTTCTTTCAAGTGCGGCCAGTGATGATTGTTCATCCCCGGTCGCTGATGATGATTCGGATCGGAGCAGCTTCGTCGATCATCGCATTCCTCGGCCTGCAGATTCGCAATCAGCGCCGCGCTCAGGATCAGCCCTGAGACGCAGGTTTCAATCGCGAAACGGCAAGTGGATTGAGGATTCAAGACGATCATCTCACTCTGCTTCCAAGACCTTGATTCCGCGTTCGATTAGCTCAACGTTCGGTTGGCACGCCCTGTGTGGTGGGGCAGGGCGTGCCAGGTTGCTAAAGCGAATTACCGCGGGGCGACGTTCGACACCGGAGTCAAGCGGCTCGACGGCACGCCCCAGCCGTAGTTGTAAGTATGACCGACAACCGGCGCGAGGGGCACGGCGATGGGTGCGCCGTAACCTTGCGCACCATACAACTGACCGTCGCGCTGGTCGAAGTGATTCACATCTTGCGGGTAGACGCGAGCGTAGTGGCCGAAGTACGGCGCACCGGCTCCGCCATTCCCGGTCGGAATGAAGTAGCCGAACTTGCAGGCGAAGTAGTTGACCATGCCCTGGCCATTGCCATGCTTGTCCGCGTAAAAGGAGCCATGCTTGCCGAAGCAGCTTTTCCCGCCATCCGGGCAGTCGCCGTCAAAATGATGTGTCTTGCGGAATTTGCGGCATTTATGGCAATCGCAATCGCCGCTTTCGACAACATAGGATTCGGAAGCCACCGGACCATTCACGACTTCGGTTTGACCATGAAACGAGGTCGGGCGGAAGGTCGTCATGTCTTGTGAGGCGGCGTTATTGCCGTCGAAGTAGCTGGTCTGTTCCACAGGAGCGGCCTGCCGCGCCTTGGTGATGCGGACGGCACCTTCGGGGGCGTCTTGCTGTGCCCGGCCGGCGGCAGCTGTGGAGACAATTAAGCCGGCCGCCAGGCACAGCCGCGCCATGGTTCGAGTCGAGAGTTTCATAAATCGAATCCTTAACGCCGCGCTGTCCAGCGGCGGAATCAACGGGAAGAGGGTTGGGCCAGAGCCATGCCGGCTCACGAGCGTTATTTCCACGGTCCGCCGTTGGTGGAGATGATCGGTTTTTGCGGTCCGCCGAGCTTCGGCCAATGGGAGCGATACTTCACTTCCACCAGCGTGCCTTGCAGCTTCCATTGTTCATGGGTCCGCATGCCGAACGGCGTCCAGATGTATTTGCCCCGGACGCGATGGTAGAACGGGGGAAACATCGCGCGGTAGGTGTGCGGGTACAGCATCTCGTGCGGCGCGAACGCCTGATTGGTGATCATGGTCGAACCGGACCAGATCGGAATATTGGGCCGCGGCGACGGATACAGCGGAGCATTCAGCCGCACATAGCCGGCCTGCTGCGGCGCGACGTAGGGTGCTGCCGCCACCGGAGCGGCGTATTGTGCGGTTTGGTAGGTTGGTGCCGCGGGTGCCGTCGGCTGCGCCGGCGACGGCGGCAGAATGTTCCGCACCTCACTCTGCGCGTGAACAGCAGGCACCGCTAACCCCACAGCCACCAGTGCCGTCGAAACGCTTTGAACGAACCAGCGTGACATCGTCTCCCTCCCTGGATCAACGTCGAGCGAACGGAACCGGTGGAACGGCTCGACCGATATCGAACCGACTCGCTGCCACACGGACCGCCAATCACTACCAAGATTCGGTTGTAACCAATCCTCGGAATGAGTCATTCCGGGCCGGAAAATCCGCGCACGACGATTTTTGCAAGTCTTGTTAAAATAAGGGCTTAAAGTCGGTTGAAAATTCTGCGTGGCCGGAGTATCTGATACCACCGCGACACACGGAAAAGTCGTTAAACTCGACGTGTCCGGTACGTTTTGAAGCAAACCAGCCTGCGGCGCAAGCCAAGGCCTTCAAATGGATCTCCATAACTTTCGCGGCGGGCAGGTGGGATGAATCTGTCTCCGCTGGAAAAGCAATTCAAAATGCAAAGTGCAAAATGTCGAATGCAAAATCCCAAGGCAACTGACATCCCGGTGGGTTCCGCCTTCATTCTCCCGATTTTGCATTTTGCACTTTGCACTTTGCATTCTCTTCAACCTCCATCCCTCTCTCTCGCCACCGCATTTTCCCCTCGCCCGCAGGAGCTTGAGTTCCCTTGGCTAAACGCCCCGCCAAACCCGGAAACGGGTCCAACGCCGACGAAACCGACCGCATCGAGTTCGTTGCCCTCAGCCAGGAAACGCGCCGTCGCTACCTGAATTACGCGATGTCCGTGATTACTTCGCGGGCTTTGCCCGATGTCCGCGACGGCCTCAAGCCCGTCCAGCGACGCATCCTGTACGTCATGTTCGATGGCCTCCGGCTCACGCCCGACAGCAAGCCGATAAAATGCGCAAAGATTTCCGGCGATACCAGCGGTAACTACCATCCTCACGGCACCGCTGCCATCTACGATGCCCTCGTCCGGCTCGCCCAAGACTTCACGCTGCGGTATCCGCTGATCCACGGCCAAGGGAACTTCGGCTCGTTCATCGGCCTTCCACCCGCCGCGGAACGCTATACCGAAGCCAAGCTGACCGCCATCGCCGTCCAGTTGATGGATGAGCTGCGATTCCAGACGGTCGATTACCGGCCCAATTACGACGGCCGCACGAAAGAGCCGGTTGTTTTGCCCGCCCGATTTCCCCACTTGCTGGTCAACGGCACGTCGGGCATCGCCGTCGGCATGGCGACCAACATTCCGCCGCACAACCTGGGCGAAACAATCGCCGCGTGCGTCCACATCATCGACAGCTGGGACGCCGAGACGAAGGACATCGTTAAATACATCAAAGGCCCCGATTACCCGTTGGGCGGCCGAATCATCACCGATCGCAAGGAATTGCGCACCATCTACGAAGAGGGCCGCGGGGCGATCAAAACCCGCGGTGAATGGAAACCCGACCGCGATCGCAAAGGGACCATTGATGATCGGCTGGTCGTGTATTCCATTCCTTACGGCGTGGAAACCGGTCCCCTGGTGGCGGAACTCGGGGCCGTCGTTCTGGGACGCAAGCTGCCGCAGCTCCTCAATGTCACCGATGAAACCGACGAAAAGCACGGCCTGCGGATCGTGCTGGAACTCAAGCCCGGTTCCGATCCCGACGCGGTGATGGCCTACCTTTACAAACACACCGCGCTGGAACAGAACTTCAGCTACAACAGCACCTGCCTGGTTCCCGACGAACATGGCACGCTGATTCCCGCGCGGCCCAACCTCGCCGACATGTTGCGGCACTTCCTCACGTTCCGGCTGGCCACCGTGCGCAAGCGGTTCGAGTTCCAGCTGCGGCAACTGGAACACCGCATTCACATGCTCGAAGGCTTCGAGATTCTCTTCAACGATCTCGACAAGGCCCTCAAGATCATTCGCAATTCCAGTGGCAAGCGCGACGCCGCCGACAAACTGATGAAGGCGTTCCCGCTGGATGAAGATCAGACAATGGCGATCCTCGAGTTGCAGCTCTATCGCATCTCGTCGCTTGAAATCAACACCATCCGCGAGGAACTGGACGAGAAACGGACCGAAGCCGACAAGATCCGCAAGATTCTCGCCTCCGAGAAACGCCTGTGGACGGTCGTGAAAACGGAACTCGAAGAACTCAGCCTCACGCTCGCCGATAAACGCCGCACGGCGCTTGGCAGTAGCGAGGAAGTCACCGAGTTCGACGCCTCGGCGTATATCGTCAAAGAGAACACGAACATCGTGTTGACCAAAGAAGGGTGGATCAAACGGGTCGGCCGGTTGCAGAACGTGGAGACCACGCGCGTGCGGGAAGGGGATGCCGTGCTGGATGTGTTGCCCGGCAGCACGCTCGACACGGCCGTGTTTTTCTCCAGCGACGGCGCGGCATACACCCTGTCGATCACCGATGTCCCCATCAGTTCCGGCTATGGAGAACCCCTGACCAAGCATGTGAAGCTGGCCGATGGCGCGGCGATGATCGCAGCCGTCACCACCGATGCGCGCTTCACGCCGGCGGATCAAATCATCGACAAAGAGCAGCCTCCGCAGCCATATCTGCTGATCGTCACGGCTCTCGGCCAGACGATGCGCGTGCCCTTATCACCGTTCCGCCTGCCGTCCACCAAATCCGGCCGGCGTTATTGCCGACTGGCAACCGGCGACCGCGTGGTGCATGTGGAACTCGTGAGAGATGCGACCTCGGTCTTCCTGGCGACACGCGAGGCACGCATCATTCATTTCAACATCGACGATGTGGCGATCCTCTCGGGAGCCGGCCGCGGCGTGCGGGGCATCAAGCTCGAAGCCAAAGATACCGTCCTCGGCGCGGCACTCATGGCCCGACCCAGCGATTGCCTGCGTGTCAAAACCAGCGGCGACAAAACGCTGACCTGCGGCCAGCAGAAATATGCGATCACCTCACGCGGTGGTCGTGGTTTTCGTGCCGCGCACCGCAGCACGTTCGAGGAAATTCTCCGCCCGGACATTCAGCTCATCGATTGGGCCGCCCTGGAAGGAGAGAAATCTTAGCGACGCTTCGCAGAAGCGTAGTACCTGCTGCGAATGTCGGGCGAAAGCATGGTTCGCCTCGATGACTCGGCAAACCCTACTCGAAAAAGGCATCGCGCGGGGTATCGTTGCGATGGATTGTCTTTCCTTCTCCCCTGGAGGGAGAAGGTGGCCGCTTCGGCCGGATGAGGGGGAGCTCACGGCGCTCGGAGTGATGTGCCACGACTTGTCCTCAAGTCGTGTGCTTCATCGGGCACAACTTGAGGACAAGTCGTGGCACGGGCAAGTGAGCCATGATAATGCTTCAAGATATTAAAACATCCCCTCACCAGCGCATCACTGGTGCCGATTTGCCGCGTCCGACAGAATACCCGCACATCGCTTTTTGAGATTTCTCCGAATCGGGTTTGTCCTTTGATCGCTGCTGAACCTCCGCTGATCGTCGCCGAGCAAGTGGGCATGGCATTCGGCGATGCGCCCCCTTCAATCACAAACGTTTCACTGCGTGTTCAGGCCGGGGAATTTGTGTCGCTGATCGGCCCCTCCGGCTGCGGCAAATCGACACTGCTGCGGCTGATTGCCGGCCTGCTCGAAACGACTAGCGGCTCGTTGCGAGTGAGTCAGCTGACGCCTGCCGCCGCACGAAAAGATGCCGTGCGGACGGCGTTCGTTTTTCAAGATCCGACGCTGCTTCCCTGGCGCTCGGTGGTCGAAAACATCCGTCTGCCGCTGGAATTATTACGCGTTCCGCCGGACCGCCATGCCGATTTAATCTCCCGCAGCCTGCATTTAATCGGCTTGCGGGATGAGGATTGCGGCAAGCGGCCGCGCAATCTGTCCGGGGGCATGCGGATGCGAGTCTCGCTGGCCCGCGCACTCGTCACCGATCCGCAATTGCTCCTGCTGGATGAGCCGTTCGCCGCGCTGGATGACATGCTGCGGCAGCAGCTCAATGAAGAGCTGGTCCGTATCTGGAGTGAACGGGGCTGGACGGGCTTGTTCGTCACGCACAACGTTGCCGAGGCCGTGTTTCTCAGCCAGCGAATTGTGATCATGTCGAGCCGGCCCGGAACCATCGCGGCGGATGTTCGCGTCCCGTTCCCGTATCCACGCACGACGGAACTGCGTGGCACGGCGGAGTTCGCCCGACTGACGGCGGATGTCTCCCGCCAATTGCGGGAGGCCGCGACATGACCCCGAACGCTCACTCCTGGAGCCGTGCCATCCTCCCGCCGCTGCTTTTGTTCGTGGTGGTGCTGGTCGTGTGGGAAGTGGCGATCACGGCGCTGCGCGTGCCGAAGTTCATTCTGCCAAGCCCCCTGGCCGTCGCGCAAGCCGCCTGGAAGTATGGCCCGGAATTACGAACCGGACTGGCCTTCACCTCCGGGGCGGCTATCACCGGGTTCCTCGCCAGCTTCGTCATTGGCACGCTGATCGCCATCGCGTTTTCGCAATCGTCGTTGATTCGCAGCAGTTGCTATCCCTATGCAATCTTTTTGCAGACCGTGCCGATCATGGCCATCGCGCCGTTGATCATCCTGTGGTTCGGAACCGGCTTTCACAGCGTAGTATTGGTGGCGTTCATCATCAGCTTGTTCCCGATCATCACGAACGTGACGTCCGGGCTACTCGCCGTCGATCCCGACCTCATTGATCTGTTTCGCCTCAACAATGCTTCACGGTGGCAGGTGCTGTGGAAACTGCGGCTGCCGAACAGCGTGCCGGCGATGTGCATCGGCGCGAAGACCTCCAGCGGACTGGCGGTTGTCGGTTCCATCGTGGGGGAATTCTTCGCTGGCTACAGCGAAAAGTGGTACGGCTTGGGCTACCTCATTCCAGCGTGGAAAGAGGGATTGAAGCAGGACCGGTTGTTCGCCGCGATTCTGGCTTCCACGCTGTTGGGTCTGGCGATTTTCACGCTCGTGAATGTCATCAGTGCGTCGGTTCTATCGCGGTGGTATCATGTGCCCAACGACGAATCGTAGCGGCGGCTTCCAGCCGTCGAGGTTCGTTAATTTGTTTCACGGCGGCTGGAAGCCACCGCTACGAGAAGGCCCGACATGACGGTACGAAACTGGCTGATAGCGGTCATGGTGATGATGTCGTGTCTGCCCGGATGCGAACCAGCTTCGACCAACCCAAACAATCCCAGCGGTAACGTCTTGAAAGACAAGCCGCCTGCCGCGCAGCTCACGCCGATCGAAATCCAGTTGAACTGGAAGCCGGAAGCCGAGCACGGGGGCTACTACGCCGCGCTGGTTCATGGTTACTTCGCCGAGGAAGGCCTCGACGTGAAGCTCACGCCCGGCGGCCCCGGCACGCCCCTCATGGAAAGCGTGGCGACCAATCGCATTCCGTTCGGCGTGGACAACGCGGACAAGTTGCTCCGCGCGCGGGCCGAAGACGCCGAGGTGGTCGCCGTCTTCGCGCCGATTCAAGACAGCCCACGCTGCATCCTGGTGCATGAGGAAAGCGGCATCAAACAACTGAGCGATCTGCAAACCACGCCCGGCGTCACGTTGGCATGGAACGATTCTCAGCCGTTCGCCAAGTTTTTGTCCAAGAAATTCGACCTCTCCCAATTGCAGATGACCAAGTACTCCGGCGTGGGACCATTCTTGCTCGACAAGAAATACGCGATGCAAGCCTACAACATCAGCGAGCCATTTCTCGCGAAACAAGAAGGTGCGAAACCCGTCACTCTGCTGCTGTCGGACGCCGGGTTCAACACCTATACCAGCCTGCTGCTGACGAATCCGAAAGTGATCAGCGGGCAACCAGAGTTGGTTCGCAGCGTGTTGCGGGCGTCGCTGAAAGGCTGGCGGCGATATCTAACGGACGCCGGGGAAACCAATCGTCACATCGCGGGGCTGAATCCCGAGATGCCGGAAGATGTGCTGGCGTTCGGCGTCACGGAACTGCAGGCGCTGTGCCGTCCCAACGATCTGCCGGAAGATCAGATTGGCCGGATGGAAGCGGAACGCTGGCAGACGCTTGTTCGGCAACTGGAAGAGATTCAACTGATTGACGCAAACGCCGTGCAAGCGGAGTCGGCATTCACAACAGAATTTTTGTCGCAGTAATGTCTCACACTTGCTCCGCAAGTGCAAAAAAACACTTGCGGAGCAAGTGTTCTACATTGAAAGAAGAAGCCCAGGGGTTGCAACCCCTGGGCTTCTGTTGTCATTAGACTCTACTCAGCGATTACCGGAGCAGCGACAGAACCTGCTGGGGCACCTGGTTCGCAATCGTCAAGACCGAGATACCGGCTTGCGACAGCACTTGGGCCTTCTGCATCGCGGCGGTTTCCGCGGCGAAGTCGGTATCCACGATCTGGCTGCGAGCGGAGGAAATGTTTTCCAACGCGACACCCAGGTTCGAGATGTTGGTGTCGATCACGTTCTTCTGAATGGCACCCAGTCGGCCACGCAACGTGTTCACACGGTTCAGAGCTTGTTCGAGAATGTCGACCAGGTCAATCGCCGGGACGTTCGGGCCGACATCGAGGAGGCTCTTACCGCCGCCGGTGCCGAGTTCGTACAATTTGCCGCTGATCCCACCCAACCGGGCGGTGTTGATGGCGTCGATGCCGAGACCGATTTGACCAGACGCGTCGGCCTGCTGACCGATCTGGAACAGCGAGCCGCCGCCGGTGATCGTCACCGCCGCAGTGGTGGCGGCGACGTTGGCCGCTGCCGTGAAGCTGATCGAGGCATCCAGCAGGCCGTTCTTAACGATGGCCGTGAGGCCGTCGCCGAGAGCCGCCTGCCCGTTGATGTTCGCCTCGATATCCGTGCCGGCGTCGCGGAGCGAAACCGTCGTGGAATCGTTGAGGGTTGTCGAGAACGAACCGGACAAGACGTTTAACTGGACGAACTCATTCGAGCCGAAGTTCGCACTCTTAAGGACGAGTTCGGCGTCATCGCCCTGGGTCAACGCCGCGGAAGCCGCCGCTGAAACCACGCCGTCGGTGGTCGACTTCGCATTGACGAGCGTCGTGGCGGTGGCATCGGCTTCGAGGGCGGCGGCAATGTCGTCGGCCGTCGAAATAATCGCACCGCTGCCGTTCGTTGCCAGATTGACCGTAATCGTCCGATTGCCGTTCACATCCGCAGCCGAGGTCGAAATGCTGAGCGCCGCGCTGTTGGCACCAGGATCGGCGAAGACGACCGAAATCGTACCGGCACTGCCTTCGGTGCGGGCGTCGGTGATCTTGACGGCACCGCCGGTGCCATCAACACCGCCAGTCAGCGCGGTCGACGCGAGGTTGTTACCGATGGTCGTCGTGCCCGCTCCGGCAGCCGAGACCAAAGCACTTGCCGTGGAGTTGCCGTTGATGAACGACGAAAACGAGGCCGAAGTATCGGCAGCGGTCTTGGTCAACGTCAACGTGGTGATGCCGGAGACGGTCGAAGCTGTCGCGGCATTGGCACCACCGGTCTGAACAACGATCCGCAGGTTGTTGCCGTCGAAGCCGGCATCGGCGGCGGTAAAGGTGATGTTTTCGGCGGTGACAGCGGTGACGGCGGTGACACCACCGGTGAGGTTGGCGGCTGCGGAGGCGGTGAATCCCGTCGTATTGCCGCTGCTGGTCGCGGAAACGCCGGCCAGCGCGGTGACGGAAGCGGCCACCAGGTTGGCCGTGTTCAGCGTGCTATCCAACGCACCCGTGCCGTCCGTCCCCAGGGTGACGGTGATCGCGTTGCCGCTGATCGCCGAACTCAAGGCGACGTTGTTACCGACACCGGCGACGAATGCCACCGTGAACGCATTGCCCGCTGTCCCCGTGGCATCCGCGGTCACCGTGATCGAATCCGCACCGGCCGCGAACGTACGCGACGCGGCGATACCGGTCACACCGGCGACCGCGCTGACGGAGTTGTAAGTCAAATTGGCAGCGACCGCCGTACCGGCTGTGCCGCCGCCGACTTCCAGGCCCGCGCGCAGCGTGGCATTCACGCCGGTCACATCGCTGACCGCGTTCACGGCGTCGCGAATGTTGGCGACGGTACTCGTGCCGCCAAGGAACAGCACCTGATTGCCTTTGCTGCCGCCGACTTCCAGCGTTGTCGCCGAGCTGAGGGTGCCGCCGTTGTAGCGGAGTTCGCCCTGCTGAGCGGCGGCGGTCACGGTCGCGTTGACGGCGATGGTGTTGCTGGTGCCGAACAGCGCTTCGTTGATCTGCAGGTCATTAATCTTGGCGGAGTCGACCGCGGTGCTGGAGGTCTGGAAAGCCTTGCTGCCGTCGATCAGCTTCTGTCCGCCGAACGAGGTGTTCGAGGAAATACGATTGATGGCGGAGAGGGCTTGATCAATCTGGCCCTGGTTGGCCTTGATTTCGTCGTCAGACAAGGCACCACTGTTGAGGGCTTCTTGCACGAGGCCGCGGACCTGATTGAGCAGTCCGCCGATTTCACCAAGCGCGGAGTCCGCCGTGGCAAGCACGTTGTTGGCGCGGTTGCTGTTCTTGATCGACTGCTCGATGGTGGTGATCTGCAGCCGCAAGCCTTCGCTGGCGATCAAGCCGGCGGGGTTGTCCCGGCCGTTGTTGATCGCGAGACCGGTCGACAGCCGTTGCAGCGAGGAGCTGAGCTTGGCCTGGGACTTCTGAATGTTGTGCAATCCACGCAAGGATTCCACGTTTGTGTTAATTCTTGTCATACCGAAAGCCTTTCTGAGTGCCTGGAAGTTCCGCGGGTAGCGGCCCGTAAAAGAGAGACCCGTGCGAGAATCGCGCCTGTTTCCATCGAACGACTTGGTCGGGTTCCGTCCCAATGTCGGATACCGTGTTCTCCAAAGTCGCACGAGAAATTCCGCCGACTGAAGCGTTCCGCACCAGGGGAAACGGGATCAGGGAGAAATTCGTACCTGCGAGAACGACCGACTATGCAGGTCTATCGACGAGCAGTGGCAGCTGATTGAACAGCGGAGGGGAAATTCCCGAGATTCTAAGGAACGCCGCAACAACCATAACTAAATACAGGTTGCTGACGGTCAAGGAATTCAGGGTCTCTGATCGGGTCAGGCAAACTCGGATGGCTGTGGATGACCTTGCCGCCCGCCTGTCGCGGGCCGGCGAACCGGCATCCACGTGGCGCACGTTTCCCACGTGCGGGTCTGGCAACCAGGCACGTTGGAAACGTGCCCCACGAACTGACGAAAGGGCACTTAGGGTCGCACGGTGTTCGCATCGACGCGCTGCTGATTCTCACGTTGAATCGCTTCATAAACTTCCTGGCGATGCACCGGGATTTCCGTCGGGGCTTCGATCCCCAGGCGGACTTTGTCGCCCCGAATATCGACAATGGTGATCTTGATGTTATCGCCGATGAAAATGCTCTCGTCACGTTGCCGGGAAAGTACGAGCATAGTGGTCATTCCTTGGGTTCAGGCCGTCCGTGTCAAATCCGTTGCGGCGTCACGTGACGGAAGTTCGGGGTGAATTAGGCGTCAGAATAAGTCCTGTCGAACGTGTGTTCGGCAGTGGCGTCGATCTCAGGAAGACATAACTTTCCGTCGTCGAGCATGTCAGGGTGGGTCGTTCAGGCATTCGTGTTGAATTGACTGATGACCGCTCACAATTACCATCGACATTGCGGGCTGCGTAAGCTACGCCGGTTCTGTGATTTCCGAAGAATACACAGAAGGTGAACAGCGACTCGTCCGTGCACAACTTTCGTAACGGTTGTGACGGGGGTAGTGAAAACGAGTCGGGATCGGGTGGCACGACCCTGAGGCCTTGCGAAGGGCGTGGCGCATGCTCGAAGACCACGCCCTTCGAGGACTCAGGGACGTGCCACCCGCCATTTTGAAAATCGCCGCAGTACGAGAACAGTGTTACTCTCGCCGCCAAGCGTCCGCTTCCTGCTGACACGCCGCCAACCGCACGCGAATCCGTTCCAGCAGCGCGGTTTCCGCCTCCCTGTCCTCGGCGATCAGCTCTTCTTTCGAGAACGCCGCGCCATACACCACGCGGACTTTCGCCGGACGTAAAAACCATGCCCCGCGCGGCAGCGCCTGAAACGCCCCGGCCACTCCCACCGGATACACCGGCACATCCGCCCGCCGAATCAGCGCCAGAAAGCCCGGCTTGAGCGGCCCCACGATGCCGGTCTCCGAGCGGGTCCCTTCCGGGAATATCCCGACGTAAAAACCGTGATTCAACCGGCGAATCGCTTCCCGCAAGCTCGCCGTACTCGCCGTCTGGCGATTGATGGGAATGACGTAGGTGTTCCGCAGAATCGTCCCGATGATCGGCACGCGGAACAACGAATCGCGGGCCAGATAACTCACCGGCCGCCGTAGCGACAAACCGGCCATCAAGGGATCAAGAAAACTCTGATGGTTGATGAGCAACAGCGCCGGACCATCCTGCGGCAACCTCTCGATTCCCCGGGAGCGGTAACGCAGCCACGGATAGAACACCGCCTGCATCGCGAACTGAAATATCCGCCAGCAAAGATTGCGATGCCTGGGATCAGGCAAGTCGGCGTCAGACATGAGGCGCTGCGTTCAGGTCGAGGAATTGATCGAGGCCGTTGGGACGACGTGTGAGAGTAACCCCAACCCCCATCAGCACTCAACCCAACTGAATGTAGAGCAGTCTTAAATGTAGAGCAGTCTTAAATGTAGAGCACTCTTGAATGTAGAGCACTCTTGAATGTAGAGCACTTTCTCCGAAAGTGCAGAAACACTTGCGGAGCAAGTGTTCGACATTCTCAACCCTCAACCCTCACACCCATTCGCGGATCGTGCGGCCTTCCTGCAGGCGGACAGGGCGACCATCTGGGGATGTCGCGTGCAAGTCCATCGGCAGATTCAATTTGTGGTAAATGGTGGCCATCAAGTCTTCTGAGAAGTACTCGTGCTTGATCGGCACGCCACCTTCACCATCGGTCGCCCCCAAGACCGCGCCGCCGGGAATTCCCGCGCCGGCCATGATGGCGAAACCCGCGGTCGACCAGTGATCGCGACCGCTTGCCGAGTTGATCTTCGGCGTGCGGCCAAAGTCGGTCAACCACACGACCAACGTATTTTCGAGCATGCCGCGCTGCTCGAGGTCCATGATCAACTGCGGAATCCCCTGATCGATACGCGGCATCAGGCTGTTCTTGAGGGCCGGGAAGTTGTTGGCGTGAGTGTCCCAGCCGCCGTCGGTCACAGTGACGAAGCGGACGCCGGCTTCGATCAACCGGCGTGCCAGGACAAGATTCTGCCCAAAGCGGTTGCGGCCGTAGCTGTCGCGAAGTTTCGGGTCTTCTTTATCGACGAGGAATGCATCCTGCGTTTGCGCCGCCGTCACCATATCGAGCGCGGTCTTGTAGTGATTGTCCAAGGCGTCGAACGTCTTGGGCTGTAAGCTGCTGGGCCGCATTAGGCCATCGACGGCGTTCAGGACCGATCGCCGGCGGGAGACGCGTTCGGCGGTGATGCCGGCGGGCGGAGTGATGTCCCGGACGGCGAAGCCCACGGCCGATGGATCGCCCTGGATGACAAACGGATCGTGCTGAATACCCAGAATACCTGCTTTACCACCGCCGAATCGAGAATCGACAGCGGTGCCGAGCTGGATATACGGGGGCATCACCGTCTGGAAGCCGTGATGCCAACTGGCGACCGCACCGACCGTGGGATAGTGCATGGCGGGATTGAACTTACGGCCCGACAGCACGTATTGGTCGGCCGTGCCGTGGCTGCCGTTCAGCGGATTCCAGCTGCGCAGCAACGCGAATTGGTTGGCATACTGAGCCATCCGCGGGACGACTTCGGTGAACTGCACCCCGGGAATCGCCGTGTCGATGACGCCGAACTCCCCTTTGATGGCAATCGGAGCTTCCGGCTTCGGATCGAACGTGTCGTGATGACTGGTCCCGCCCTGCGTCCAGATCAGGATGCAATTCGTTGGCTTGCCGGAACTTCCAGTGGCAGATTTGGCCAGCGCCTCATTCGCCAGGGCCTGCGGCAACGAGACCCCTAAGCCCCCCAGCGCCCCGACCTGCAAGAAGTTGCGGCGAGAAAGACCTTCGCACGTCCGAACCGTACAGGGCAGGAGGTTCAACATGGCGGGTTCCTAATTCAGAGGGCGGGATCTCAGTCGGCAGGCGGGAGAGGTCGGTAAAGCCCAACCCATCAACTCATTGTTATCGACGATTGTATGGCCAATCTGGGTAACAAATCAAGCACGGTTTACATGAAACAAATCAAGCACGGTTTACATGAAAAGTGGAACCTCACAGAGCCGGAAGCGTTAGCGACGTGGCGCAAGCAACCCCCATTACCAATCGAAGCATCAACTCGCCCGTCACTTGATTCCAGGTGACAATCGCCCGTCGCTGACTTATAATCAATTGCCGCTCATGCGTTTTCCCGCCGCGATTGTCCCCCGTTTCCGACGGAGGTTGCCTTGATGCCAGCCCGCCTCGCCCTGATGGTTCTCCTCTCCGCCTCGAATTTGTCTGCCCAACCGTTTCAGGTGCGGCCGGCCGAGGTGAAGCTGCAAGGCAACTTTGCCCAGACGCAACTCGTCATCACCGCTCTGCCCGACAGTCGCGGCGTGGACTTCGCCGAAGACCTCACCGTCCGTGCGCAGTTCGCCTCGTCCAACGAGGCCGTGGCGACTGTTTCGCCGCAGGGGCGGATATTCTCTCACAGCGATGGCACGGCAGAGATCACCGTCACCGTCTTAGCTCCCGGCGAGTCGCCGGGGGTTGGCAACACGGTCAAAATCCCTGTCACGGTTGCCGGGGTGGTCGCCGAGCCGAAGGTCGACTTCATCGAACAGATTCGGCCGGTCCTCTACAAAAGTGGCTGCATGATGGGGGCGTGTCATGCGGCTCAGTATGGCCAGGGGGGCTTCAAGCTGTCGGTGTTCGGGTTTGATCCGCCGGCGGATCGCATCGCCATCGCCCGCGATTCGCAAGGCCGGCGCTTCAATCCGATCGATGTCGAGCATAGCCTGTTCTTACGCAAACCGCTGATGGAGATTCCTCACGGCGGCGGACGACGGTTGCAGGCCGGTTCGCGCGATCATGCGTTACTCGTCGCCTGGCTCAAGTCCGGCGCGCCGGCCTCGACCGGACCGGAACGAGTCCTCACGAAACTGAAATGCACGCCGAACCAACGGAATGGCGAACCAGGACTGAAACAGCAACTCCGCGTGGAAGCCCATTACGCCGACGGCGAAGTCCGCGATGTCACGGCCTGGGCGAAATTTGATTCGATGGATGAATCGCTCGTCACCGTCACGCCCGAGGGTCTCACCACGGTTATTGGTCGCGGGCAGGCACCGGTGATGGTCCGCTACGAAGGTCAGGCCGACATCTGCACCTACGTTATTCCGTACGGGCCGCCGGCCGCGCTGGCTGGTTGGACGAATCAGAACTTCATCGACGAATTCGCCGCGGCGAAGTTTCGCGAACTGGGGATTGAACCGTCCGGCCTATGTGATGACGCCACGTTTTTGCGCCGAATCTTCATCGACATCACCGGCACACTTCCCGATCTGGAAGAGGTCAACGAATTTTTGTCATCGACCGACCCCGCCAAACGGCAAGTCTGGATTGATCGTCTTTTGGGGTTCGCCGAGCATCCGAAGAAGCTGATCTACAACGACCGTTATGCCGCGTATTGGACGCTGAAGTGGTCCGATTTGCTTCAGAACCGCAGCAACGACTTGCAGGAAACGGGCATGTGGTCGTTTCACAATTGGATCAAGGAAGCCTTCCGCAATAATCAGCCGTTCGATCAGTTCGTGTCGAGTCTGGTGCAGGGCAAGGGGTCGAGCTTTTCCAATGGCCCGGCGAATTATTTCATCGTTAACAATAACAACATGGCGATGGCCGAGGCGACTTCGCAGCTTTTCCTCGGCGTGCGGCTGACCTGCGCGCAATGTCATCATCATCCGTTCGAGAAATATGGCCAGGACGATTACTATGCCTTCGCCGCGTTCTTCGCCCGCATCCGCATTAAGAGCAGCCAGGAGTTCGGTCTGTTCAGCGGCGAGCGCGTCGTGGTCGCGGCGAGCAGCGGCGAAGTGAGCCAGCCCCGCACCGGCAAAATCATGGCTCCGAAGCCACTCGATGGCGAAGCGGCCACGCATCCGCTCGATCGCCGGATCGCGCTGGGCCAATGGATGACCACGCCGCAGAACACGCAGTTCACGAAATCGGTCGCCAATCGCTACTGGAGCTATTTGATGGGGCGCGGGCTGGTGGAACCGGTGGATGACATGCGGGCCACCAATCCGCCGACCAACATTCCGCTGATGAATGCCCTTGCCGAACATCTGGCCGCCGGCAAATTCGATATCAAGCAGTATATGCGGACGGTGATGTCGTCCCGGCTCTATCAATTGGAATCGCAACCGACCGCGCAGAACGCCGGCGACGACCGCTTCTACAGCCATTACCCGGTCAAGCGGTTGGGCGCGGAAGCCCTGCTGGATGCCATCGACTATGCGGCGGGCACTCAGACAAAGTTCAAGGAACTTCCGCTCGGTGCGCGGGCGATCGAAATCCCCGACGCCGAGTATCCGGATTACTTCCTGAATACCTTCGCCAAACCCCGGCGGGCCAGCGTGTGTGAATGCGAACGCTCGCCCGACCCCAATCTGGCCCAGGCATTGCACACGCTCAACGGCGACATCCTCGCCACGAAAATCAGTCACGGGACTGGCCGCATCGCCAAGCTGCTGACGGCGAACACACCCCACGCGGACATCGTGAAAGAGCTGTATCTGGTGACCGTCAATCGCCCCCCTTCGCCGCAGGAACTGGCGAATGCCGATCAGATTTTGGCCCAGTCCGCCTCGCCGAAAGAAGCCTACGAAGATCTGCTGTGGGCGCTGATCAACACCAAGGCATTTCTGTTCGTGCGGTGAGATTGACTTCGTTCGCTGATTAGAGAGCCCGAAGCGCGAGCGAGGAAGATTCGTTCATCGCGATACACTTTTCAAAGCGGCGGAGAACAAACAGAATTGTCTCACGCAGAGACGCGGAGATCGCAGAGAAAAAACTCTGACGAATCTGGCGACTACTACGACAGGGCAGGGATGGCTGACAAATTAAAGCCCGCAACGATCTCAACATCCTCAGCTTTCAGCCTTTGCCTTTGCATCCCTGCCGATCTCCGCGGCCTCTGCGTGAGACCCTGCCTGATCATTAAAATAATCCACCAAGCCGAACGACCATCGCGAACGGGGATCAAGAAAAAATCAGGTCTGACTGACCCTGACTTTGACGACGCAGACCCTTGGCAGGGTTGTTCCGGCGGGGCGAACGTCTAAAATGCGGGTGACTGCCAGTACATTGTTTCCGTCGCATCAGGAGTTGCCCGAATCATGGCTTACACATTACCGCCGCTGTCCTATCCCACCAATGCCCTGGAACCGCATATCGATGCCAAGACGATGGAAATCCATCACACGAAGCATCATCAGGCCTATATCAACAATGCGAACAACGCGCTCAAGGATCATGCCGACCTCGCCGCGATGACAGCGGAAGACCTGATCAAGGATTTGTCGAAGGTTCCCGAAGCGATTCGGACCGTCGTCCGCAATAACGCCGGCGGACACGCCAACCACAGCCTGTTCTGGACCGTGCTGGCCCCCAGCGCCGGCGGCGAACCCACGGGCGACCTGGCCGCGGCGATCACGTCGACGTTCGGGAGTTTCGCGCAGTTCAAGGAAAAATTCGCCGCCGCCGCCACGACACGCTTCGGTAGCGGTTGGGCCTGGCTGGTGGTTTCCGGCGGTAAGCTGGAAGTGACCAGCACCCCGAACCAGGACAGCCCGCTGATGGAAGGCAAAACGCCGCTCCTCGGCCTGGATGTCTGGGAACACGCATATTACCTGAACTACCAGAACCGCCGGCCGGATTACATCACGGCGTTCTGGAGCGTGGTCAACTGGCCGGAAGTTGCCAAGCGATTTTCCGCCGCAAAGTAATTGACGAAAATGACTTACAAGAAAGCGTGGAGCACGTTCATCGGCTCCACGCTTTTTTATTTCTCGCCCATGTCGCCTGTCGTCGATAACACTTGTGAACATCAATCTTTCCGGTCGATGCGATTACTGAAACTGGCGAATATGCGATACTTGGGTAGCATCTCCCGTTCGCGTTTCGGCTGGCTCTATGGAGCCGGTCTGCTGCTCGCACAGCCAGGTTGCTTCTTGTTACCCACCTATCATCAACCGCAGGGGTTCAGCAGCACCTACTACCGTCATCTGCAAGACGCCGCCCAAGCTCAGGCGTTGGCCATACCCCAGTCTCCGCCCATGTCGCAGCCGCTGGTTGGTGCCAAGTCGTCCCCGCAGGATGTCCCCGCAGTCGACGAGCCAGCCGCGCAGAAATCCGCGGGCGTCTGGAGCTGGATACGCAACCCGCTGACATCCCGGTCATCGTCCGAGGAAGCCGAGGACTCCGCCGACGAACCGGTGCTGCGCTAATCGCCGCCCAGTCTTTTCGTGGCACACGTTTTCAACGTGTGAATCGATCGTCGGCTACACCAGCGCCTTGGCACGTTTCACGGCCCGAGGCGGTGGGTTGAATGGATCAATTCGTACGGTTCCGGTGGGAAACTTCGCCAAGACTTCGAGTTCACCACCCAGCGCCTGGACGATCTTGCGCAGGGTCGAGACTTGCATATCAGATTGCTTTTCCAGCTTCGACAAGCTCGGCTGTTTGATGCCCAAGGCATCCGCCACTTGCCGCTGGCTCTTGCAGGCCAGATGCCGCAATTCGCTCAAGAGGAGTTCTCCGAGCAGTTCCTGAGCGCGGCTGGCGGCTTTGGCTTGCGTCTTTTTCGTGGTGGTCCGCTGGACCAATGCGTCGAATGATTTCGCCAACTTATCTTCCCTTACGTTTCCGCTTGAGTTGCGCCAAATACTCGTTAAACAGAAATAGCTTACAGGCTATTGTTCATCGGTCAATTGTTCGCCAAGTTCTCACCAATCCCATTCTTTGAAGTAGGGTGTGGTCGAGGCTCTGCGAGGCCCACCGATTCGGCCGCATGTATCAAGACGGTGGGCCTCGTCAAAGCACTCGACCCACCCTACCGGACTTTTCGTGGCACAAGTTTTCAACGTGTGAATCTGCTACCTCCGTAGTTTCAGGCACGTTGGAAACGTGCCGCCACGAAATTGGCCCTCCGGCGAAATCTGCCGAAGTTCATCTTTCGCTGTTTTCGTTCCTGTGCTACACAGACACATGGGCGATTTCGGGAAGCTTGTGACGATGCGCCGGCGTGGACATGCCGGCTCGGTCTCGAATCCCCCGCGACGGCCCGCCTTGGCCTGATCGTCTGACGGGAAAGGATTCCCATGAGTACCGGTTCATTGAAGTTAGCGTCGTTATTGGTCGTGATCGCCGCCGGCGGTGGCGTCGCCTGGCAGGCCCAGCAGGGCATTCTGCATCCGCAAGCCGAATCGACCGAAACGGCCCCGGACGACGCCGAATTCCGCGCTGATGTCGATGCGGATGTGGAAACCAACGACAGCGGCCCCGATCTGCTGACCGCCTCCGCGCCGACCGAACTCTCGTCCAATCGCTGGAAAGACGACGAGCAATCGCCCACGCCGCTGGAAAAACAATTGCCCAGCAAGTTTCAACGTGCCAACGCGAACTCCAGCCAGAAGTCGAAATCGGTCGCGGTGCCGATCCCCGCGCGCACTTCCCCGCAGCGGACGCCACGTCCTCTGAACGAGGAAACCGAACCGGAACCGACCCCGGCGGCCAACGATTCCTTCGGCGATCAAAGTTCCCCGGAACTCGCCGATTTCGACAGCGAACCCGATTTGAATCCGCAGCCTGAATCCGACCCGCTGCCGGCGCTCTCCTCAGCGGACACATTCTCCGAGGAATCGCTCCCGGAGAATTCCGCGATGCAAGTCGATGTCAAGACCGACACTGCGGACACAGCGGCCAACGATTCCGCCGATCCGTTCTCCAACGACAGCCCTGTGCTGCTTGTCGCCGGGAGTGATGACGAGGCCCCGCCCCGGCGGCGCACGCCGCCGAAACTGGACCTGCCGACGGAAGTCACCGATGAGCCGTTCCCGGCTGATGATGGCGAAATGGATGATCCATTCTCCGGCGCGGCTCCGCCCGAATTTGGCGATGAACCCGCAGCCGAACCTGCCATCAAGTCGCCAAAATCACGCGATCTGCCGGAAGAATCGTCCAACGATGCCGATTTCGGGGCGGATCTGTTTTCGACCGATGAGCCGACACCGGCCGAGGAACCCGCCCCCGCGCCGCGTCGCCGCCCGCCTGTGCTGGAACCGGCCGACGACTCGCTGCTGCCCGCAGAATCAATGCCCGACGATTCGTCGGCTGTAGAACCGCTGCCGGACTTGGGATCGCCCGGATCTCTGCCCGCCGGCAAGTCGCGATTGAAATCCCCCGCAGCCGAAGAACCGACGGAAGCGATTCCCCCGCGATCCCGCGCCACTTCGCCCCGCTCGCCAGTGGACGATGCCCCGCGAGTCAATGCCCCGCGTTTGCTACCGGACCCCAGTGAGCCAACGGGCAATGATCCAATGGATGTCGACGGCGCATCGTTCGGTGATGACCCGAATGCAGACCTGTTCCCGGCGGAAGAACCCGCGCCGCGCAAGAATTCAGACACGAAGTCGTCGACACCTTTACCCGATGTGATCACCCCCGAGGAACTTCGCGGCGATGCGACACCGGATCGCGCGGCTCCCACCGGCATGCAACAGCCGCGGCTCACCATCGAGAAAGTCGCCCCGAAACAAGCCATCCTCGGTCAACCGCTGATTTACTCCGTCATCGTGAAAAACGCCGGCTCGGCCGATGCCCATCATGTCACCGTCGAGGATCGCATTCCCAAGGGAACGAAACTCGAAGGAACATCGCCCCGAGCGGAAATGGTCGACAAAACGCTCACCTGGAAGCTCGGCACGCTGAAGCCGAACGAAGAAAAGAAAATCTCCATTAAGGTAATCCCCCAGGAGCAAGGGCCGATTGGCAGTGTCGCCAAGGTCAACTTCGTCGCGGAGATCACGGCGGAGATTGAAGTCACCGCGCCGCAAGTGCTGGTCACCATCGATGCGCCGTCGCAGGTTCGGCTCGGGGAAAAACTACGGCTCACGTTCAAGATTCGCAATGCCGGCCGTGCCCCAGCCGACAACGTCGTGCTGCGGAATTTGATTCCCGATGGATTGCGGCATGCCGCCGGGGCGGACCTCGAATACGCCATTGGCACGTTGCCCCCCGAAGAGTCTCGCGACATCACGCTCGACCTCGTCGCCACCAAAAATGGCAAGGTGACGAACAAGACGATCATCACGGGCGATCACGGCATCGAAGTCGAAGACGAAACGCCGATTGAAGTCATCGGCGAGCAATTGCTCCTCACCCGCACCGGTAAGAACAAACTCTACATCGATCGTGCCGCCAACTTCACCAGCACCGTCGCCAACGAAGGAACCGCCGCCGCCACTAGGGTGATGGTCGCCGAAATCGTCCCGGTCGGGTTCGAGTTCGTCTCGGCGTCGGATCAGGGGAAGTACGACCCCAGCACGCGGGCCGTGACCTGGAGCGTTGGCCCGATTGGTGCCGGCGAGGAATTGAAGCTCTCGACGAAACTGATGCCGAAAAATCTCGGCGATTACCGCGCGACCGTCACTGTTACCGGCCCGGCCGGCAGCGTGGCGACCGTGGAATCTGAATTGAAGATCGATGGCTTCCCCGCGATGGCGGTCGAATCGAAAAGTGACAGCCGGTTGATCGCCGTCGGCGAAAAAGCCACCATTCGCATTCACCTCAAGAACCAGGGGACGGCGGCGGCGAAGAACACGATCCTCACCGCGTCACTTCCCCCGGAGTTGAAACTCACGGATGGCAAAGGCCCGGCGGCCTGGGCACAGCAGGGCAACGTCGTGACGTTTGAAGCGGTCCCCGGCATCGCCCCGGATGAAACATCGACGTTCGAGTTGCAGGTCGAAGGGATCGCGGAAGGGGACACGCGGATCGAACTCCAAATCTCCGCCGACCACTTGAAACGCCCGCTCCACCGCGACGAAACCATCCGCGTCGCCCCGGAAGAAGAATAAAGCCGCGGTTGGAAACCGCGGTCTTCTCGCCAAAGCCCGGCGAAGGCATCGTCGGGACCATCACGGCCCCGACAACCCATCCGCCGAGGTCGCCGTGTTCGGCACATACACCCGCACTGCCCCCGGCACAATGCGGAACTGCGCCGGCGTCTTGGTCGTGAGTTCCCCATCCGTATTCACCCGGCGATGACTGCGCGTCACAACCTCGAACTCGCGGCCACGCAGCGTTCGCACATGGGGGGATGCGGCCAGATCACCGCGGCGCATCGCCGGCAATAACGGGATGATCTGCCACCAGTGACGAATCTCCAGGCTGTAGAGATCGAGCAGCCCGTCATCGATCACGGCATCATCCGCGACCGTCATCCCGCCGCCATAATGGCGTCCGTTGCCCACCGCGATCTGAGCCGTCTTCACCCGCAGAACGTCTTCTTCGAAACGAATCGTCGCATGAAAGGGTCGCGAGCCAATGACCACGCGCATCGCCGTCAGCAAGTAGGCGAACACACCCCAGCGACTTTTGACTTCCTTGGTGAGTTGCTGCGTGATGCGCACCGTCAGGCCGAGGCTGGCCACGTTGAAGTAATGCTTGCCGTTCACACAACCCAGATCAATGGTCCGCAGCTGGCCGTTCGCAATCACTTCACATGCGGCAGCCAGGTCGGTCGGCACGCCCAGCGTGCGCGCCAGATCGTTCGCCGTGCCCGTGGGAATGAGGCCCAACGGCAGCCCGGTCTCTGCCAGCCCATCCGCCGCAGCATTCAGCGTCCCATCCCCGCCCACCACAATCACCAGGTCCACGCGGTCTTTGTAACGCCGGATGAGTTCGCTCAAACCCGGGGGCTTCGGCGCGGATTCTTCGGTCAGCTCGAGCCCGCGTTCGTGCAACAACGGCACAAGCTGATCCGCCGCAGAGCTGCCTTGGCGCGAATTCCGATTGACCAAAAGCAGAGCGCGGCGACTCATCCGTGATAACTCTCCGGGCGATCCTTGTCTCTCATTCGACACGGATTGATCGTAACGCCCCCACCACGAGATTGCGCCATGCGGCGAAGATCAGAGTCAGGAGTGCTTGTCGATGCTAATGGCATGATGATGTTCGTTCACGGCGTGAAAGCAGTTTTGAATTAGCCCGTCAGGGCGTCAGAACTTAGCCCAGGACGTGAGTCCTGGGACGGCGGCTGTTGAAGCATGAAGCCCGTAGGGCGACAGAATTTCTGCCGCCCTACGGGCTGAAATTCATCTGGCATGCTGTTTTCCCAGGACTCGCGTCCTGGGCTAAGTTCTGCCGCCCTCCGGGCTAAAACAGGTCCCGGCGATGCCATCGCCGGGCTTTGTTCTGACACACAAACTCGCGCCGCGATTATTTCACTTCCAGCGTCATCGCGGCCGAGGCCTGGTTGCCCTGCGTGTTGGCGACGGCGGCGATGAGGCTGGTGGTAGGGGGGACCCAGGGGCGGGCGGTCAGGAAGATCTGGCGCTGGGATTCATTCGCGCGGATGAGAATGCCCGACAGGCCGATGTTGTCGACGATGAGACCGTGGGGCAGGCCGTCGATATCGCAGCGGACATCGCCGTCGTAGCCGTTGCGTTCGACTTTGAGTAACGCCGTGATCGTGGTGCCGGGGACAATCCGCAGGCCGCCATTCTCGGCGGTGAATTGCGGGTTGTCGGGTTGCAGCGTGATGCGGATCGTCGGCGGTTTTTCGAGAGTGATTTCGCCGAAGTGGCCGAAGGATTTGGTGACCGGTTCACCCTTAATATCGGCAGTCCCGGTGACGACAACTTGCTCCCAGACCTCTTTCGCGACGGGTTGGGCATCGGCCGCGGCGGTGATCACGCCGGTGGCTTTGAGATGACCGGCTTCGATGAGGATGGGCGTGGCGATGGTATAACCGGCCGGCACATTGCGGACATCGATCTGCACCGGGCCGTCGAAGTTGTCGATGCGATCGAGCGCGAAGGTGAGCCTTTGTCCGCTGCCGGCGGGAACTTTCAAATTCTGCGTTTCGACCTTGATCGTGAAGTCGGGCTGGGGTGGGCGGATGGTGAGGGCATATTGGAAACTGTCGCCGGCGAAGCCACGAGTGTCGGTGACGCGGATGAGGTAGGTTCCATCGGCGGGCGCGGTGAACGTGAGCCGCGAGTCGCTGCCGAGTTCGCGTTCGGCGTCATCATCGTTGAGATAATAGAGCGGAAAAACAGGCAGGCCGTTCTCGACAATCGATGAGCCGGGGGGAAAGGCCTCGACGATATACACCGGCTGTTCTTTCGCGTGACCGGTGGCGCTGGTGTCGAAATACCCCCGGCGTTTGCCCTGATTCTGATAGAGGTTCCAGCCGGAGTCCGGGCCTTGCGGGGCGCGGAACAGTTTGACGACTTCCCCATTCATGTAGAGAAACTGGTTGAGGTCCATCTCTTCCCAGAACTCGACGCGAACATCCGGGCTGGTGGAATCGATGGGGCGAAAATTGACCCAGGAATCGCGCACGGCCTGCAACACGGCCCGCTGCACGGGCGTGCCATCGGCGTGCAGCACTTCGAGTTTGGTATCCGCCGGCGAACCGCTGCGCGACGCATTGGTTTCGAGCAACACTGCCTCGCCCGCCTTCGCCGTGATCCGGTACAGATCGACATCATTCGCGGGCTTGCCGCTGAGCAGTCCATTCACCGTGGCGGGCGCTGTCACGGATTGTGCCTGATCGAGCGCATCGTTCGGTTCCATCTCCGCAACTTCCAGCAGCGCCGCCGTCGCGACACCAGTGAACTTCGGCGTGGACGACAGCCGTTCGAGTTCCGTCGGCCGGCCGCCCCATTCCGGTTTCAGTGCATACTTTCCGAGTGAGCCATCGGCCCGCCCGACGAACAGGGTTTGGTTCTCCGGCGAGATGGCGAGCGCCGGCGACCAGTCGGGCTGCCGCTCGAACATCGCCACTTGCGTGAATGTCTGCGTCTCCCAGACTTTGATCCGCAAGTCTTGCGACGACGACACGAGCAGCCGGCCATCGGGCGAGAAGATCACCTTCAACACCGGGCTTTCATGGGCGAAGCGCGCATATCGCAGCGGATTCGTCCCTTCTTGTCCACTGTCCGAAATGTTCCAGATGCGAATGCGGTTGTCGGCTCCCCCGGCGGCGACAACTTTTCCATCAGGGCTGAAAGCGACCGAATTCTGTTCCTTCGAAGGTTGCGAAAACGTATCGAGCCTTTGCCCGCTGGCGACATCCCACAGTTTCACCGTCCGGTCGCCGCTGGCGCTGGCAAGCAGGCGGCCATGTTGCGGATGAAAGGCGAGGTTGAAGACAGCGTCGTTATGGCCGAGCAGCGCGGCGAGCGGTTTGCCGGTCGCGATGTCCCACGTTTGAATCTCCTTGTCGTAACTGGCGGTCGCGAGCGTGGTGCCATCCGGTGAAACCGCTGCGGCATACAAGGCATCGCGATGCCCGGCGAACACCGTCCCGCGCGTCCAGTCGGCGGTCTTCCACAACGTCGCTTCCCCCGCCAAGCCGATTTCCCCCGCGGCGACCACGAGGAATTGCCCGTCCGGCGACACGGTGACATCGGCGATGATGCCGGTCTGGCCCACTAAGGTTTGCAGCGGCTTCAGATCTGGCAGCGAGACGATTTCCACTGCCGCCGGCCGCGCGATCGCCAGCCATTGGCCGCGCGGATCAGCCGCCAATGCGACAATCGATTCCCGGACGGGGCTTTGCGGGGCAATCCTCGGCGTGACCAGACCCGGCGAACCTTTCAACGGCAGTTTCGCCCCGGCATCGATCCATAATTTGATCACCGCCAATTCGTCCGCTGTCGGTTGCGGGCTGTCTTTCGGCGGCATTTGTGGTTCGACCTGGCCTGAGACAACTTTCCACAAACGACTCTCCGCACTGCGGCCGGCGGTGAGCACGATTCCCTCCCCGCCCCCTTTCAACGTCCGCGCATGATCTTCGAGGACCAGGCTCCCCTCCGCGTCCTCAGCGTTGTGACAGCCGATGCAATACTTGCGAAACACCGGCAGCACATCGGCATTGAAGTCCGGCGGCTCGGCAGCGGAGAGTGGGACGGCAGATGCCAAGCAAACGAAAAACAAGGTGAAGCGCAACATGGCGATTACTTTTCTGGTCCCCTCTCCCCTGTGGGGGAGAGGGTTAGGGTGAGGGGGATTTCTTTGGCAAAGTCATCAACGAAGCAATAGAGACATGACCCAGCAACTGTCCATTCAACTGTAATGGAATCGATTCGCCGTTCATGTAGTCGTGACGACATTCGTAACGGGCGATGATTGCAGAGGGCTGCGGTAATGGAAATCCGAATTGGGTTTCGATGTCATCGGTTCCGCCTGTCGCAATTGTTTGCGTGGATACCACCGGCAAGGTATACGATTCGATCTGCTCATTGAGGAGATTGACAATCCAATACTGTTCGATTCCCGCGTTCGCGTAAACTTGAAGTTTCAAACCACGGTCATATTCCAGCGTTGAATGGGCGACCTCGATGACAATCGCGATCTCTGACGGTTCCGGATGCCGATCGCTAAAGTCGCGCAAGCCACCCCGCACGACTGTAAGGTCCGGTTCTGGTTCGCTGTCGGAGAGTGTGATTGGGCCTTGAAGAAACAAGCTCCAGCCTACGGGGAGTCGCGGGCGGATGTACTGTTCCAACTGCGAGGCGACGTAAATGTGTCGCGGACTTTTCTGCATCTTAGGGACGAGCCAGCCTTGGAGCAGTTCTAGCGGGTCGCCGTCTTTAAGGATGCCTGCCTGTATCATCTGATGATAGTTCTCCACCGACATCCGCCAGATCGGCACGTTGGGTATGCCGGACGGAAGACGCGGCACAGGGATCGTCAGATTAGGCGTGTGTTGCTGCATTGAAAGCTCGAATCCGATCATTGCAGGAAGGGACCGCTGAGTGCCAACTCCGAATCCGTGATTCATCAACCCCCTCACCCTAGCCCTCTCCCCCGCGGGGGAGAGGGGACCAAAACAGTGCCATCAATGCTGAAACAAAAATTCGCGGCTGGTCAGCACGCTCCAGAACAGATCTTCCAGCACGGCCCGCTGCTCGTCCGCCGGGGTTTCCAAAAGCACGGCCGTCAGTTGTGCGGTTTCATCAGGCGTGGGCCATCGCGATAACGCACTGAGATACAGCGACTCGACGATGGCCTGCGGAGAGGCATTCTCCGCGATCAGCCCGGCGATTCGGCCGTCGGGTGATTCGAGTTTTTCCAGCAGCGTTTTCCCGTTCGCCAGATGCAGCACCTGTGTCATGCTGGGCTCGTCGGTCCGTTCGCAGGTGCAGGTGAGGATGCGATCCGGCCGGCCGAAGGTCTCCAGAAAGTACGAGCCGATGGCCGTATCGTGCAGTTGCAAGGCCCGCGTGCCGGCGGGCAAATCCTGCTTGGCATTCTCATCACGAAATGGTGTTGCCACGCCGGTGACTTGCGAGACCGCATCGAGCAGCACTTCGGCTTTCAGGCGGCGCGGGTAGAAGCGGGCATGGAAACGATCATCGGCGGCGTTCGCAGGCAACGTGGTACTTGCTCGCTGATACGTTTCCGACAGCAGGATTTTCCGCATCAGCGATTTGAGGCCGTAACCATTCTGCGATAGATCGGTCGCCAACGCGGTCAGCAGCGGTTCGTTACTCGCCGGGTTCGTGAGCCGCAGATCATCCACTTTATCGACCAGCCCCAGTCCGAAATAATTCGCCCAGACGCGGTTGACGATGGCCCGGCTGAAATAGGGATTGTCGGGCGAGGTCAGCCATTGTGCGAGATGCACACGGCGGTCCGCATCGCTCTCGAACGAGATTGCCGTGCCGTCCAAAGGCTTGGGAGGTTGCGGCCGGGCGATGCGTGGCTGCATCACTTCGCCGTAATCGGCCA
>Ga0335397_10000553_pt1 | contig 49163 bp, 41 predicted proteins | sample MAT04_FD_205740 | JGI IMG/M metagenome (GOLD analysis project Ga0335397, IMG submission 205740) | Freshwater microbial communities from Lake Fryxell liftoff mats and glacier meltwater in Antarctica - MAT-04 (spades assembly) (version 2) ...
TGCGTCTCCGGTTTGCAAAAATGCGCTAATCTGTTGTGCTGCAATGACTTGGGTGGTGCGGCGTTTTGCGGCACCGAGGTTGCATTAGAGACGGACAGCCACCCGAAGTCATCTTCGGCAGGCCAGCCCCGTTTCCCGGAGGCGGCCTGAGTGACCTCTCAGCTTCCCTATGACCAACACCCGGCGCCACGCAGGCTTCACGCTTATCGAGTTGCTCATCGTCGTGGTGATCATTGGCATTCTCGTAGCGGTGGCCATTCCGAAGTTTTCGGAGACGCGCGGAAAGGCCTACGCCTCTTCGCTTAAGAGTGACCTCAAGAATCTGGGCACGCAGCAGGAGCTGTACTTCTACAGCAACCGCACCTACAGCTCGTCGCTGATGGCCGTCAACATGACCGCCAGTCCTGGCGTAATACTGGCCATTACTGAAGCATCGCCGAACGGCTGGTCGGCGACGACGACGCATCCATCTGCCGACCCCGTGGTGTGCGCTGTGTTTTATGGCAACGCATCGCCGGTGGCTCCGGCCACCAACCAGGGTGCGATCAAGTGTCAGTAGGGCTCGCACGAAGAATTCACTCGACGGGGAAGCGGTGAGACCCACGCTGTCCACGGAGAGGGGAATGCCGGCGCCGGTTCGCGAAAGCGGGCCGGCGTTCGGCGTTAGGGGGGAAACGGTGACGACTCGCCGACAGGTTCGGCCACTCTCGAAGCTCCCACCGGCCTGGAGAGCCGAGCCGAGTTCCTCCATATTGGAGGAACTCTGATCTAACGGATGACCCGCATGGCCACACTCAATATCAAGAACTTCCCGGACGAGCTGTATGAAAAGCTCAAGCGCAAAGCGAAAGAATCCCAGCGTTCGGTTGCTCAGGAAGTGACAAATTTATTATCCAAATCTGTCGGACTTTCGCAGACGCGATCCGTGCTCGAACTGCGTGGCCTTGGAGCCCACATCTGGAAAGATATCGATACCACCACGTACATCGAAGAAGGGCGGGATGCCTGGGAATGATTGCCACAGCACCCGAGATTCGAAACGTGGCATTGGATGCTTCGATCTTCATCTACTACCTCGAAAATCATCCACGTTTTGGCGCGCTTGCCAATCCATATTTCGCAGCGCATGACGAGAAACTGCTGAGCCTTGTGACGTCTGCTGTCACGCTTCTTGAGGTGTTGGTGCGCCCGCTACGCTACGGAGACTCAGAGGTGGCCGCCCAGTACGAAGAGATGCTGTCCGGCAGTTATGGCATTCGGGTGGTCAATCTTGATCGCAGGCAGTTAATCCTGGCCGCCACGCTCCGCGCCCAATTCCGATTGAAAACAGCCGACGCCCTTCAAGTGTCCGCTGCCCTCTCTACCGGTTGCACGCAGTTCATCACCAATGACGCACGAATCCCGCCCATACCGGGCATTGAAATTGTGCAATTGGAAAACGCGGTCTAACCCACGCTGACGGACTTGGGGTTTGCCAACGGCGATTGGCACACGGCGTCCATTGCCCAACCCAGCCCATTGCCCAACCCAGCCCATTGCCCAACCCAGCCCATTGCCCAACCCAGCCCATTGCCCGCCGCGCTGCTCGCTCCCAAACTGATTCGAATGACCTTTCACACGGGGAATCGCGCACCCGCCCTCCCCCCAATTGTCGACGACCGCGACGACACACGCCGCACTGCCCGCCTGCGCGAAGTTACCCGTGCGTCGGGCGCGCGTGAGTTCGCCAAACGACGCGACGGCATGATGCACGCCATGGACGGCGGACTGTGGTTGCACCGGCACAGGTGGAAGGGGCGGCCCATGGTGCACCTGGTGTCCACCAATCGTGAACGGCTGCTCGCGTACGGCCGCAGTGTTGGCATTCCGGAATCACGTTTGCAATACAAGCCGCTCAAGGATCCGCGCACCGAACAGCGTCAGCAAGCGTGGCATTGGGATTTGGGTGGACCGGTGTTACCGCCGGAAGACGACACGCTCAAGGCGCATTGAGGCGCGCATGAGTTAGCGTTCGTCACGCGTTGTGTTGTGCTGATTTTTCATCTTCGACACTGATGTGCATCATGACTTTTACTCGCCCCCTGGCGCTGATGTCCGGCGCGTTTTGCTGGCTGTCGCTCTTCACAACGGCTGGCGCGCAGACGCCTGCGAGGGGGAGCGCCGCGAACACAACACCAAGCGCATTCGCCTTCGACTCGACCACCTTTGGCAGTCTCGCCTGGCGCAACATCGGCCCCTGGCGTGGGGGGCGATCGGTTGCGGCTGTGGGCATTCCGTCGCAACCCATGACGTACTTCGCCGGCTATACAGGAGGCGGGTTGTGGCGCACGGATGATGCGGGCAACAACTGGCGCAACATCTCGGACGGATATTTCAAGACGTCTTCGGTTGGAGCCATTGCGGTCGCGCCCTCGGACGCGAATGTCATTTATGTTGGCATGGGTGAACACGCTGTTCGCGGACAGTCATCGACCTACGGCGACGGCGTGTATCGAAGCACCGACCAGGGGCGCACGTGGTCGCACGTTGGGCTGGCCGCAACTCGGCAAATTTCCGCGGTGCGCATTCATCCGAACAATCCCGACGTGGTGTACGTGGCCGCGCAGGGTGACCGGTGGAAAGGGTCGGCCGAGCGCGGCATTTATCGCACGACGGACGGGGGCCGGACGTGGACGCTGGTGCTCAAGGGAGAAAACGCCACCAGCGGCGCATCGGAACTGTCGATGGATGCGACGAATCCCCGCATTCTCTACGCCGCGTTCTGGGATCATCAGCGCACGCCATGGCTGGTCCGAAGCGGCAAATCGGGCAGTGGCATCTGGAAGTCGAGTGATGGTGGCGACAGCTGGACGCGATTGACTGAAGGGTTGCCGAAACTCATGGGCAAAATTGGCGTCGCGGTGTCACCGGCCAATCCCGATCGCGTCTATGCCATTGTCGAAGCCGAGAATGGTGGAGTGTTTCGTTCGGACGATGCGGGGAAAACGTGGCGCCTGACCAGCGGCGACCGACTGATCCAGACGCGTTCGTGGTACTACATGCACATCACGGCCGATCCGAAAAACGCCGACGTGGTGTGGGTGATGAATGCGCCGCTGCTGCGATCAATCGACGGTGGACGCACGTTTCAAAACGTGCCCGCCACGCACGGTGACAATCACGGTTTGTGGATTAACCCAACCGACAATCGGTATCTCATCAACGCCAACGACGGCGGCGTGTCGGTCTCGCTCGATGGCGGCCGCAGCTGGAGCACGCAGGACAATCAGCCGACGGCGCAGTTCTACCACGTCACTGTAGACGACGCATTCCCGTACAAACTGTACGGCGGACAGCAGGACAACTCATCGGTCATCATCAAGAGCCGCACCGAACGTGGCTCCATCGGCATGCGCGACTGGACCGAGGGACCAGGATGTGAAAGTGCCAACGTTGGTGTGAGCGCGAAGAATCCGCGGTTCGTGTACGGCGGTTGTTTTCAGGGTATCATTGACGAACTCGACACGCAGAGTGAAGTGGTGCGCGCCATCATGCCGTGGCCGGAGATGAACCTGACCGAGCCCACCGACAAGACGAAGTATCGTTTCAACTGGACCGCGCCCGTGCTCGTGTCACGGTTTGACGACCGCGTGGTGTACCACGGCGGCAACGTGCTGTTCAAGACGACCGATCGTGGGATGACTTGGACACCGCTCTCGGGCGATCTTACGAAGAACGACAAGGCGCGGCAGGGATGGGGCGGGACGCCCATTACCAACGAAGGCGCGGGCGGTGAAGTGTACGCGACCATTGTGGTGATCAACGAATCGTCGCACGACGCGAACACGCTCTACGTTGGCACCGATGACGGATTGATTCAAATAACGCGCGACGCGGGAAAGACGTGGAGCAACATCACGCCAGCGTCCTGGGGCGATGGACTGGTTAACGAAATTGAAGTCTCGCCATTCGATCCCGCCACGGTGTACGTTGCGTTCCGAAAAGATCGCCTGGGCGATCCCACGCCACATGCGTATCGCTCCACCGACTACGGAAAGACGTGGACACGCCTGGTGAATGGTTTGCGGGACAATGAACCCGTGCGCGTAGTGCGCGAAGATCCAGAACGTCGCGGCCTGTTGTACGCCGGCACCGAAACCGGTGTGTATGTCTCGTACGATGCCGGCGCCAAATGGATGCCGTACACCGGATTTCCCGTCACACCGGTGACGGACCTGGAAGTGCGTCACGGCGATCTCATCGCGGCAACCGAAGGCCGCGCGTTCTGGATTCTCGACGATCTGTCGGTGCTGCGTCAGCGCACTGACAACATCGCGTCGGCGCCGGTGCATCTCTATCAACCGCGACACGCGGTACTCGCCGGCGGTAGCGCAGGCCCAGCCGGCAATGCCGGTCGCAATCCACCGTACGGCGCGACCGTCTACTATCGGCTACAAGGCGCACCGGACAGCACGACGACGGTGAAGGTGGAGTTCCTCGACAGCAAAGGCGCAACACTCCGCTCGTTCGTCACACGTGGTGATTCCACCGATCGTATCACCGCGAAGGCAGGACTCAACAGTGTGAACTGGAATTTGCGACGCGCTGCGCCCACTCGTATTGCCGGCATCGTGCTGTTTGGTGCACCGGTTGATGGCGGTTCGCGTGTGCCGCCCGGCCGGTATGAGGTGCGGCTGACGCACGGGGCAACGGTAATGACGAAAGCGTTTGAGGTGCGGCAGGATCCGCGCATCGATGTACTGCAGACAGTCGTCGCTGAACGGGATTCCCTGGCGACGCTGCTCTCGAATCGCATCACGGAAATTCACGATGCGGTACTGCGGGTACGCGATCTCAAGACTCAGGTGAGCGGATTCACTGCCCGCGCCAAAGACGCGGTGAATGCGGATACGATTGCGAAAGCCGGCAAGACGCTGAGCGATAAACTCAACAAAATTGACCCACGGCTGACGACCAAAGCCAGCAACGGGCAGGACATCATCAACTACGCCAACGGCATTAACGGGCAGTACGGTTTTCTGCTGGGCCAGGTGGAAGGTAATCCGGCGGTCACCCAGCCCGCGCGCGACCGGCTCATTGAGCTGGAGCGAATCTGGCAGGCGCTGCGCCGAGAAGTGGAGTTTATCGAAACGCAGGATGTGATGGCATTCAACGCATTGTTGCGGGCGGGCAACGTGCAGGGCGTGATTACTCCGGCCGCGAAGAAAGGGCCAATTTCGTAGTCGTCACGGCAACTGCTGTTCAATAGCGCCGGCCTGTTTTCGCAACCAGTCTGCTTCTGCCAGCAAGTCGTGTCGGAGGGCAGGCTGTCTGCGAAAGCGCAAATACGCACGCATGCGCTCCGTGCGCCGCGCGGCGCGATCGCCATACCGCATGTCGCTGCTGGCGGAAGGAACCAGCGATACCAGAAACAACATCGACCACCAGAATCCGAACAACCAACCGACCACGGTGGTTTGCACGGCGTACGAGGCGAGCACCAGCGCCAGCCCAATGACAATCGTGTTCATCGCCGGGTCGTCGCGATTTCTCGCATTCCGCAACGCCAGCCAGCGCGCAATACGAATGGGCACCCAATGCGTAAGGCGGCCCCACCACGACACCGGAATCAACACAGCGGCGAACAAGGCTTCGCGAACGGCAAACCGAACACCGGGCGTGGCACTCACATCAATAAACAAATCGGCGGCGGCAATACGCTCGGCAGCCAGTCGCGCGCGAAATGTTTCCAGGCGGTGTTCAAACTGCGCCACGAGCTCGCGCAGTTCGGCCGACGGTGAATGCTCCAGCGCTTTGCGCACGCGTTCAGCGCGTCGTGTGAGGGCTAGCCGAGCACTCAGGGACGGCCCCCCCTCGGCCAAGGATGCGACGGGTTCCAACAGGGCGGCAAGTGTGTCGCCAACCGCGGCAATACGCGCCGCATCTTCCGCACTTTCAAAATTCAACGTGACAGCTTCCAGTCGCTCGGCAACCAGCGCGGTGAGGCTTTCCACTGCGTGTTTGTCCTCGGCGATGGAATCGACGTGAATGGGCGCGCCAACCTGCACCAATACCTGCGAACGTGGCTGCTCCTTCTGTTCGAACAACAAACCAATGGGAATAATCTGAATGCCGCGAACGTTTTGACCGTCTCGTGCCTGCAGTGCCATTCGGGCCAGGCCGGTGCGAAGCGGCGCCAGTTGTGGTTCGGAGTGACTCTTGCCCTCGGGAAACACAACAATGGCCATGCCCCCGGCCAGCGCGTTAGTCACGGCACGAAATGATTCGGCATTGCGGGCCGGGTCGAGCGTAGTCAGGTCAGTGCTGGCGTGCGGCGGCATGCCTTTGACGTCGAACGTGGGTCGGTCGCTGGCGCCGAGGGTTGTTACGGACTCCGATGTTGATCGCGTCGTTGCAACGAACGCGTGCTCCACTCCCGCACTCGTCGCCGCAACGTTGAATGAATCGCCGCCGGGTGCGGAAATATGCGTGGACTGTGCGTTGCCCGAAGGTTGTTTCACTTCGGGCAACTTCACCATATCCGACACACGCTTGAGCGGAATAACTCCCACACTGCGCAGAAATGCCGCGAGTAGTGGATTCGCAAAAATCGTCGACTTGGCGGTAAATCCCACCTGCCGTTGTGTCGTCCACGCGACAACCAGCGCGTCCACCATCGCGTTCGGATGATTGACCGCCAGAAACACGGGCCCCGTTTGCGGAATGCGCTGCCGGCCGGCCACCGATACCGTCCGGTAGTACCAGCGCAGGGCGATGCCGGCGACGGGTTTGAGCAGGTTGTAGAGCACTATTTCAAATCCCAAACGCGGCGACATTGATCCCGCAGTGCCGGAATTGGGACGTTTGCCCGGCTCTGAAAACGGTCTCGAATTCCGCTCGGAAATCTCCGCGCCTCTCCGCTCCGAGAATGTCCAGGCACCGAACCAACCAATAATGCGGTTGCTGTTTCGTTGAGTTGAGGCCGAACACTGTTCAAACGCTCAACGTACGCGCGTCCGCATCGCGCGCCGCTTGCTCGCCCTCGGGGACGTTCACCAAGGTGAGTATCGCACCGCCTACGATGAAGAATACGATGACGGAAAGGATCGCGACGCGGCTTGAGCCAAATGACGCAATCGCAATGCCGAACAACAGTGGCCCCAGAATGCCGCCAAACTTTTCGAACACGGAATAGAATCCGAAAAACTCACCGCTTTTGTGCTTGGGAATCATGCGCGCAAAGAGCGAACGACTGAGCGCCTGCGTGCCACCCTGCACCAACCCCACCAATCCGGCCAGTATGTAGAACTCGCGCGTCGTTGTCATGTTGTACGCAAACACGCAAATGAAAGTGTAGACAAACAGCCCCAGAAAGATTGAGCGTTTGGTACCCAGCTTTCCGCCCAGCCATCCAAAGGCAAATGCAAACGGAATGCCGATGAACTGCACGAGCAGAATGGCGGTGATGAGATCACTCTGCCCAATGCCAATTTCTGTACCGTACACACTGGCCATCTTGATGATGGTCTGGATGCCATCGTTGTAGATGGTAAACGCCAGCATGGCGAGAAACGCCTGCTTGTAGCCGCGCAATTCGCGAATGGTTTCGCCCAGGCGTTGGAACGCGGTGACTACGGATTTGCCAACTGACGCGTTGGCCGCGGCCGTAGCTTCATCGGGTTCGATGAGCCGTTTCGGCTCGGCAACTTTGCGGAGCACCGGAATAGCGAAAATCAGCCACCACACACCGACCGAAACAAACGCAAGTCGTGCGGGCAATGTCGCATCACTGGGCGACAGGTTGTCGCCCGATGGCAAGCCAAACATACCCGGGTTGGAAATCCACGCGAGATTGAGGGCGAGGAGTATGCCCCCGCCGATGTATCCAAATGCATAGCCGGCTGTGGAGACCCGATCCATTTCATCTTCACTGGCGATGTGCGGTAGCAGCGCTTCGTAAAACGTCATGCTGCCAGTAGCACCCGCCAGCGACAGAATGTAAATGATGGAGGCGTAGAGTACTTGCCCCTGCGAAATGAAGAACATCGCAGCGGTTGCGCTGACCCCCAACAACAGAAAGCCAACCAGAAACTTCTTCTTCGCCGCTCGGAAGTCTGCGATGGCGCCGAGTATTGGCGCGAGGATGGCAATCATGACGGCGCCAATGGTGTTGGCATTGGCCCACCACTGTGCGCCGCCCGTGCCATCCAGGTTGGCCGCCGCCACCTTCACGAAGAAGATGGGGAACACCGCCGTCGTAATGGTGGTTTGCATGGCCGAGATGCCGAAGTCGTACATCGCCCACGCACGCAATTCGGGTCGGTGCAGTCCCAGGGCGTTGAGGATGCCGCCGGTTTTGCCCTTCGAGTCCGGACTGGATCCGGTTTGTGTCATAAGTCTCTCGTGAAAGGATGCGGACTACGCGAGATTATGTTCTGTGCGCAACCAACCGATGTCCAGCACGTTTGCTCGTGTGCTGCTGCAACGTTACCGGGTTGCGATGCGCGACTATGGCCTGTGTGCCGGATCGTGCATCGCCTTCCTGGCCGCGTGTGACAACGCGCCCCGTGTTTCAGCCGACAGTGGCACGGCAGTGTTCGGTACGCCAGCCGCCAATGATAGCCTGCGGCCCGCTGTGGGAACGGGCTGGGAAGTTGGCGCCGGCCCGTTTCTCGTGCTGCCTACGGTCGATGGGGGCCATGACGCCGGTTCACTGATTCGCCCCAATGCCAGCGATCTCACGGTGGGCGATGTTTCGGGCTTACCGGCAAACGGAAGCGGTACGGTGCTGGAGCTGTTTTCCCGCTCTACGTTGGTAGGGGAAGCGACATTCAGCATCGACCGAGCCCCAACGCTCGATTCGGGATGCACGGCGTGGCCCACGGCCAGGTTAACTGGTGGGCCGACGGCACTAACCTCTGCTGCGGGTGGGGGAGGGGGATCGGCCGTTCGCGGCGCTTGGACAGCCGCGTTTGTGAAGGGGCGAGTAAACCTCGTGCCGCTCGATTCAATTGAGGGGCTTTCTTCGCGCGACTCATCCCTTCTGGCCGCCAATATTTCGCGTCTCGCGTCGGCGCTGGCCGACGACACTGTCGCCACGTTCCGCGGACTGCCCTTTGTGGTGCTGCGGGCGTATCGCGGGAGCTTGGGCGATCAATCGTTTGTCGTCACCACCTTGGTGCGACGGGTGAACCAGGAGGACGCCCCTCGCGAGGAGCGGTTGGTAATGGTCATTGACGGCGAAAAAGCCGCGCCGAATAGCTGGACGGTTGGCTGGTGGGAACGAGCCGCCGGTCGCGAGGACGAATTGGTGGTTTCTGAGCCCCTGCTGGCGTTTCACTTGCCCGGCAGCACCATCCCCCAGTTGTTGTTTGGGAGAGATGATGGTGAGGCGCTGAGCGCTGCCACCCTGGTGCGCGAGGCAACGGTGTGGAGGGTGCAGTGGGAAAGCGCCTTGGCCGGTTGCGACCGCTAAAAGAAGGAAATGTCCATTTCTGAACTAAATCCCTTCCTGAATCCTGACTTCCGCAGTTCCTGACACCCTGGTCCATCTGGCAGCGCGTACAACGCACCCTGCCTTTGCTGAACTCTGAACCCTGAATTCTTCAGTGCCTGACCCCTGACCCCTGACCCCTGCAGTGCCTGACCCCTGACCGCAGTGCCTGCCCCTGACCCCTGCAGTGCCTGCTCCTCCCGCACTACGGCATAATGAACGCAGCGACTACAACCCCTTCGCCGCCTTCGCCGCCGCTGCCGCACGACCCTTGGCGTTCGCAAAGATGGCCACCTCGACGCGACGATTCCGCGCCTGTCCGCCTTCCGTGTTGTTGTCGGCGATTGGTTCAAGTTCGCCCTTGCCATCGCTCTTGATGCGTTCAAACAACACACCCTGACTGGTCAGGTAGGCCGACGTCGCGCGCGCGCGACGCACTGACAGATCCTGATTGTAGGTGCTGGTGCCGAGTGAGTCGGTGTGCCCGACAATGAGCAGGTCGCTGTCGGGATATTTGTCGAGACTCTTGGCAAGCGTCTTGAGATTCTTGGCCGATTCGCCGAGCACGCGATCGGAATCGAAGTCGAACAGCAGGCCTGACGAGAACGTCACCTGAATGCCTTCTCCCACGCGCTCAACCGTTGCGCCCGGAATGTTTTGCTTGAGCTCTTTGGCCTGTTGGTCCATCTGATGGCCGATAATCGCACCAACTGTCCCACCAACGGCCGCGCCGATAATGGCGCCTTTGGCGGTGCTCCCGTTGGCGCGGCCAATCAAACCGCCGGCGGCTGCACCGGCAGCGGCTCCAATAGCGGCCCCCTCCTGTTTGCTGGACAACGACGCGCAGGCGGGGAGTGCGAGCAGCGTCAGCAATGAAAAGGCGGTCGCGGGGCGACGAATGTTCTGAATCATGGGACGGATAGTAAGGGGAAATGCTCAGGCCCGTGAGAATGCACATGGTGGGGCCTTGCTTTGACCATACGACTTGTGTCGTTCGACAGATCTGTGGAAGCCAAGCCATCGACTCAGCGAACCAGCCCAAGCGATCGGCCTAGCCTACGGCCGCAAGGAAAATGTCGAAGGCATGTTGGTGGTACTGACACAGCCATCGAATAGGTTCCCGATATGCCACAAAGGACACAGTTTTACTACAGCATCAATACATTAGTGACTTTCAATCTGCCTTCTGCCCAGCGACGCGGGGGCTGAGGCGGCGCCGCGGGCCGCCGCAAGCACCACGAGCGTCAGGACGTACGGGACCGCAAGGAACAGGTTGTAGGGCACCTCGGACAGTCCCAGCGACTGGAAGAGGTTTTGCACGGTGTAGGCTGCTCCGAACAGCAGGGAGGCCGCCGCAACTCCCAAAGGCCGCCAGCGCCCCAACACCACAATTGCAATGGCAATAAACCCCCGCCCCGCCGACATCTGCTCAACAAACGTCCCCGCCTGCGCCAGCACCAGCGTGCCGCCTGCCAGCCCCGCCATCGCTCCGGCAAATAGTACGGCAGCAAACTGCACTCGGACCGGGCTGATACCTGCTGCCGCCGCGGCCTCGGGACGCTCTCCCACCGCTCGGAGCGCCAGTCCGGATTGCGTGCGTGCCAACCACCACGCCACCAGTCCGATCAGCCCGTAGAGGACATAGGTAATGGGTGGCTGCGCGAATAACGCACGCCCCACAAATGGAATGGCGCTCAGCCCTGGAATTGCAACAGCGGCCGTGGTGGGCGTGGTCAGCGACACACCGCTCGCGCCATAGATGACGCGGTACAGTGTCCCCGTCAGACCCAGCGCAAACATGGTGATGGCCGTGCCGGTAATGATCTGATCGGCGCGCATGACCACCGCGAACAGCGCGAAACACAACGCCACCGCCAACCCGCTCACGGCGCCAACCGCGAACCCAGCGGTCGGTCCAAACAGTCCGGCAGCGACCGTCGCGCCAAGCGCCCCGGCAATGATGGACCCTTCGAGCCCAATGTTGATCACACCCGCCCGCTCGCTGACACACTCGCCAAGAGCGGCGAGTGCAAATGGTGTGGCCCAGCGAATGGTGGCTTCGAGCAGTGCGTCAATCACGGACGTATTCCGTTGCAGCGGCGAGTTGCATCATGTCAGGTGCCGGCCTCGCCCAGGCGGCGATGGCGAGTTTGCCACCATTCGTTGGACAACACGAGCAGAATCAGCAGGGCCTCGACCACTTGCACCAGCACACTGGGCACGCCCGCGTCGCGTTGCATGGCACTCGCACCCGCTTCAAGCGCGCCAAACAAGAGCGCCGTCACCAGCACACTGAGTGGATGGAGTCGCGCCAACAGCGCCACGGCAATAGCCGTGTAGCCGTAACCCGGTGAAAAGTTTTCGTACAGTGAGTACGTCACGCCCGTCAGTTCGGTGGCGCCGGCGACGCCCGCAATGGCACCGCTCACCAGGAATGCACCCATCGTCGTACGGTCCACGTCAATACGCCCGGCGCTGAACGCTGCGCGAGCATTCAGGCCGACCGCACGCAGACGAAATCCCGCTGCGCGATCGCGCAACCACCACCAGAGCGCGAACGCCAGCACCAAGGCAATCACCAATCCCCAGTGCAATCGCGTACCGGGAATGAGCACGGGCAATTGGGCGCGCGCGTCAATGGTGAATGACTGCGGGTACACCCGCGTGGGTTCTTGTAACGGTCCACGCACCAGGTATCCAACCGTATGCAACGCGACGTAGTTCAGCATGATGGTGCTGATCACTTCCAGCACGCCGAATTTTCGACGCAGCAGGGCGGCGATACCGGCCCAGAACGCACCAGCCAGCGCACCCACCATCAAAATGAGCGGCACCGCTGCGGCCCCCAGCGTTGGTGCGGCCAGGGCGGCAAACGTGGCGGCGGCCGCTCCCGCCAACAACTGCCCCTCGACACCGATGTTCAGAATACCGGCGCGAAACGCCAACGACACGGAAAGGCCCGCCAGTGCCAGCGGAATGGCGCGCACCAGAGTAACCGAGGTCATGGCATACCACGATCCACCAGCACCGTTCACCAACGCGCGCAAAGCGTCACCCGTGCGTTGACCGGTGAGCGTTAACAACAGCACCAGCAACACCAGCGCCAAACCGGCCAGCGCCAATGCGCGCAGCAAGGCTCGGGCAACTTGCTGCCATCGCGCGGAGGTTGTGTTGTCGGAGGTCGCGGGCATCACGACCCCAACATGGCACGACCAATTGCGATGCGGTCACCTGGCACTTCGACCAATTGACCGCTGTGCATGACCACAACCCGGTCGGCCAGCGACAACACTTCATCGAGATCGCTGGAATACAGCACCACGGCCGTGCCGGCATCGCGCGCGGCGCGCACGGCCGTGTGTACCGCCTGTGTTGCCCGGAAGTCCAGACCTCGAGTGGGATTTTCGACAATGAGCGCTGGCGGTTGATTGGCCAACTCTCGACCCACAATGAGCTTCTGTTGGTTGCCCCCCGATAACGTGCGTGCATCGACCTTCGCGCCCGCAGCCTTCACCGCATACTGCGAAATAATTTCACTGGTCGCGTGCTGGAAATCGCTCCACGGCATACGCCCGGTGCGCGCACCCGCCCCACGCAGGGCGATGTTTTCCACCAATGGAGCATCAAGCATCAACGCGTCGTTCTGCCGGTCCTCCGGGACGAAGCCCACATGCGCCGGCAGCGTAACCTGACCCGTCGTTGGCTGCAACCGTCCCGATACCAGCCGCAACAACTCGCGTTGTCCAGCCCCTTCAACGGCGGCGACGCCAACAATTTCACCGGGATACACATTGAGTGTAACATTGCTGAGTCTTGCGACGCCCAGTGCATCGCGCACACTGACGCCACGCGCGCTGAGCACAGGTTCGCGTGCGTCCGCACCACCTGCTGGCCGCTTGCCACCTGGCGCAGGCCCGGTGGTGTGGGAATTGGATGCCGGCTGCGGCTGCGCCAGACCTGTGCCCAGCATAGCGGCCGCGAGTTCGTCCTCGTTAGTGGTGCCTGCGGCGCCACTGAAAACAGACTTGCCCAGTCGGAGCACCGTAATGTCGGTGGCTGTCGCGATGGCATCACGCAACTTGTGCGTAATGAGCACAAGGGCATGTCCATCGTTGGCGTAACTTCGCATCCAGCGAAGCAGGTCCTGCGCCTCGTCCGGCGCGAGGACCGCGGTGGGTTCATCGAGAATCAGCACGTCCACGTCGCGTGCGAGCGCCTTTACAATTTCGCATCGTTGCTGCGCGCTGACAGGCAGGTCGGCGACGCGCGCGGTCGGATCGAGCACCAGCCCGGTCCGATCACCAATCGCACGCACCTTGTCCGCCCACTGCTGCGCCGAATACAAACCTCGGCCGCCCAATGCCACGTTCTCCGCGACGGTCATGGCGGGCACCAGAGTAAAGTGTTGGTGCACCATGCCGATGCCCGACTGCAACGCGTCGGCCGGCGATGAAAGGCGCACCGTTCGCCCCCGAACCTCGATGGAACCAGCGTTTGGTTTGACGAGTCCGAACGCCACGCGCATTAACGTGGTCTTGCCGGCGCCGTTTTCGCCCAGCACCGCGTGCACGGTGCCCCTGTTCACCCGTAGGGACACATTGCTCAGCGCCGACACCTGCCCGAAATGCCGACTGATCCCGTTCAGCGAGAGTGCCGACGGTTCGGCGGCGGCCGGTAACGGACCTTTGGCGTGCCGGTCAATCACAAACCCGTTGGCAGCAGCAAAAACGTCCAGGGAATGCCCAATTGTTGCTCAATCCATTTGCCCAGCGCCTGGACACCCAGCGTTTCCGTCGCGTAATGCCCCGCGTACACGACACACACATCATGCTCGGCACTATCCACGGCGCTGTGGTGGGTGCCTTCGCCCACAATCAACGTGTCCACGCCGGCAAGCCGCGCCTCCAGCAACGACTCGGGCGAGACGCCCATCCCGCTGCAGATGGCCCAGTGTTTCGTGCGGCGGTTGCCGGTTGGCAACGAGACGCGCACGGACCCCCCATACTGCGCCGCGTACGCGGTGGCGCGTTGCACGATGACGTCGGTGGGTTCATCGCACGTACCGCGCACACCAATGTCCACGCCCTTGTAGCGCGCGAAGGGTGCGGCTGGTGTCAGCGCCAACGCTTCGGCAAGCAAGACGTTGTTGCCCAGCGTAGCGTGCATGTCCAGCGGAATGTGCGTGCTGTACAGCGCGATGTTGTTGGCAATGAGCGTGTGAACGCGTTCGTAGTTTTTTCCGACAATCGGTTGGGGACCGGCCCAGAACAGTCCGTGATGCACAATGAGCAAATCGGCACCACAACTGGCCGCTGCCTGAATGCTGGCCAATGACGCGTCGACAGCAACGGCAATCGACGTCACCTGTCCGTTGTTTGCGACCTGCAAGCCATTCAGCGCGACGCTGGAATCGGGCACGTCGCGCGTGCGCAGTTCGGTGTCGAGCGCGTCGATGATGGCGCCGAGTGGCACAGACGGTTTGCGTGTTGGCACGCCGGTTGGAGCGCCGGTTGTGGTGTTGGCTGGTGCACGGGCTGGTGCACGGGCTGGTGCGTCGGTTGGCGCGCCGGTTGGTGCGCCGGTTGATGCGCTTGTCGGCGCGCTTGCAGGTGTGCTTGCCGTGCTGACGGTGTCCACAGTGCGCCTACGGTTTGATTTTCACGGCACTGTCGCTGCCGATCAACAAATCGTCCAGCGTGCGAAATGTGCCGGCCCTGAGTTGTTTACCGACCGAGTCAATGGCAGCGGTGATGTTGGTCGGAATGCGCGCAGCAAACGCGGGATTCACTTCGAGGCGCACCACGTCCTGTGACACACCCAGATCGATCACGCGACCCTTGAACGTGCCGTCCTTTACCTCGCGCGCAATCATGAGCAACGCTTTGGGCAGGTCGATCACGACGCTGGCAATGACGACGTCTGGCGCCACTTGATTCTGATTGGCGTTGGCTCCGAAGACCAACACCTTGTTCTCTTTCGCCGCCTGGAAGATGCCAAGTCCCGCAGCATCAGCATTCTGGAAGATGATGTCCGCGCCCTGACGAATGTGCGTCAGCGCCAGTTCTTTTCCGGCGCTCACATCCTCCCAGTTGCCAATGTATGAGATGAGCACTTTCACCCTGGCGTTCGCCGATTTCGCGCCGCGCGCAAACGCCGCAAAGCTCGCTTTGACCGGTGGAATTTCGGTGCCGGCAATGAGTCCAATGATGTTTGATTTTGTCATCGCACCGGCGAGCATGCCTGCCTGATACGACGCTTGCTCGAAGGCAAACGCTACGCCGGCAACATTTGGTGCCACGACGCGCCCCGATGTGACGACATACACAGTTTTCGGAAATTGCGGCGCAATGCGCGTGGCGGCGTCCTGATATTCAAAGCCGTGCCCGAATACCAGGGAATAGTTCTGCGCTCCGTACTGCCGGAAGTTTTCATCAAACTCGGCAGGCGTCTTGGTTTGGATGTGACTGATTTCCGCGCCCAGTGAATCGCGAATGGCCAAGAGACCGTTGTACGCGCCACCGTTCCACCCCTGATCGGAAATTGGACCTGGCGTCAACAGAGCCACGCGCATGGGCGAGGTGCTACCGGTGTTCGTGGAGTCGGTGGCCGCGCTGTCTTTGTTGCAGCCGACGGCGGTGCATAGCAGCGTGGCCAGCATTGCCGAGCGGGCAAAACACGAACGAAGAGAATGGCGTGTCATGAGTCTGCGGTGCGAGAAGATCGTGCGTCAGTGATCGAGATTGATGCCAAGCAGCTGGAGTACGCGCTCGAGATCGTCGTTGGAGAAGAATGCAATGCGCACTTCGCCTTTGTCTTTGGCGGTGAGATGCAGCGCCACCGTCGTTTGCAGTTTCTTGCGCAGTAACTCTTCAATGCGTCGTAGCTCTGCGGTGGCTGCGGGCCCTATGCCCACTGCCGATGTGGTGCTGTTCGTCACCGCTTTCGCCTTGCGTCCGCTCTTGGCCGGATTGGGGCGCGTGTTCCGCACCCGCAATTCGACGTCGCGTACGGACAGTGATTGGGCGACAACATCACGGGCGAGATCGGCAATGGCGCGTTCGGTTTCCAGCGGCAACAATGCGCGAGCATGTCCGACGGTAATGTGGCGATCCTGCAGCATGCGCTTGACCGAGGCGGGCAGTGCGAGAAGTCGGAGTGCGTTCGCAATGGTGGAGCGCTCCTTGCCCACGACGTCGGCCACCTCCTGTTGCGTCAGTTCGAAATCATCAATGAGCCGCTGGTAACCGTCGGCTTCGTCAATGGGATCGAGATCGGCTCGCTGCAGGTTCTCGACCATGGCGAGCGTGAGCATCGTGCGGTCGTTTGTTTCGCGGACGATAGCGGGGATTTCTTTCCACCCGAGTCGCGTGGCTGCACGCAGGCGGCGTTCGCCGGCAATCAGTTCATAGCCGGTGTGTTCCGGCGCCGGTCGCACCGTGATCGGTTGCATCAGCCCCTGCAAGCGGAGACTCGCTTCGAGTTCGGCGAGCTCGTCTTCTCGAAATTCCTTGCGCGGCTGAAAGCGGTTTGCCGCGATGTGCGCGATGGACAGCAGGTGGTACCCGGTCTTGCGGGAGTCGGTTGGGGCAGAGGTCGGGGCGTCGGCGTAGGGCGAACCGGTGTCGGATGGCGTGTCCGTCGCCAACGCCGTTTTGGACGTCGCAGCAGGCCGCTCCGCGGTGGTGGCTGCTTCCAGGTGACCGGTGGCGACCGCACCTGCGGCCGCTAACCCGGTCGGGTTCGGCCAGGTGCGCGCTAATGAGCCCGAAGCGAAACCCGCTGACGTGCCCGACTCGGAATTGACCGACGAGTCTGGTGTGGAGCTTGTGATCGCTGAGGACGTGCCATCGCCGGGCGCGGGCGCGGGCGTCGGCGCGTTATCCGGTAACGCATTCGCTGGGAGCACGGCATGCGCTGAGGTGGCCGGGATCGGCTGTGGACGTTGCGGCTCTTTTCGGGCGAGCAATGCGTCCAAGCCGCGACCCAAGCGTGATGGCTTTTCTGGAGGTGCCATTACTTACTCCAGGTATTTGGCGACACAATAAGACCATCACCGCCGCATAATAGAGTCATTGTTGTACATCTCCGGTATGGTGCTGTCGCTCGATTATTTCGTTGGCTACGGCCATGTAGGCATGTGCTCCGACCGAGGCGAGGTCGTAGACCACGATGGGTTTGCCAAAGGAGGGTGCTTCGGCCAGGCGAATGTTTCGTGGGATGACTGTTTTGTAGACTTTATCGCCGAAGTGTTGGCGGGCGTCGGCGGCGACTTGTCGGGAGAGGTTGAGGCGGGCGTCGTACATGGTGAGCAGGACTCCTTCGATTTCGAGGGAGGGGTTAAAGGCGTCTTGCACGCGTTGTACGGTGGAGAGCAGTTGTGACAAGCCTTCCAGTGCGTAGTACTCGCACTGCAGTGGAATGAGTACTGCGTCGGTTGCCACCAGCATGTTGAGGGTGATGAGGCCGAGTGATGGGGGGCAATCGATGAGGATGAAGTCGTATTGGTTGCGAATGTCGGCGAGCGCGTTTTTCATGCGTTCGGCGCGGTCGTCCTGGTTTACGAGTTCAACTTCTGCGCCGGCGAGGTCGGGGGTGGTGGGTAGGACGTCGAGGTGCTTGAAGTGTACGCTGCGGTGGATGGCCTCTTCTATGGAGCAGTCCCCTAGCAGGACGTCGTAGGTGTTAACCCCGATGTCTTCGCGGTTTATGCCGACGCCGCTGCTCGCGTTGCCTTGGGGGTCGGCGTCGATGAGGAGGGTGCGTTGTTCGGCGACGGCCAGGGAGGCGGCGAGGTTTACGGCGGAGGTGGTTTTACCGACGCCGCCCTTTTGGTTGGCGATAGCTAGGGTGCGGCCCAAGGCGATTTGATTGGGGAACGTGCTGAGAAATGGGAGGGGAAGTATGGGGGCGAAGCGGGTAATTGGCTACATCAGAAATGGCTCTGCTGTACCGAAATCCTGCGGGATCGTTGCATTGGTTTGGTTTCGCGTGAAACCGTAACGCCGGGTTCGTCAAAACGTGGTGGAGTTCCTGGGTCGGCCACAAAACCTGTTTCACGTGGAACAATTATCCACGGGCTTCCACATTTTCGGGTTTGAGAGATATCTGGGGGATTGATGCGTTCATGGCTTGGTTGGCTTGCTATTAGGCCTGGCCGACACCAGCGACTACGGCTGTTGCTGCAACTGCCACTGCATTTGTCGGTCGACGCCGGGACGCGAGCGGGGTACGGATAATGCAGATCTGGCCAGAGCGGTGCAGGGGACGGTGGCTGACCAAGGCAGGCATCGCGAGTCTTCGTTTGATGGGGTGCGTTTCGGTCGGATCTGCGAGCAGCTTGCGGGGGGGGCGGACCGCAAGTGGCTCTCAAGTGGCGGTCAACACTCGATACCACTCATGTCCGATTACAGCAGGATCGAGGCTTCCGCGTTTCGTTCCATCAACTGCTGTTCTCTGTTCGGCATGTGGACGTTTCGCGGAACGGACAAGGAGAACTCGCCACAGCGGCGGGGAGGCCGACTGTGCCGGCAGGCGTCGCCAGTGCCCTCATGAGGGGAGCGTTGTAAAGGGCTAAGTAGAGTCTTCCAAGTCGCTCGTCGCCTCTCAGAACATTCCAACTTTATTTGGCTGCTGCAACGGCATCGCCGACGTCCAAGTGCGAATGAACTACACGTTGGTGTCTCTGTCCAAGCGCGAACAAGCCGGATATCAGTGTCTCGGTTCTGGTGCGAACAAGCCGGCTGTCGATGTCTCGGTTCAAGTGCGAACAAGCCGGATGTCGATGTTTCTGTTCAAGTGCGAACAAGCCGGATGCCGATGTTTCGGTTCAAGTGCCAACAAGCCGGATGCCGATGTTTCTGTTCAAGTGCGAACAAGCCGGATGCCGGTGTCTGTGTTCAATTGGAGGTGGAGTGGGGATCATCCACTTGGATGAGCCACTTCATTGGATCAAAGTGTTTCACGTGGAACAGTTATCCACTGTGTTCCACAAAAGACAAAAGGGACAGCGGTCGCTGCCCCTTTGTGATTGAACTGAGAAGGAAAGGGCCCGCTACTGCTTGAAGCTCCATCGGGTGGTCACGCCAACCTGTATGGTCAGGGTGCCTTGGCTAACCGGGGTTGGGGCGCTTTCGTCGTTCGCCATTTTGGCCATCGCGAACATGGGGGCGGGGCGCGGCAGCTCGTAGGAATTGACGGAGAGTTCCAGAAGCCCACCCAAGCTGCCTCCCGCTGCCTTCGCGGCGACTTCGGCTTCGCGGCGGGCCTGGGCGACGGCTCGTGTCAGGGCCTCCTCGCGTGCCTTACTGGGGTCGGCGAGTTCGAAGTTCAGCCCTGCAACCCGGTTCGAACCATTGGCGAGCGCCGCGTCAATGACCGCTCCCGACTGGTCGATCTTCGTGACATTGACGACCACGATGTTGCTGACCCGGTAACCGTCTATGACGGTCTTGCGCTCTTTCTCATCCCAACGCTGCATCGGGGCAACCGAGTAGTTGGACGTGGTGATAGCAGAGGCCGGGATGCCCAGCGCCTTGATCGCGTTCAGGACCGCGGTCTGTTTTCGGTTGTTATCGGCCGCGGCCAGCGTTGCGGTTTTCGCCTGTGTTTCGACGCCAAGCTGAATGTTCGCGCGGTCAGGGGAGATCACCACTTCGCCATTCGCAGAAACGATAATCTGGGGCGGCGATGGTGGAGAAACCTGCGCACGCGCGAATGAGGGGCTGGCCGCGATCAGCGTGAAGAGGGACAAAACAAACACGCTGGCGGCAAGAACTGAATGCGCCGAACGGTTCTTCGCGACGGACAGGGTACGGTTCATGTGAGGAGCTCCTGATGGAACGAGGACGGGCTATATTGGTGCTTCCGGCTGTCATACACCGCAGGTGCCTGGGTGGTGACTGCGGCACGGGACGGCGGCGCTGGGCGTTAGGCGCTGAGCGGAGACGCCGGGGGTGGCGGGGATTGCACAACGTCGCTGCGCCACAGTAGTCCGACAACACGGAACCGCTGCGATGTGACCGACATAGGTGCAAGCAGAAAGTGACCCATTTTAGTGACATAAATGAAACACTATCAAGACATCATAACAAGTTTAATGCGTAATACATCTCCACACCGATCATCGGGCAGCACTCCAATCTGTTCGCGGCATCAGTCCGGCCCGATCCAGTCACGGATGATCACGCCGAGCCAGTCCCAGGGATCACGCCGATCCAGTCACGGATAATCACGCCGTTCCAGTCCCCTAGATCACGCCGAGCCAGTCCCCGGGATCACGCCGAGCCAGTCCCAGGGATCACGCCGATCCAGTCGGGTATGATCACGCCGATCCATCCCCCATGATCACGCCAACTCGACCGCTGCGGCCGCCGCACGAATTCTGCCTCGCCGCTCGACCTCCAACACCAAATTCTGCAAATCCGACGGACTAATGCCCGGAATACTCGCTGCCTGCGCCAACGTCCCCGGCCTTCGCTGCGCCAGTTTTTGCCGAGCTTCCGTGGACAGGGTCTGCATCAGCTCGTACGGAAGGGTGTCGGCCAGCTCGAACCCACCCATCGCTGCCAGCTTGTCAGCCGCCAACCGTTCGCGGGCGAAGTACCCGGAATACTTGATGTCCAATTCGGCGGACAACACCGCCTCCAACGGCAAATCACCCCCAACTCCCGCCGCGTCGAACAGCGACTTGAGTGATACCTTGTTCCGACGCGCCAGTTCGGTAGCCCGCACCGCGTGCACCAGCGGCACCGTACCGGCTTGTTCCAGGATGGGCGCCGCCATTACTGGCGTGATACTGGTGGCATCGGCCAACACTCGCGCACCGCGCACCGCATCAAGGCGCCAGTGCAACGTCACCAGTTCGCCCGTCGTCAGCAGCCCAAGAGACTCCGCCATCGGACCAAGTCGCTCCAGCGCATTCTCCTGACGCACGGTCAATCGAAACTCGCTGCGCGAGGTGAATAACCGATACGGCTCATCAACACCACGCGACACGAGATCATCCACCAACACGCCCATGTAGCTGCTTTCCCGCCCAAGAATCACCGCGGGCTCGTCGCGCACCCAACGCGCCGCGTTCAACCCCGCAATCACCCCTTGCGCAGCGGCTTCTTCATATCCCGTGGTGCCATTCACCTGCCCGGCAAAATACAATCCGCCAAGCGCCCGTGACGCGAGTGATGCGTCCAGTTGGGTGGGCGGATAATAATCGTACTCAATGGCGTACCCCGAACGCGTCATGCGCACCTTCGATAATCCCGTAACCGTGCGCAGCATTTCCAATTGCACGGGCGACGGAAGCGATGTCGACAATCCGTTCACGTACAATTCGTGCGTATCGTGGCCCTCGGGTTCGAGAAACAATTGATGGCGCACGGCATCGGGAAAACGCACGACCTTGTCTTCGACGCTGGGGCAATACCGCGGACCCTGCGCCGAAATGGCGCCGCCATACATGGCCGACTCGAGAATATGCTCCTGGATGACTGCCTTGCCCTCCTCCTCCAGAAACGTGATCCAGCACGGCAGCTGCGCCGGGTGCCTTGTGGTGTCACTGGCGCTCTGGTGTACGCGGCGCGGCGTCGTCCAGTAGTGCGACCACGAAAAGTCAAACTGCTCAATTTCCGACGGCTGCGGCTCGAGCACGCTAAAGTCGACGCTTCGGCCATCGATGCGCGGGGGCGTGCCCGTCTTGAACCGCTTGGTGGTAAGGCCGAGTGCGTCCAATTGTTCGCCCAGGTGGGTGGAGGCCGCCTCACCGGCCCGTCCGCCGCCATAGGCAGTGGTCGTGCCAATGTGCAATCGTCCGCGTCCGAACGTTCCGGTGGTCAGCACAATGGCGCGACAGCCAAAGCGACGCCCCTCCAGCGTTTCCACGCCGAACACCCGCTTCCCCGAGTCGTCCAGGAGTAGCCGTGCGGCGGTGCCCTGCACGGTGGTCAGATTCGGCTGAGCCTCCAGCAACGTCCGCACCGCTCGCCGATACAGACCGCGGTCGCATTGCGCGCGCGGCGCCCACACGGCGGGGCCCTTTCCGCGATTGAGCATGCGGAACTGCAAGGTTGCCTGGTCGGTCGCGCGGCCCATGATGCCGCCCAGCGCATCCACCTCACGGGCGACCGTGCCCTTCGCGACCCCGCCAATGGCTGGATTGCAGGAGAGCTGGCCAATTTGCTCGAGCGATGTGGTCAGCAGGGCGACCTGCGCGCCCGCGCGCGCCGCGGCAACGGCCGCTTCGGTGCCGGCGTGGCCGCCTCCGACTACGAGGACGTCAAATGTGGCCTCGAGGGCGGCACTGCTGGGGGAGCTGATGCGGTCGGACATGGCCGCAAATTACCACAATCGAACCGGGAGCTGGGCCCGGGGGCATCAGGGGTCTGTTCGGACTGGGCTCAGGTAGCCCGGCCGCCTCTCGACGAGCTCTTCGCAAGTTGGCGGTTGTCAGAATTGCACGCGGAGCGCGCGGAGCTACGAAGCGGTGGAGGGATATCGCCAGGACTTGAGCCGCGGAGAACGGCAACGGCAGGAGGGCGGGAAACGATATTGTGTGCCGCCTGATGAAGGGGCGGCGTGTCGCGTTTCCGGCCGATTGAAAGCCAGCGGTTTGCAAGCCGCTTAAAGTTCGGGAGGCCTCACGCCGCTTGATTGGGACGGCGGCCGCTTGAAGGCGCAGTGCCCGTTCGTGAATCTGCTCCGCTTACACAAACACACCCAACTATATGGCACTCGCTCTTTCTGGTGATGCACCGACGCTGTTTATTCTGCGCAGCGCCTTTGAACGCGCGGCACTCACGCGACAACAGATGGATGAAGCACTGGGATTGACGCCGGACGAGTTTCGCATGGAAGGACCACTCATCGCGATTGGTCCGCTGGTGGGTGAAACGGGGCTCACCGAATTGATTGAAACACTGGAGGCGCGTGGGCTGGTGTACTTCGAAGACTTCTTTGAATTGAGCGGCAATTGGCCAGCGTGGCTCAAACTGTTCGCCATGGCCGCGCAATGAGCCGCATTCGGCTTCAGGGTGTGTAATTGTGACCATCAACACCAAACCAAGTGACTCGTTTGGGTGTTTTGTCACACACGCCGTGAATGCCGCGAGCCCACTGTAATAACCGCGGGTATTTGGTCACGGGCTCGAACGAGCCCCGTTGGGTGCTGCCCAACAGCCATCTGCGATGGAAGACCACTCACCGAAACAACTGGTGTTGCCTATGCTCGACCCAAAAGAACCGTTGCCTGATTTTTCCGACGTGAGTGGTGGCAGTTCGTCGGACGCCATGTCGCATGCAGAAGCCGTGGAAGCGGAGCGGACGTACACGGTCGTGGCTGGCGATACCCTCTCAAAAATCTCCAAACATTTCTACGGCGACGCTTCGAAGTGGAAAACCATTTGGGAAGCGAATAAGTCGCAGATCAAAAATCCTGACCTCATTCAGATTGGTCAAGTGCTGACCATCCCGAAGGCGTAATTCGCTGGCCGTTCGTTCCGAGTTCGTTTGCAGGTCATTCCCAGTTCGTTCGTCGTTGGTTCCAGGTACGTTCGCTGTTCGTTCGAAATCCTGCATTTATCCCGACACACATGAGCAACCATATGCGCTCTACCCGCACCGTTCTGCAAAATCCGCGCACGCGCGCGCTGCTGGCACTTACCCTATCCGCGTTTGCCCTGTCCGCGTGCAAGAAAGGCGACGACGCCGGCTCGTCATCAGAAACACCGCCGGCGATGAATCCCGTGCCGACCCCACCGGCGCCACCCGCGCTGCTGACGGTGTTCTCAGGACGCCGACTGGGCGAGAACAAACAGGTCAGCGACAGCACGTCCGTGTTTGGCGTTCGCGACACGATGTACGTGGTCGTCACGACGGAAAACACGCCGGACGGCGGCCAGATGATGGCGAAGTGGACCTACGAAACCGGTCAGGTGATCGATTCCATCACGCAGTCTGTTGACAAAACCGACAGCGTCAAAACCACAACGGTCACCGAGTTTCACGTCTCGAAGGCCACCCCGTGGCCCGCTGGCAAGTACACCGTCGATCTCACGCTGGACGGACGCAGCATGGGCAACAAGGTCCTGGAAGTGAAGAAGTAACCAGCAGGATTTGGTAGCCGGCAAACTATCGCCGCGGAAACCGCGGCGTTTCCGGTGGCGCGTTGAGCGATTCCTGCGCACGCGCCACCACACGCTGCAACACGGTGCGCAGTTCCTTTTCCCGTTTGTGCGCGCTTCGTATGTAGAACATGCGTGACACCGCGTAGGCCGCGGTCACGGCGCCGGCCAGCGCGAGCATTGCAAGCGGCGCGTTCTTCGTCGCGGCGAGAATGCTGCCCATTGCCGCCATGCCTGCGCCAATGCCTCCGCCAATGGTACCGCCCACAAAAAATCCCATCGCCGTCTGTTTCAGATCTTCCAGCGCCCGCACATTGGTGCGGCCGTTGCGGGACGTTAAATAGACTTGCACCTGACGCGAAACGTTGTTCTGCCCGCTGCCGCCTGCAGACGTCACGGTCAGGGTCCGACCAACCGCGCTCACCGTGAGCAGTCCGCTCAAGCTGCGGCGAATTTCTTCCGCCACTTCCTCAAAACCGAAATCAGAGAGTTCACCATCGAACGACGTCTCCATTTCGATGCTGGTCTTCGCGCCCAGAAACCAATGGGGTGCCTTACCGCCCTCGACGATGGGGATCTCCGCGATCGAAAATTCGTTGCGCGACACAGCCGCAATTCGACGCTCCTCCAGCGCGCGGTCGACATACCGTGCATCAATGCCCGCGTCGACAGCGGACGAGCGCACGATATCGGCGTTGAAACCGGTGGTTGCCGAACTGACGGCCGCCTGGCTCAATTCGAACTGAGACGGCGGCACAATCATGCCGGTGTGCGCCTGTAATTCGGCAGCCCGCGCCCAGATTTGTTTTGCGTCGGCCGACGATAGGACCTCGGCATCCGAACCAGCTGGCGCCGCTCTGCCCACAACCCGCGCATCCGAACCACTCGATGATACATTGCGCGTCACCGGGGCTCCGGGAATCGCAGCGAGCGCGGCGGCGCGTGGCATTGGCGCGGAATCGTGTCGCGCAACGAGCGATGCACTGTTATCGATGGGTAGCGCATCAAGCGCCGCGCGCAGCGCCTGACCATCGGCGTAGCGATCGTTGGGCAACTTGGACAGCAACCGGTCGATGATATCGCCCAGCGCAGCCGGCACGTCTGGAGCCAGCGAGCACAGTTTGGGTGGAGCACTGGTCACATGCGCGACCACAATTGCCGAAGCGGTCGGTCGCTCAAAGGGGAAGCGCCCACACAATGCCATGAACGCCAGAATGCCAAGCGAATAGAGATCGCTGCGTCCGTCCAGTTCGTCGCCAGACACCTGCTCGGGGCTCATGTACTGCACGGTGCCCAACACGGTACCGGTCGCAGTGAGCGACTGTGTTTCAATGAGCCGCGCGATGCCGAAATCGGTGAGCATGGCGCGACCGGTCTCGCTGTCGAGTAACACGTTTTCGGCTTTGATGTCGCGGTGCACGACGCCATTCGCGTGGGCGTAGTGCAGGGCCGATGCGAGCTGTCGCAGCAGTGACACCACCTCGCCCGCCGGCAATGCCCCCACCCGCGCAATACGCTCGGCCAACGATTCGCCGTTGATGTACCGCATGGCGAAGAACACGACGTTGTCGCGCTCGGCGGCCGCGTAGATGGGCACGATGTTGGGATGCGACAGCGCGCCGGCCGTGCGGGCCTCACGCAGAAAGCGGCTGCGCACGCGCCCGTCGGCGGCGAGGTGTGGGGGCAGCGTCTTGATGGCCACCGGCCGCTCCAGCTGTTCGTCGACGCCCAGGTACACGATGCCCATGCCGCCGCGCCCGATTTCGCGATCGATGTGGTACTGCCCCGCGATGGCGCGGATGAGAGCACCTGTAGACGGGTCGTTACGGTCGATCATGGGCAGGGCGGACGGAGATGGGGAATATACGGGCGGGTGGGGAGAGATGAACGGCAACTGCCACGAACGCTGGGAGCTGTCAGCGTTTGAGCGGTGAGCTGTCAGACCTTTACAGGCTTTTGAGCGCAGCGCAGATATTCGGGGTTATTCGCGTGGAGTGGCGTCATCCAGGCTGTACTCCAGCCGGAAATGGTGGCCCGGCTGAATTTCACCGGCGCCCGAGATGCCGGCGAGCCCGTTGGTGCCGGAGCCGGGGACAATTTGCCAGCGGGTGATTTGCAGCGGGTCGGGCATGAAGGCGGTGTGCGTCAACAGAAAGGTGCCTTGGCGTCCGTGCAGGCTGCAGTTGAACCGCTCGACGCCGACGTACACGGCAGGCCCGGAGTTCTCGGTGACCAGCATGATGGCTTTCACCAGGCTTGTTCCGGTGATGTCGCCGCTGAATGTTTTGTAGAAGCTGTTGTGGCCCATGTGGCCACCCTCCCATTCGACTGGAACGGCGTCCTTCTTGTCGATGACGAACGAACTCTGCGCAATTTGTGTCATGGGGGGGTCCGGGTTCGTACGTTGTGCAAGACGATTTATATCGCACCTCGTTTGTAACGAAGCGTCAACGCGCGAGGCATCGGGCTTCACGGTTGATGCCGCAATCCTCGCGCCGGAATATAGCGCTCACGCGCATCCGCTGCATTCAACACGCATTCACGACCAGGCATTCATGACCGTTGAACCTGTCACATTGTCAGGGCGGGTAGTGCGCCTCGAGCCACTGCAGCTTGAACACGCAGCACTGCTTGCTGACGTCGGAATTGATCCGGAATTGTGGCGCTGGATTCCAAGCGCGGTGACATCGGCCGCGGAGATGGTGGACTACGTCAAAACGGCCCTCGACGAACAGGCACGTGGCGTGTCGCTGCCATTTGTAATCAGCGATGCAACAAATGGCGCCGTGATTGGTTCAACACGCTTCGGCAATATTGATCGCGCGAACAAACGCGTGGAAATTGGATGGACGTGGTACACGCCGTCTGCGCAGCGCACCGGTGCGAACACCGAAGCAAAACGCTTGCTGTTGACCCACGCGTTTGAAACGCTGGGCACCAATCGCGTGGAGTTCAAAACCGATGTGCTGAACATGAAGTCGCGCACGGCGATTGCCCGAATTGGTGCGCAACAGGAGGGCATTTTCCGCCGACACATCATCACCAGCAGCGGGCGCGTGCGCGATACGGTGTACTTCTCGATTATTCGCGAGGAGTGGCCGACGGTGAAGCAGCGGTTGCTGGAGATGGCTGTGTAGCGCGCAGACCGTTGCGGCAACCGACGAGGTCAGGGCTTACCACCGCGCCTGCTTCGACCACAGCAGGATGGTGCCGCACCCACCAGGGCGAAAAAACTCCGCCGGTACCGTTCCGGCACGCGGGTACACTTCGACGGCTCGGTATCTGTCAGGTGGCATGGACGTCGCCATCTCGATGGGCGTTTGCAAACCATCGAGAAAGACCGCCGGAACACAAGCGTACCCACTCATCCCAATTTGGCGCATCCACGCGATCACACCGAATCCCGAACGCTCCAGCTGCGTGCCGGGAAGGCTGGACAAGACACTGAATAAATCAGCGCGCCGGACAATCTCCTGTTCATCCATCGCATAGCCAAACCCCATCTTGCGCCGCAACTCGTAGTCCACGCGATCCTGCCCCTTGATTCGCTCCGATTTCACGTTCACGGTGGCCAGCGTGGTCACGTTGGACATGACCACGGTGGTTTCGGTGGTCACATTCGGGCGCAGGGTCACCAACTGTTGCGAGGGCGACGAACCCACACGGCGCACCTGCAACGCATGTGTTCCGGCTGGCAATCCATCAATCAAAAACTGTCCTTCGTCACCCGAGCGCACGGTGGTGTCCACACTTGCCAACCCGACAATGGCGTTGGCAAGCGGTTTGCCATTTTTGTCTACCACTTTGCCACGGATGACCGAGCGCCCGCGCGCGCGGCTGGCCTGCGCCGAGTCTTCGCGGGTGCGCAGTATGACGCTATCTGGCAGGACCATGTCGCTTGAAATCACGAAATCGACGCGATGAATGCGGCGTTCGCCCAGCGAGTAGTCAACGCGTCCGCTGGCCGCGTTGTTACTGAGCGCTTCGCTGGAGATGACAATGTCGCTGGGCAAACCGCAGGCGAAATACGTGCCGCTGTTGTCGGTGAGCGTCTCGCGCCGCACTTCGTCAATGACCATGTTCAGGGCCGTGCCCGGCCGCAAATTGTACCACTCGAATGCTGCGGCTGCGCCGGTCAGCAGTGAATCATCCGCGGCGTCGCGCACCGTGCCCCACACCATGCCGCTGTCCGAGCCCAGGGTGTTTCCGGCGTTGCAGCGGTAGGTCCACAACGTGCGGAGTGACGGGGTGGCGACGGTCACGCGTGTGGTTTCCTTGCCGCGAACGACGGCCGAGGCGCCCAGGGTCCCCAGGCCCAGCGAATCGAACGTTGGTGTGGAGAGCGCGATGGTGTGTGGTCCAGCGGGCACGCCATCAAAACGGAATTGGCCCTTGTCGTCGCTGGTGGCCGAACGACCGGTACCCATGAGCAGCACGGTGGTGCGCCCCAGTGGCTTCATCGCCAAGCTGTCGAAGACCACGCCTCGAATACCTCCGGCTATTCCGCCTGCTGTCGGCGCCGGTGGCAGGTGTACCGTTACGGGTTGCGCCTGGAGGAACTGCGCACCGACGGATAGACAGGCCGCGAACGCCGCCGCGCGTCGCCCGAACAACTGCGTTACCACCGCGCGTCTTTCGTCCAGAAGAGAATCGCACCGCAGGCACCGAATCGGTAGAACTCGGCTGGCACCTGCACGGCCCGATTGTACACTTCGATTGCGCGATATTCCTCGATGGGCATTGACGACGCGATCTCTATCTCCGTCTGAATTCCGTTGAGGAACGTCAGTGGCAGGCAGTATCCGCCGGCCGCACCGCCCGCACGCATGGCCGCCTTCACCCCAAAGCTGGCTGGCGTCACGGTCATTCCCGGGAAATATTGCAGCGCGCCATACACGTCACGACGATTGAGCAGCGCAACACCGTCGAGGGCATAGCCAAAACCAAACTTGCGACGGGTTTCATATTCAGTACGATCACGGCTCTTGAATCTGCTGGACCGGACATTGACCACGGCCAATATTGGAACATCCGACATACGCACCGTTGCATCGGTGTACGTATCCGGACGCAGCTGAACCAGCTGCGTGATTGGCGCGGAACCGACGCGGCGCACGTGCAACGTTTGTGTGCCGGCGGGGAGCGCGCTCATCCGGAACGCGCCATCGGCCCCGGTGCGTACGGCCGAATCGAGGTCCGCCACGACGACCAGCGCGTTGGCCAGCGGGTTTCCCTTTTCGTCGACCACCACACCGCGGACCCCCGCCCGTCCGCGCAACCGATTGGCATCCAGCGAATCCTGCCGGGTGAATAGTCGCGCCGTATCGGACACAATCATGTCCGTGCTGACAAGAAGATCGGCGTAGTACAGACGACGCAAACCAATCGCGTAGTCAATGCGGCCGCTGGCCGCTTTCGAACTCAGGGCCTGGACGGAGATGACGATCTCACTGGGCAGGCCGCACGCGTAGTAATTGCCGCTGTTGTCCGCTATTGCATGGTACCGAATTTCGTCAACCAACAATCCTGTCGTCTTTTTAGGACGTAAGTCGTACCAACTGAAGGTGGCAGCGATGCCCGGCAACAACGAGTCAGTGGCCGCGTCGCGCACGGAGCCCCATACAATGGTGCTGTCGGTGCCGAACATGTTCTGCGCGTTGCAGCGATTGCGCCACAAGGTGCGAAACGATGGAGTCGCGACGGTCAAGCGTGCCGACTGGTGTGCCGAAACGGTGACCGCCGCTCCCAGCACACCGAGACCCACGGAATCGAGCGCGGCGGCTGAAAACCCTATCTCCTGCTCGCCGACCGCAACGGTGTCGAAACTGAAACGTCCGCGATCATCGCTGGTCGTGGTTCGTCCCGTCCCCATGAGCATGACCGTGGCGCGGGCCAGTGGCTTCATGACCAGGCTGTCAAATACCACGCCCTGGATGCGACCGCGCAGCTCCGGTTGGGACGAGCGCGGAAATGCCGACACGTTGTCGATCGACACCGACTGGGCCGAAAGCGGCACAGCCAACAGTACGGCCTGTGCAAGAACACACGCCGACAAACCCAGTCTGAGCAAACGTTTCAATCGTCGTGCCTCGTGGTCGGACCTCCGTCAACCAGGCCAGTGCTGATTGAGATTGCAGGGGTTGGTTTATCGTACGGCCACCTGGGAAAGCGCGCAATGGCGCAGGTACGCGGTGCATCCCATATCGAACCCTCCTGAACGACTGCATATTCCCGCTGAACGTCCACGCTGGTGCCGGTCAACAACGATGGGAGATGCAATGCGCGCATGGATGAATACCGGGACAACCCTCGCGCTTCTTGCGTCAGTGGCGCTTGGCGCGTGCGCACAGTCGAACGTCGCGCGCCTGCCCTCACGCACCGGGCCTACTGACAAGCTGGACATGACGACCTGGTCGGTGGTTGGCGTCGATCCAGTGTCGGGGGATGTGGGCGTCGCGATGGCCTCCTGCGTGGCCAACACGCTCGCTGATGCACTCGCAGCCCTTGTGCCCGGCAAGGGCGCCGCGGCCACGCAAGCCGCATTTGATGTGGGCAACCGCGACAAGGTGTACGCCGCGCTCAAGGAGGGCCGGTCGGCCGAGGAGATTATTCGGCTCGTTTCCGACTCTGTCACTGACGCGCGACTTGGCAGCCGTCAGTACGGCGTGGTGACCATGAGTGGTGGTCAGGTGCAAACCGCTGGCTTTACCGGCAAGCCCATGCTTGATGGGGCAGCTGCGCCCAATGCGTCTCGTTGGGCAGGCGTTCGTGCCAACGCGAGCCGCGGGGTGAGCGTGCAGGGCAATACGCTGGTCAACGAAGCAGTCGTGGCGAATGCGCTGGCCGCGTATGTCTGGGAGGACCCGACGGGATTCAACTCCCTTTCAGATCGCCTGATTCGCGCCCTGGAAGCGGGCTCGGTGGCCGGCGGTGATGTGCGCTGCAACAGCGACAGTGTGCGGCAAACGGCAGCGACCGCCATGATTGTCGTGGCACGTGGCACGGATGGGCCGTACGCGACCGAAAAAATTGGCCTGAGTGACCAGGGCACGCCAAAGGCACCGTGGTTGGCTATTTCCACGACGACAAGCCGTGGTGGCGATAACCCGTTACTGGATTTGCGCCGCAAGTACGACCTTTGGCGGCGAACGGTGAAAAAGAACTAGTCGCCTCCGTTCGTTCCGCAAATTGCTTGGGCTGCCCGCGGCCGCATGTGCGTATTTCGAGGCGCGCGGAGAGCTGGATAAAAAGTCGACGCGGTAGCCTACCGGTGCTGATCGACCAAGACGGGATTGCCGTCGGGATCGACCGCCATGAAACTCGCGGGCCCGGTGGTGCTCTCATCGGCCTCGGTGAGCAGCTGCACACCGGTGGCTTTCAAGGTGCGCTGCAGCTCGCGGATATCCGAAAAACTCTCGACGTTCGTCGCATTCTGATCCCACCCCGGATTGAACGTCAGCATGTTGCGCTCGAACATGCCCTGAAACAGTCCGATGATGTGATCACCGTTTTTGAGAATGACCCAGTGGTGCGCAGGATTTCCACCAAACGCCTTGAAGCCGAACTTCTCGTAGAACTGCTGAGACGCCGCGATGTCTTTGACCGCCAGGCTGATGGAGAACGCGCCGAGGTTCATGTGCGGAGTGGTTTGTGTGAGGAAGCAATAATCTGACACACACTTGGCTTTCGCCAGAGCCGTTATGGCGCGATTCGCGTCAGGCCGTAGTATTGCTGCATGACCCCTCAATCAATCGTCCGCAGCGGGCTGGCCGGCCTCTTCGTGGTGTTGGTCGTCTCATTGGCCTCCGACACACTGCCGGCGCAGAACGCTCAGCGCGCCGAACTGACGCAGAAGTTTCGCAGTCAACTGGCCGATATCGCACGTCGCAGTGAAGGTGTGGTGGGTATTGGCGTCATCGATCTCGCGAGCGGCGAACGTTTCGGTGTCAACGACACGGTGCCGTTTCCGCAGGGGAGCGCCATCAAGATTCCGTTGCTCATTGAACTGTTTCGCCAGGCGGACGCCGGCACGCTTTCGCTCAGCGACCGCGTGCCCATTCGCGCCAGCGATCAGGTGGCGGGATCGGGCGTTGTGCAGTGGTTTGGTGACGGACAATCCGCTCTGTCGTTGCGCGACCTGGCGGTGCTGATGATTGTGCTGTCCGACAACACGGCCACCAATTTGCTGAGCGAAAAGGTGGGAATGAAATCGGTGAATGCCACGATGGCGTCGTTGAATGTGCCGTCGGTCAAACTGCAGCGGCTGATGATTCGTCCACGGGAAAGCGCGATTGGCAATGAGAACGTAGCAACGGCAGCGCACGCGGTGGAAGTCATGCGACGAATTCACCGCTGCGAACTGCCAATGTCCAGGCCGCGCTGTGATGAGGTGCGCCGCATTCTGGAGCTACCAAAAAGCGGGGCGTTTCCGTCCAGCGTTCCTTCGAGCGTGCGCGTGGCGTGGAAGCCCGGTTCTGTTGAGGGCGTGGAAACGTCGTGGGGATTGTTCGCGCTTCCCGGCAACGCGTACGCACTGACGGTGATGGTGAATTACTCGGAGGCCGACCAGGCCTCGCGTACGGTGCGGGAGGTTGCAGATGTTACTGCGGCATATTTTCGGCGTATCGCGCGTTCGTCCGCGTTTGGCGTGCGGGTGCCGATGTCGGTGCTGGACAGCGTACGGAAGTAATCACCCCTGCATCCGGTCAATCCAGCTGTCCCCAATGCGCGAATGGCGAGTGACGAGCACACGCGATCTCCGAAACAACAACGGTGCCACACTTGCGTGCGGCACCGTTGTTGAACGCCTCAGGGGAATCACTCCAACCGGTTACATCCGGCACGCCGGGAATCGCTTGTCGGCACCCGAAATTGCGGGTTTGTCCTTGCGCATGGCAATGGCGAACATCACGTCATGAATGAACCGTCCCAGTCTGGCGGAGTGCTCGTATTCGATATACTGGGGTTCATCGGTCGGTTGGTGATAGTCCAGCGCGTAGCCCAGCGAAAAGTACGTGACCGGAATGTCGTTGAACACATAGTTCACCTGATCGCTTCGACAGAAACGATTCATGGGGTTCTCGATGACATCCCAGGTCTTGTCAATGGCCATGGGTTCACTGCGCGTCGAGTTCACGGAGTCGATGATGTCGCCAAACTCCCGCGACAGGCGACGTGAACCCAGCATCTGCACGGAGTTCGGTCCGCCAAACTTCACCTGATCTGCCCGGCCTTTGCCCAACATGTCCATGTTGTGCGCGGCGACGATGGACTTGAGCGGCACCGTGGGATGATCGGTGAACCAGCGCGAACCAAGCAGGCCTGCTTCTTCGCCCTGGTGGCTCACGAAGATGATGGACCGTTTGGGCTTTTCCTTCGCAAACTGCTCGGCGATTTCGAGCATGACGACGGTGCCCGACCCATCATCATCGGCGCCGTTCATGACGCTATCCAGGCGCGGTGCACGAATGCTGCGCGCACGTTTGATGAGCGAATCAATTTTTTGCTGCTGCACCGCGTTCGGACGGCACGCCGGGTCGTTGGCGCCCTGCGGACGCGTCACCATGTTCACGGCGCGCAGCGAGTCGTGATCGACCGGGTTGGTGTTCGTGCCCACGTGATCATTGTGGGCGCCGACCAGCACGTACTCGGCGGCCATGGTCGGGTCGGAGCCCGGCAACACGGCTACGACATTGCGCGCAGGCGTCTTGCTCAGCTTCCACTCGTACGTCCAGCTGCCGCTGACCGGCTGGCCAGTGGCACCGACGGTGAGCTGATCGGCCGTCTTGCCAAAGATCTGCTGCGAGGCCGCCCGGGAAATCGTGGCGCTTGGAATAGAATTGGGCGCGCTGCCCTGCAAGGTGTTCTGCATGCCCATGCGCCCACCCAGCAGCTGGCTCACGGCGGCCGGCGCCATGTCGTCCAGCCCGATTACGAGGAACCCAGCAGCGCCTGCCGCCTGTGCGCGTGAGTCGGCCGAGGGCGCGTTGCCACGTCCAACAGCGACGCGACCACCGGCGGCACCACCTCGACCTCCCCCTGCTGCGGCGTTGGCCGCTGCTGCGTCACGCACCGCCTGTTCGACCGCGGCCGCGTTGGCGGCTCCAAATTTGTTCGGTACCGAATCACAAAATGGCGGGACACCGGCGCCACGACCACCTCCACCTCCCCCGCCCGCAGCTGGGACTGCTGGCAGAAACACGGCGATTTTGCCCTTGAACACCGCTGGATCGAGCGGCGTCGGCTCGCCCATGCGGCCGGCGAACACGGTTTGCTGATTCGAGAAATCGCCCATGCCGTTAATGCCGTTATTGGGGCCGGGAGCGGCCGGCACAAAATCGGTGCGAGGTTTCAGTGCCCCACCGCCAACACTCAGCCTGGCCGTCTCGCTGTCATACCCAATGGGACCATACGGCAGCTCCTGAAAATAGGAGCCGTTGTCACCGGCTGGTTTGAGGCCGAACCGTTTGAACTCGCCGGCGATGTACGCCGTGCCTTTATAATTGCCGAGTTCGCCGATGCGGCGCCCGGACATGGAGTCGTCGGCGAAACCGTACAGCCGGGTACGGAGGTCATTGGCCGTGATTTCAGCCACAGTGGGCCGTGGCGCCCAGGTGCGCGGGCCTTCGTCGGGCCAGACAATCTTGCTGCCCGAGGGTTTGGTGAGCGGAGCTTTGGTCGAGGCGGGCTTGTCCTGCGCCGCGAGCGAGCTGGAAGCCAGCAGGCAGAGAACGACGGTAGCGGCCAGGACCGAGGGAGTACGTGACACGGGGGTCGGTGTGCGGCGTGGGCGGGTAAGGCTTGGGAAACACCTTGGTCAATAGCCAATACGTATAGCAGTTGCCGACCGATGAGGCCAGTACAATTGTGCGCGGCTTCCCCAACCGGGTTTACGCGCTTTCGTCTATTCACGCGCGCCTTGCCGCACGCCGCGTTCGCGGTCCAGCAGGGTGACAATACGGCGCGTGGGTATTCGGTGCGCAGCACTTCGACCCACTGCGATTCATCGTCCCCGAAGTGCACAAAACACACTCCGCGCTCGGTGGCGGCTATCAGCACCGTGCCGAGGGCGGTTTCGCGCGCCGCTCGAGTGCAGTTCTCCGCGGCTCCGCGTGAGAAATCCGGAGCTTTCCCGTGCGCAGCAGCGCGCCTTGCGATGGATTGCGTGAATTTCCGCAAATCGTTGTGGTGGAGAGTCTGGATTTTTTCACGCGGAGCCGCGAAGGATGCGGAGGAATCCCAACGATTCTAAATGGAAGCGACGACGATGAGATGTCGTACCTGGATTGACGTACCAGGCAACTTGTTGGGAACCCACATAGTTTTTGATGGAACTGCACGCGCGCGGCCGCGCCGTCGCTCGTGAGAAACGCCTTTACAGGAATTGCATGGACGGACCGATAGACGATCTGCTCGGCCTGCTCGATCTCGAGCCGCTGGAAGTCAACATCTATCGCGGCGTCAATCGCGATTTGGGCGCGAGTCGCGTGTATGGGGGACAGGTGTTCGCGCAGGCGCTGGTTGCGGCGCGACGCACGGTGGACACGGCGCGCGAAGCGCACTCCGCGCATGGCTATTTCATTTTGCCGGGCGATCTCAAGGCGCCCATTGTGTACTTCGTGGACCGGCTGCGCGACGGCAACAGTTTCACCACGCGTCGTGTGACGGCCATTCAGCACGGACAGGCGATTTTTAATCTTTCGGCGTCGTTTCACGTTGAAGAACCGGGCGTGCAGCACCAGCCCACCATGCCCGACGTGCCGGGACCGGAAGAACTGAAGTCGGAGCTTGAGCTCATTCGCGATGTGGCCGAGCGTATTCCCACCGATCATCGGGCGGCAATTCTGCAGGAGCGGCCGATTGATTTTCGTCCGGTGGCTCCGCTCGACTTTTTCAAGCCCGAACCACGCGAGCCGGTGCGACATGTGTGGTTCCGCGCGCTTGGCGCGTTGCCAAACGATCAATTGACCCATCAAGCGGTGCTTGCGTACGCGTCCGACTACGGGTTGCTGGTGACGGCCCTGCAGCCGCATGGTATCGCTTTTCGAACGCCGGGATTGCAACTGGCGTCGCTGGACCATTCGCTGTGGATGCACCGTCCGTTTCGCGCGGACGAATGGTTGCTGTATTCCGTGGACAGTCCAATCGCGACTGGCGCGCGGGGGTTTGTCCGCGGGCAGATTTTCGCGCGGAGCGGTGAACTGGTGGCCTCGGTGGCCCAGGAAGGGCTTATGCGGCTCAAAAAGCCACAGTGACCCGTTCGCGCCTGCACTGAGCCGCTCGCCGTCGCCGTACCGCCGCCAGCCCCGGCCCGCTGGACTGCGGCACCAAGGACAGACAAGTTTCAAGGTACTCCCCTTCCAGTGAGGCATTCCGGTGAGAGGAACCGGTATTGAGTCCTCGCGTCCCCTGCTGCTGCGGCCTCGATATGGCACGCTGGCCAGTATTGGCTTGCATGCGGGATTGATTGCCGCGACGGTCATGGTCCAGTCGCATCTCGCGTCGCTTCCGCCTGAAGAAGCGGCTCCGGTCAGCGCCCAGTTCCTGTACCCGCTGTTTCGTCCTATGCCAAGGCCGGTGCAGGAGCGGGTGTCGTACCTTGGCCTTCAGGGCATCATTCCGGTTGACGTTCCGGTATCGGTCATCAAGGACAACAATGCACAAGAAGTGCAGACCGTGTTGCCCCCGCTGACCCAAATGGCGGTGGAGGAGGTGGCGGTTCCCGAACCCCCGCGCACGTTTTCGGAAATTGAAGTCGATTCGGCGGCGGTGCGCGATCCGGAAAGCGCGGGACCTGCCTATCCGCCCAAGTTGCTGGCGCTGAAGCTGGAAGGGGCGACCGTCGTGCAGTTCGTGGTCGACTCCACCGGTCATGTCGATATGAACAGTCTCGTGCTCCTTGCATCGACCCACCCCGACTTCACACAAGCCGTGCGCGACGTGTTGCCGCGCATGAAATACCAACCGGCGCGAATAGGCCGACGGCCGGTGGCCCAATTGGTGGAGCAGCGATTTGGGTTTCGCATTGCGCCACCCTGATTCATTGCTGACCTATGGACGTCCATTGGCCGATCGGTCTAAAGAACTGAGTTGCGCCGATGGCGCCGCCGGGTGATCATCTTGCCCCGGTCCGGCTTTACTCTCTGACGCGCGCTCCATGCAAGATTTGACGCAGGGTTCCATCAGCAAACACATCGTGCGGCTGGCCGCGCCCATGGCGGCCGGGATGATTTTTCAGACGCTGTATGTGCTGATCGATCTGTATTTCGTCACGAGACTGGGCGATGCGGCCATTGCCGGGGTTGGTGCCGCTGCGAATGTGCAATTTGTCGTGCTGGCCCTCACGCAAATTCTCAATGTGGGCACCATGGTGCTCATTTCACACGCCGCCGGTCGCAGGGATCAGGCCGACGCCACTGTGGTGTTCAATCAAAGCGTACTGCTGGCTGCGTCGTGCGCCGCCCTGACCCTGATCGGAGGTTACACGCTCACGGGGGCGTACATTCGCACCGTCGCGGCCGATGCCGAAACCGCGGCGGCGGGTGCGACCTACCTGCGCTACTACTTGCCTGGCCTCGCGCTGCAGTTTGCCATGGTGACCATGGGCGCGGCCCTGCGCGGCACGGGCATTACCAAGCCGACCATGATCGTGCAGGTACTGACGGTGGTGTTGAACGCCGTGCTGGCCCCACTGCTCATAGCCGGTTGGGGAACTGGGAAGCCATTGGGCGTGGCGGGGGCCGGACTGGCCAGCTCGATCTCGATCGCGGCGGGTGTGCTTATGTTGTTGGTGTACTTCATCCGCAGTGAAAAGTACGTGGCCTTTGACGCGGCGCATTTCCGCGCCCGTATGGACCAATGGCAACGTATCCTGCGCATTGGATTGCCGGCCGGCGGTGAGTTTGCGCTCATGTCGGTGTTTATCGCGCTGAACTATTTCATTATTCGCGATTTCGGCGCCCATGCCCAGGCAGGCTACAGCGTCGGCTCGCGCGTCATGCAATCGATTTTCCTTCCGGCCATGGCAATTGCTTTTGCGGCGGCACCCGTGGCGGGGCAAAATGTCGGCGCGGGGAAACCCGAACGCGCGCGGGAAACGTTTTCGAAAGCGGCGCTTCTGGGCAGTGCGGTGATGCTGGTGCTGACGGTCGTCTGCCAATTTCGATCGGAGTTGTTTCTTGCACCGTTTGCGGGCGATGATCCCGAAGTCCTGTCCGTTGGGGCCGAGTTTCTCCGCATCATTTCGCTGAACTTCATTGCGTCCGGGATCATCTTTACCTGCTCCGGGATGTTTCAGGCGTTAGGGAACACCCTGCCATCGCTGATCAGCAGCGGGTCGCGTTTTCTCACGTTTGCATTGCCGGCACTCTGGTTGGCCAGCCGCCCCTCGTTCCAGCTGCGCCATCTTTGGTATCTGTCGGTGGTGACGGTGTTTCTGCAGATGTTGACCAGCCTCTGGCTCATGCGCCGCGAATTCGGCCGAACACTTCAGGTCGCCAAGGGGCAGCCGGTACCATTCGCGGCGTAATGGGCATGGGTTCTGCGTGTGCGTCTGGTGCCAAGCGGGGCAGCCGACGTTAAGATTCCTTGGCACGACCAAGTCTCACCTGCATTCTGAGAACACGCTTCTGCCAGTGACCGTCGTACCGAAGGGGTTGAGTGTCGATCCCGCCTGCCTGCTGGTTGTGGAGGATGACCCGACCCTGTCGGCGGTCATCGTCGAAGCCTTGTCCACCATCTGTCCACGGGTTCGCTCGGCCTTCACCGTCGCGGAGGCGATTGCCGAGTGTTCGAAAGAAACGCCGGACCTTATTGTGCTCGACCTCGGGTTGCCGGATGGGGATGGATCACAGTTGCTGGTTCACCTGCGCGAAATCACCAGCGTCCCGATAGTGGTGTTGTCGGCGCGCGAAGAAGACGACGAGAAGGTGCTGCTGCTCGATGCGGGCGCAGATGATTTCATCACCAAGCCGTGCAGCCCGGCCGAACTGCTGGCCCGCGTGCGCGGCCAGTTGCGCCGGGCGGCGATGTCGACGGCTGCGCGTTCGTGGTCGCGTTTTGCGCTGGATGGCATTGAGATTGATCTGGTCGCGCAACGGGTGACGCGCGACGGAGCAGTGCAGCGCCTGACGCCCACTGAATGGGCCTTGTTGCGTGTGCTGGTGCTGCATGCGGGCAAACCCCTTTCGACGAAGCAGTTGTGGGACATGGTGTGGGCGCGGGAGTTCGGCGATCCCACCGTACACATTCGTGTGCACATCACGCATTTGCGCCGCAAGGTCGAGCCGAATCCGTCCATGCCGCGACTGATCGTTACAGAACCCGGACTGGGATATCGATTCGTCGCGCCGTGAGCAGACCGCACACGCGCACGGTGTGGGTATGGTCGCGGTGGCTCGTATTATTCGCCGTCGTTTCCTATTTGTTCAACATGATCACGACCGTACCAGGCATTCGGATTTCCCACGGATTGCTGGTGTACCTGTTGCTCATCATTGGCGTCAGTCGTGAAACGCGCCGTGGGTTATCGGTTACGATGGTGGTGCTGTGTTACGTTGCCGTCGACTTGTTTTTCATTCCACCCATCGGGTCGCTGGGCGGGCCGTCCGATCTGGATTTGTTCGTGCTCATCGGTTTTGCGTTTACCGGGGTGGTGATTACCGGATTGGTGTCCACCCTGCAGAACGCGGTGCGGCTGGCCAAAGCGCGCGCGACTGAAATTGAACAGCTGGCGGCGCAACAACTGGAATTGGAACGCGAAGCCGCGCGCACGCGCGAGTTGCGGGAAACCGAAGAAATGAAAAACGCGCTGATTGCGTCCATCGCGCACGATCTGCGGTCGCCGATCACCACGATGAAAATGCTGGCCGACCCGGAATATGACATTCCTCCACAGGTGGCGTTGCATCGCATCAGCGACGAAGCGGATCGCATTAACCGGTACCTCACGACCATGCGCCATTTCAGCGCGGTCGGCACGAGGGGGCGATTGATGACGGTGGAAACGCATGTGGTGGATGATGTGATCGGAATTGCGCTCTCCTCGTATGCGGGCGTCCTGCGCGGGCGCGAAGTGATCGTGCACCCTGGCGTCGACGGGGAAATGTTGCTGGTGCGCTGTGACCTCACCTTGTCCCTGCAAGTGTTGGGGAACCTGCTGCAAAACGCCGCGCGTTACTCCGAGGCGCCGGCGCCCATCGACTTATGGGCGCACCGTGAAGGAAACCAGGTGCGCATGGTGGTGGCCGACCGTGGGCCGGGCGTGCTGCCGCACGAAGTCGAGGCGATATTCGAGCCTCGCCAGCGCGGTTCCGGAGGAGAGCAGCATGGGGGCGAGGGCATGGGGCTGGCCATTGCCCGTACGTTTGCGCGTGCGCAGTTGGGTGATGTGCAGTACCGGCCCCGCGAAGGCGGTGGGACGGAGTTTTCGTTTGTCCTGCCGGTCGGCACGGACACGGTGGCGTAGCGCGTCCGGACGTTGGTGGTGCTGCGCAGGCTGATCAATGACATCAGGCAGGCCCCCAATTTCTGCCGCCTTTGCCCACGACGCAAAAAGCCCGGCGCATCATCACGATGCGCCGGGCTAAGCTTTGACCAGCAAGCGTTATCGCTGCACGGCGTTTAGAAGCGAATACCGAAGGTGACTGGCACCCAGTTCGTGGAGCTTCCTTCGGTAAATGCATTCACGAACTTCGCTTCAAGGAACGTGGTGAAGCCGGAGAGCTGAAATTCGAGCCCACCGCCCACCTGCACGCCCACACTGCTGTTGCTTTCCGTCGAACCCGAGCCGGTGCCGCCGAAGCTGCCCGACGCCTTCGCGTTATAGAAACCGACACCGCCGAGCACATACGGTTTGATGCTCATTGGGGCCGCCGACTTGAATATCGCGTTCGCGGACACGCCGAGGTTTCTGAGCGAAACGTCTGGATCGACGCCGAGTACCTCTTTCGCCTTCCAGCTGTCAAACGAGACGTCGGCCCGGAAACCAAGCCGTGGCAGGCTGGTGGGTGAAAGCAGCAGATGTCCCGTCACATTGTAGCCCGTGTTGTAGAAATCTCCGACATCACCCATCGGAAGGGATGCACCGCCACTGACTCCGAACGACAGAGTTTTTGGTGTCGCGTTCTGTGCCGATGCCATTGCTGGCGAGAATACCAACGCTGCGATGCCTACCAACCGTGTGATTCGCTTCATAAAGTCCCCGGGTTTTTCGTGAATGAAAACAACGGCGTTGCGAGCAAGCCCCACTCACAGGGCTCCGTTGCCGTTGCGACGAAGAAGGTCCGTCGCGCAGCGCGCATGTGTGCGCAGTGGCGCCAGATATCGCATTCGTGTGACCATCCTAAACGCTGTTCGTGGGCTTGTTCCTGCTTTGGGGGAAAAGTCACAGAACGAGCTACGAGGACGCACACATCGTGGGTGGCTCAAGGTCTACTCGGAACGGCCGCGCGGTTCTACATTCAAATTGTTGTTTCCATCATTGTGAGGCGTAATGGCCGATGCGGCAGCACCAGCGCGAGAAGTAGCATGGAAAGGGTCCGGCGCCATTCTGGTGGTGGACGACGAGCCGGCCGTGCGGCGGACGGTATCGCGCATGCTTGAACTTATGGGTTTCACCACCCTGCAGGCCGCGGATGGTGCTGAGGGTATCGCGCTGTTCAAGGAAAAAACATCGGGCATTGCGCTGGTGATGCTCGATTTGACCATGCCGCGTCTGGATGGCGAGCAGACGTTCGCGGAATTGCGGAGTATCGACCCGCAGGTGCGCGTAGTGTTGATGAGCGGCTTCAATCAATTGGAGGCTGTGGCGCGCTTCACGGGCAAGGGATTGGCCAGCTTTCTGCAGAAGCCGTTTTCGCTGAACACGCTACGGGGTTGTGTGCAGCAGGTTTTCAATAAAGCTGAATCAGGAACAGCGAACTGTTTGTCCAGGAGTGACTGATAACTGCTTGTCCAGGACGAACTGCGAACTGCTGGTACCGGACGAACTGCGGATAAATGCGAACGAACTGCGGAAACTGCGAACGCGGAGGTGACTGGCCATCGTGACGAACTGATTGAGACAAAAAAAGCGCGACACATCGATTGAGATGTGTCGCGCGTTTTCTTGTGTCAAGCGGAACGTCTATTGCAACTCAGCGCCCGCCGATTTTACGGCCGAGGTCGACGGTTTTGAATCCGGCCTCGCCCCAGTTGATGATGTGGACGCTGAAGCCGTCCTTGATGCGCTGGTCCATGTTGGCTTCGGCCGTTGGATAGCCGCACGGCACCTTGTGCTTCTTGCACGCGGCGGCGACCGACTGAATGGCCGCTTCCCACGCGACCTCGTCGCGCTGCGGCCGGCCGTTCGCGCCCATGATGGGTTTTCCTTCCGCGTCCAGCTTCTGGAACACGCCGCCAAGTGTGCCAGCGCCCGGCGTAAGGACGCCAATGCCCGGGACGGCCGCAATCGCATCGAGGTTTTTCAGCCCTTCTTTACTCTCGATGATCACCATGACAACGAGCTCGCCCCTGGGATTAAGCGGCCACACATCGGCCTTTTCCTGATAGTCCTTTTCGCTCAGTCCCCACGCCGCCGGTGCGTCACCGACGGCGTCTGGGCGCGTGCCGCCCTTGGACTTGAACCGCATTGCTGCGATGGCCTGTTTCACTTCATCGGCATTGATAACATCAACCATCACGATGCCCATCACACCGGTATTGAGCTGCTTTGCAATTCGCTCGGCGGCCAGCGTGGGGTTGGGCGCCACTTCCGGAGTCTTCACGAAGAGCGGATGTCCCCGTCTTGCTTTCGTGGCGGGCTCCTGCGTGGCCATGGCCTTCGCGAACTCGGTAAACGGGGTGTACGCCCCGTCGAAGTTGCCTTCCATGTTGCCGTTGAAAATGAAATCGGCGTGCGGATACGCGATGGCTTCACCCGCAAGCTGCGCATGCGTCTTGCGCGAGGTGGTGTCGACGGGCGGGGGCGTGACTGGGGCACCCGGGGGGCCACCGCGTCCGCGGCCGCCCATGGGGTTGGACGGCTGATACAGGCCAAACACCTGCTTTTTGGCGACCAGCAGATTGATCACGGGATTCAGGTGCTGTGCCTGCGCTTCAGCAGCGACGACATGCAGCGCCATGACGGCCGCAGCCGTGATGAGAACAGGGACTTTCAAGCGGCCATCCTTGTTGAGTGAGGTAGGGCGGGCGGTTGGCGATTTTCTAACGCAGGGGTGGGAACCACTTTTGGTCAACGTATGGCCGCTATCAGCCGTTGATAATTCGTAACGCGCGCCCCCTCAGCAAGGTGGGGACCCCCGCTGCGGTCGGTCGCCACCCAACGCGATGCGCGTTGGTTTGCCTGAGTTGTACTTGCCTCCAGACCCGGGCGCTCTAGTATTTCATGGTTCCAGCCCGATACCCGTCTTCGGGCGTCCCACTTGGTTGGTGCGTGTAATCCCGCAGTTTCCCTCGATGATCGCGCCGGATGTTCCCGCCGTCCAAACGCACTCCCTTTGCATTATCCCAATACCAATAGCCCAGGGGCTCAGGCATGAAGTCTGTATTCGCCGCCACCACCGGCGCCCTTCTGGTGTGTGCGGCTGTTGCCGTCACCAGCGGCTCTGACCGGCTCGACGCGCGGGTGCCGCAGCCGAAGCTGCTGGCCGGCGCCACGCTGTCCGACCCGGTTACGCCGAAACCTGCGGCGACCGGCGGGGCGGGCGCCAAAAAAATCGGGGTGCACCCTGTGCTCATGCGGCGCTCTTCATTCACCGCTGGCGTGTCCTTGGCCGACGCCGAGGCGCTGACTGCCGTTGTCAAGAAAAATTGCGCCGGTTGTCACAGCGATACCCGCAAGGGCACTGCAGGCAACCTCTCGTTGCAGAACTTCACCGTCATTACCGCGACCACCACACCGGAAACGGCCGAGAAGATGATCGGCAAGCTGCGCGCCGGCATGATGCCGCCGCCGGGTCGCGCCCGTCCGGCCGGGGATACGCTCAACCTGCTGGCGGAAACACTGGAAAAGTTGATGGATGCGAAAGCCATCAGTGCACCCAACCCGGGCGGTCGCACCTTTCAGCGATTGAATCTCGCCGAATACACGGCGTCCATTCAGGACGTGCTTGGCCTGAGCATAGATGCCGGTTCCTGGCTGCCGCTCGACACCAAGAGCGCCAACTTTGACAACATCGCGGACGCACAAACGCCGTCGGCGACACTGCTGGACGCCTACATGGACGCGGCCAGCGAAATTGCGCGCATGGCGGTGGGCGACCCCAATGCCAAGACCAACACCAACACGTACAAGCTACCGCGGCTCGCGTCGCAGATTGAGCATGTGGAAGGCACACCCATTGGAACACGCGGTGGCATGTCGGTGGTGCACAACTTCCCGGCCGATGGCGAATACGTGTTCTCGGTGCTGCTGCACGGTTCACCCACCGGTCAGTTGTACGGTGCCGGTTCGCCGTTTGATGAGAAAGTGGAAATTTCCGTCAATGGCGAGCGGGTGGCTTTGCTGGAGATTGACCGTTGGATGTCGCAGGCCGACCCGAACGGCCTTGAAATCAAGACGAAGCCCGTCCGGGTTCGCGCCGGTGCGAACCGCCTCTCGGCCGCGTTTCTGAAACAGATGGACGGTCCGGTCAACGACAACCTCGCGCCGGTCGGACACAGCATTGCCGACACACAAATTGGCATGCAGTCGGGCATCACGATTTTCTCGCACCTGCAGACGTTTGCGGTGTCGGGGCCGTACAACCCCACCGGCGTTTCGGAGACCGAAACACGGCGACGCATTTTCACTTGCCGCCCAACGGCGCCGGTCGAGGCCCGCCCGTGCGCCGAACGGATTATCAACCGCCTGGCCACCGAGGCCTACCGTCGTCCGGTCGCACCCGTCGACCTGAAAGCGCTGATGGGCTTTTACGACGCGGGGGCGAAACAGGGCGGCTTTGAAACGGGTATTCGGAATGGGCTCGAAGCCATGCTGTCCAGCCCGCACTTCATTTTCCGCGTTGAAGAGACGCGCGCCGGCGCCAAGCCGGGGGACAGGTTCCCGGTCGGTAGCCTCGACCTCGCCTCGCGACTGTCGTACTTCGTTTGGGGCACCACGCCAGACTCGTCGCTCATCGCGCTGGCCAAGCGGGGCGGTCTGGCAGACACCGTCGGTTTGGTTGCTCAGACAAAACGTATGTTGGCTGACCCACGGTCATCGGCGCTGGCGACGCGATTTGCTTCGCAGTGGCTGCGCCTGTCGGACGTCGACAAGGTTGCGCCAGATGCGCTGCAATACCCCAGCTACGATTTGCAGCTCGCGGACGACATGAAGCGCGAAACGGAGACGTTTTTCGCAAATTTGGTGAAAGAGAACCGGAGTGTACTTGAGCTGTTCAGTGCGGATTATTCGTACATGAACGAATCATTAGCAAAGCACTATGGCATCAGTGGTGTTTCCGGCACCCAGTTTCGAAAGGTGCAGTACCCGGATGACCGGCGCCGAGGTTTGTTGGGGCAGGGCAGCATTTTGACGTTGACGTCGCATGCGAACCGCACCTCACCGGTGCTTCGTGGCAAGTGGGTCATGGAGGTGTTGTTGGGTACCCCGCCGCCGCCGCCGCCGCCCGATGTCCCCGACCTTGAAAAAACTAGCGAGTCAAAGGATGGCCGGTTCTTTACCACCCGCGAGCGCATGGAAATTCACCGGGCGGCGCCAACGTGTAAATCGTGCCACCAGTTCATGGACCCCATTGGTCTGGCGCTGGACAACTTTGATGTCATCGGGCAGTGGCGCATTCGTGAAAACGGCGTCACGCTTGATACCAAGGGTGACTTCTACGATGGTACCCCCATCTCGTCGCCTGCGGAGCTGCAAAAGGTGTTGCTCAAGCGTCCCGCGCCGATGATTCGCGCGTTCACGACCAACCTGATGGCCTACGCCATTGGACGCCGCGTGGAGTATTACGACAATTCCACAATTCGTCGCATTGCGGGCGCGGCGGAGAAGAACGGGTACAAGATGAACGACTTCATTCTGGGCGTGGTGAAAAGCGACGCGTTCCGGATGAAACGTGAACCAGTACCTCAGGCAGTGCAGTCCACCACCGAAGCGGCGCCACCAAGCCGCGATTTCAAATAACGCGGCTGTTCAGGCTTAACGGAGACATACCAGTCATGCAATTTCTGAACGGGAAGACCCTCGGTCGGCGCAGTTTCGTCAAAACGATGGGCGCGACGGTTGCCCTGCCCTACCTCGATGCCATGGTTCCTGCGGGACGTGGCGCTTATCGTGTGGCCAACGATGCCACACGTCTGGTCGCCATTGAAATGGTGCACGGGGCGGCGGGCTCGAACGAGCTTGGCGCGAAGATGAATCTCTGGTCGCCTGCGGCGGCCGGAAAGAAGTTTGATTTGTCGCCAACGGCGCTCACGTCATTGGAGAAGTATCGCGAGTATCTGACCATCATTTCCAACACCGACGTGCGGAACGCAGAACCCACGTCGCCGTTTGAAATTGGTGGCGATCACTTCCGGTCCAGCGCCGTGTATCTGACGCAGATGCACCCGAAGCAGACGGAAGGGTCGGACGTCAAGGTCGGAACGTCGCTCGATCAGTTGTACGCGAACAAGTTTGGTCAGGACACGCCCATCCCATCCATGCAGCTTTGCATAGAGAACGTCGACCAGGCCGGTGGGTGCGCCTACGGGTACGCGTGCGTGTACACCGACTCCATCAGCTGGAAATCGCCCAACGAACCGCTGCCGGTTATTCGTGATCCGCGCGTGGCGTTTGAAAAGTTGTTTGGGGTTGGCGGCACCGCCGCCGAACGCGCGGAACGACGCCGGACGCGTCGCAGCATTCTCGACTTTGTCTCGGGCGAAATGAATACGCTCAAGTCGGGTCTGGGTCCGGACGACCGCGCGCGACTTGATCGGTATCTCACGGACATTCGCGAAGTGGAACGCCGCATTCAGATGGTCGAAGCGCGGAATACGAGTGGCGAAGCGCGCGCGTTGCCGGAAGCCCCCGCGGGTGTGCCGGATTCCTACAGCGATCATGTGAAATTGATGTTCGACTTGCAAGCGCTCGCGTTTGCATCGGATGTTACGCGCGTCTTCTCGTTCAAGATGGGCCGCGATGGGTCGAGCCGAGTGTTTAATGAGTCGGGTTCGGACAAGCCGTTCCATCCCGCGTCGCATCATGGCGGCAACGATCGCGGTGTCAAGGAATTCCAGATCATCAACAAGTATCACGTGGCGTTGTTGCCGTATTTCCTCGACAAGCTGAAGAGCCTGAACGAGGGCGACAAGAACCTGCTGGACAAGACCATGATCATGTACGGATCGCCCATGGGCGATTCGAACTTGCACAACCATCGCCGCGTGCCGTTCATGCTGCTGGGTGGTGCCAACGGCAAATTGGCCGGCAACCAGCACATCATCGCGCCCGATGGCACACCAATGGCCAACGCCATGTTGTCGGTCATGCACACCCTGGGTATGAACGACGTGAAGCAGTTTGGCGATAGTACTGACGCCCTGAGCCTCCATGTCTGATTTCCGTCCTTTACCGCGATCGCTGCGCGGACCTGGTTACATCGCCGCGGCCGCGCTGGTGGCGGTGGCCGTGTTGTCTGCTGCCGCCCCCAACACGGTTGCGCGTAGTACGCATCTGTCTGTTGCGCCACTATCTGAATCCCCAGTCGCGGATGCCGCGATGCGTGGTGACAGCGCGAAGCTTCGCGTGTTGCTGAAGCAGGGTGCGGATGCCAATGCCGCGCAGGCTGATGGCCTGACGGCCTTGCATTGGGCCGCAGCGCGCGGCGAGGCGGCGCTGGTCAGGATGCTGGTGTTTGCCGGCGCACGACTTGAAACCACCACGCGCAACGGCAGTTTCACGCCGTTGCATCTGGCAGCGCAGGCGGGTCGTGGCACGGCGGTGCGGGCGTTACTGGAAGCGGGTGCCAATGCCAACGCAGTGACTTCGTCTGGCGGTGCGGCACCACTGCATCTGGCCGCACAGCAAGGCAACGTCGAAGCGGTGAACGCGCTGCTCGAGTTCAAGGCGAAAGTTGACGCGACCGAGGCCGCGTATGCCCAAACGCCGCTGATGTGGGCCGCGACGTACGACCGTGTTGGTGCGATTCAGGCACTGATTGCGAAAGGCGCGAACATCGAAGCGGTGTCGAAAGTTGAAAACATGTCCGACCGCGAGAAGGCCGACCGTGCGTCGAACGCGCTTCGCAATCGCAAGGTGGCTGCCCTGAAGTCAGCGGAGAATCCCCAGGCGTTGCCCGCTGCCGGAACTCCACGCGCTCCAGGCGCGCCAGGTAGTGCTCCCGCAGGTGCTCCCCCAGGTACTCCCGCAGGTGCTCCCCCAGGTGCTCCGCCCGCCGGAGCTGGCACCGGTGCGTTCGTTCCAGCGCCCGGATCGGCAGCGCCCGGAACGGCAGCGCCGAGCCTAGCTGCGCCGGCTACAGCGAGCGCTTCTGGATCTGCGGCTCCGGCTACAAAAGTTGCAGCGATCGAACCTGCGAAAGACGCCCGGAAAGCAGACAAGCCGAACGAGAAGAAAAACGAGGACAAGGCTGGGA
>Ga0335397_10000558_pt1 | contig 49075 bp, 46 predicted proteins | sample MAT04_FD_205740 | JGI IMG/M metagenome (GOLD analysis project Ga0335397, IMG submission 205740) | Freshwater microbial communities from Lake Fryxell liftoff mats and glacier meltwater in Antarctica - MAT-04 (spades assembly) (version 2) ...
GCCCGAAGCTGAACCCGCATCCGCCGAAGTTCTACGCGAAGTCGCTCACGTTCATGGGCATGAGCGCCCAGGTGAACGAGCGCATCATCCCCGCGCTGAAGTGCGTCGAGGCAGCGCTCAAGGCGAGCCCGGCGGGCAACGAGTACCACCCGCACGCGATGGGCGGCATCCGCTTCCACAACACGTACCGCGGCATGGAGATCTCCAACCACGTCTACGGGATCGCCATCGACATCGAGCCCGATCGCAACTCGTGCTGCGGCTGCGTCGCGCCGTGGCCCGATCACCCGCTCTGCAAGGCGAAGAACAAGACCGTGTGGGAACGCATGGCCATGCCCAAATCGTGGGTCGATACCTTCGAGCGCTTCGGCTTCTACTGGCTCGGCCACGACGTCCTTCAGGACACGATGCACTTCGAGTTTCTCGGCGACCCGGACAAGGTCACCGAGCCTGCGACCAACGGCGCGCCGCTCCCGGCGGGCGCCGTCGCGTCTCCGTAGCGAACGCTCCGGCGGCTACGCGGCCGTGCTCATGACCTCGACCTCGACGTCCGGGACGAGCGAGACGAGGCGCTCGACCGCGGTCTGCGTGAGGCGCGAGCCGCTGCGAATGAGCAGCATTCCGCGGGCATCGCGGAGGTCCTGGCAGAGCACGAAGCCTTCCTTCAGCGCGCGGCCGCGCACGACCGTGTTCTTCTTCTCCGTGACGCGCAGCCAGATCTCGACGTGCGAATCGCCGCTGCGGAGCGCCACGCGAGCGCGCGTGGAGCTCGCGTCGATGGCCTTCCGGCTCTCGGGCAGCGTGGCTTCGCTGGGGAGCCCCCCGGTGAACCCGAAGCCGTGCGCGATGAACGCGTGCTTGAGCGCACCCATGACGCAGTTCGCGAGCTCGAGGACGAGCGCCTGCGAGCTCTCGAGGTCGTCCTCACCGAGGAGGTGCATCGAGAGCGCCTTCATCGTGCTGAGCTCGACGACGGCGGCGATGCCGATCCCGAGCTGCTTGGCGGGCTCCGAGAGGGCGATCTCGGCGATGAACGGCGACGCAAGATCGCTCTTCACCGACACCAGCTCGAACGGGAGCTGGAAGAAATCGGCCGTGACCTTGGTGAGCACGGACTCGAGCTCCCGCCAGCTCGACGTACCCGCGAAGGCCTCGAGCGGGCTCGAGCCGGCGGCGGCCTTGTCGTCGACGGGCTCCGCGGCGAGCGCGAGCGCGCGCTGGGCGGCGGCCACGTCGATGCGGCGGAGCGCGCGCTCGAGCTCGAGGGATTTGCGGTTGAGTCGCTGCTCGAGGGCCACGATTCGCTCGCCGGCGCGGACGCGCGAGACGAGCTCCAGGCGGTCGAACGGCTTTCGCATGAAGTCGTCGACACCGGCGTCGAAGCACTCGGCCATCTGGCGCTCGCCGCTCGACGTCAGCGCGACGATGTAGACGTAGTCGGCCAGCTCGCGCTCGCGGATGCTCTTCGTGAGCGCGAGGCCGCTCGAGCCGGCGAGCCCGAGATCGGTGATGACGAGCCGGATGTCGCCGCGCGCGATCTTCTCCATGGCGCTCGCCAGGTCGGTCGCGTGCTCGACGCTGGAGTAACCCGCGTCCTCGAGCGCGCGGGTCAACAGCTTCGCTTCCAGGTCGACGTCCTCGACGACGAGCACCTTCGTGGTGGATGCGCGCCGTGTGTTCCCGGAAGTCATCAAGGTGTCCCCTCTGGCGTTGCTCGGTATTTCATCTGGCTCGCGATCGAAACCGAAGGCTGGGCTTGCGATCCGCGCGATAACGCTTAGAACGGCACCTCCCCGACGCTCCGACAGCCCTTTCGATGATCACCGAACACGAATTCACGATCCGCACGCTGGACCTCGACGCCGGCGGCAAGGACTTCAGCTTCACGATCCGCGCGCCCTGGGTCCGCGGCGTCCTCGAGGACCACGAAGCGAAGGCGACCGACCGCGACGGGAAGGTCGAGGTCCGGGCCTCGAAGAGCGGCACCGACGTGGTCGTCCACGGCACGCTCGACGCCTCGCTCACCGTCCCCTGCGCCCGCTGTCTCGAGCCGGTAGACATCGACGTACACTCGGATTTGAGCGTGATTTACGTGCCCGGGTCGAAGGTGAAGGACGCCGAGGCCAAGGGTGAGGTCGAGTACACGCTCGAGGACGCCGAGGCCGATACCCTCCCCTACGATGGCGAGACCGTCCTCCTCGACGACCTGGTTCGAGACGAGCTCTTGCTCGGGGTCCCAATGATTCCCTTGTGCTCGGAGGACTGCCCGGGTATGTCCCCCGCCCCCGGTTCGGACGCCAACGCGGCGCCCGAAAAGAAGGACATCGACCCGCGGCTCGCACCGCTCATGTCTTTCCGGGCAAAGACGACGAAGTAGCTGATCGAAGGAGTATGCCGTGGCGGTCCCCAAGCGACGAATGAGCCGGTCCAAGCGCAACATGCGCCGCGCGAACCACGACAAGGTGGTTCCGGTGCAGCTGATTGCGTGCGCCAACTGCGGCGAGCCTGTGATCCCGCACCGCGCGTGCGCCTCCTGCGGCCACTACAAGGGCCGCGAGATCAAGGCACCCAAAGCCGCCAAGGCCTGAGGTTCCGCCCCCTCAGGGCCACCCGCAACGCGCGCTCTAGCCCCGCCGTAATATTTTCCGTTTCGGCACGCACTCGTGACCGCCTGCCAGCGGTGTACGCGCAGCTGGCTGTGCTAAGGACGAGTCGTCGCCATGATCACGCCTGCCTCGCGCATTCTCGGTACGGGCCACTACCTCCCGTCCATCGTTCGCACGAACGCCGACCTCGAAAAGATGGTCGACACGAGCGACCAGTGGATCATGGAGCGAACGGGCATTCGGGAGCGACGCATCGCTCCCGAGGGCATCGTCACGAGCGACATGGCGACGGCCGCGGCCAAGCAGGCGCTCGAGGCCGCCGAGCTGAAGCCGACCGACCTCGATCTCATCATCGTGGGCACGGTCACGCCCGACATGCCGATGCCCGCGACGTCGGTCTTCGTGCAGCAGAAGCTCGGCGCGGGCAGCTGCCCCGCGTTCGATCTCTCCGCGGCGTGCGCCGGCTTCATCTTCGGCATGTCGATCGCCGACCAGTTCATCCGCACCGGCGTGATGAAGAACGTCCTCGTCGTCGGCGTCGAGCTCCTCTCGCGCGTCATCAACTGGGAGGACCGCACGACCTGCGTTCTCTTCGGTGACGGTGCAGGCGCGGTCATCCTCGGACCGGCCGGCGGCGCCATGCACGACGGCAAGCCCCGCGGTCTCCTCTCCACGAAGATCCAGTCCGACGGCCTGCTCGCCCAGTCGCTCATGATCCCCGGCGGCGGCTCGGCCTCCCCGATGACGGCGGAGCTGATCGAGCAGAAGAAGAACAAGGTCCACATGCGTGGCCAGGACATCTTCAAGGTCGCCGTGAAGAACCTCTACTCGGCGACCAAGGAGGCCCTCGACATGACCGGCATGACCGCCGATCAGGTCGACTGGATCTGCCCGCACCAGGCGAACCTCCGCATCATCGATTTTGCTGCGACCCGCCTCGGCGTCCCGAAGGAGAAGGTCCTCATCAACATCGATCGCGTCGGCAACACGTCGAGCGCCTCGATCCCGATCCTCCTCGACGAGAACCTCCGCTCCGGCAAGATCCGGACGGGCGACACCGTCGCCATGTGTGCCCTCGGCGCTGGGATTTCCTGGGGCGGCGCGATCGTCCGCATCTGAGCGAGCGTTTCCGGCCAAACGCGGCCGGTACGGCTATACTCCCGCTCATGGCTCGTCTCGCACGCGCGAGGATCCCGCGCTTCTGCACCCTCGCCGTGAGCGCCCTGCTCGCGGCGGCAGCGGTCTCGTCCTGCACGGCGACCGCGCGCGTCACCGACGTCTACATGGCGCTCGACGCGAACGGCGCCCGCAAGCGCAACGTCTTCTTCACGGACTCGAAGGAGATCCACTGCATCGTGGAGCTGGGCGTCGGTCGCCCCGGCACCACCGTCGAAGCGATCGTCCGGCAGGATCAGTCGTACGACTTCGTCGCCGACCGCTTCTTCGAGGCGGACCGCGTCCTCGCCAATGCCGAGAGCGCGCCGCAGCCGCAGGAAGGCATCCAGAAGCTCGACTTGACGCTGAAGCCCGCCGCCCCGGACGGCACGGAGACCCCGGGCTCGCCCTTCCCGCCGGGCCGCTACCAGTGCGAGGCTTACCTCGACGGGCACCTCGAGAAGGTCTCGATCTTCAACATCGACTTCCCGCCCTGCCCGACCGCGTCCATCTTCCCGGGCTCGCAGTGCTACGGCTTCTACAAGAAGGTCGACGTCTGCCCGAAGTACGGCGACACGTCGCGCGACCCGGCGAGGTGCCGGTGCACGATCCTCAAGGGATGGGAGTGCGATCCATGAGCCTGCCCGCAAGTCGCGTCGAGCAAGTCCGGGCCCGTCGTCGCATCATGATGCGCGCCGGCTTCCTCGTGCTCGTTGCGGCGTCCGCCACGGCCTGCATCTTCGACCAGAGCGACTACAAGGGTGGCGGACGCCTCGACAAGGGCGCGACCGCCAAGACCGCCGAGCCGCCGGTTCCGACGGCGACCGACACGACGCAGCCGACCAGCACGACGACGTCGAACACGCCGGACTCCGGCCTCCTGCCGGACTGACGGATCGCACCCAGGGCCTCCGCGACTCGCAAGAGGTGCGCGGCGCACGGCGCGCCGGTCCCGGCTTGGCGTCCCGCATCACCTGCGCTATCGACCGCGGCCATGAACCCCGCTGGGTATCAAGTCGCGTGGCTCTTTCCAGGACAGGGCTCCCAGGCCGTCGGCATGGGCAAGGACCTCGTCGAGTCGTCCGCCGCAGCACGCGAGGTGTTCGCGCGCGCTGACGCGGCCCTCGCCGACCAGGGCGACGCCGTCCCCCTGTCGAAGTTGATCCTCGAGGGCCCGGAGGCCGAGCTCACGCTCACCGCCAACGCGCAGCCCGCGCTCGTGACGATGAGCGCCGCCGTGCTCGCCGCGCTCCGCGAGAGGTACCCCGCGCTGCCCGCGCCTCGCTTCGCCGCCGGGCACTCGCTCGGCGAGTACTCGGCGCTCGTGGCGGCCGGCGCGCTGTCGCTCGAGGATGCCGTCCGGGTCGTCCGCGCTCGCGGTCGCGCCATGCAGGGCGCCGTGCCGCCGGGCGAGGGCGCCATGGCCGCGATCATGGGCGTCGACTCGTCGCGCCTCGAGTCGATCTGCCGCGAGGTCGCCGAGGAGAACGACGCCGAAGGAAAGCCGTACGGCACCGTGAGCTGCGCGAACTTCAACGCGCCCGGCCAGATCGTCATCGCCGGGGTCGCCCGCGCCGTGGCGCGCGTGTCCGAGCGTGCCGGCGAGGAGAAGGGCAAGGCCATTCCCCTCAAGGTGAGCGCGCCCTTCCACTGCGCGCTCATGGCGCCTGCCGCCGCCGCCCTCAAGGCCGAGCTCGCGAAGGTCACCATCAACCCCCTCGCCTTCCCCGTCGTCGCCAACGTCGACGCCCGCCCCAACACCGACCCGGGCCGCGTGAAGGAGCTCCTCGTCCGCCAGGTCGACGGCGCCGTGCGCTGGGAGCAGGCCGTCCGCCTCATGCACATGGAAGGCATCACCCACGCGATCGAGATCGGACCGGGCAAGGTCCTCGCGGGCCTTGGCCGGCGCATCGCGAAGGAGATGAAGATCCTCAGCGTCGGCGACGTCGCGAGCGTCGCGGCCCTCGGTGACTTCTTCGCCCCCGCTCCGCCCGCCGAACCCGCTGCGTAGCCAGCGACCCGCAAACCAGAACTCGAGGCAAAGAAGAGAATGTTCCAGCTCACCGGCAAGGTCGCTCTCGTGACAGGCGGCTCGCGCGGCATCGGGCGCGCGTGCTGCGAGGCCCTCGCGGAGCACGGCGCCACGGTCGTCGTGAACTACGTGAAGGGCGAGGCGGCCGCGAAGGAGGTCGCCGACGCCATCACCGCCAAGGGCGGCAAGGCGGAGATCGCCGGGTTCGACGTGGCCGACACGAAGGCCGCCGAGGCCGCCATCGACGAGATCGCGAAGCGTCACGGGCGGCTCGACATCCTCGTCGCCAACGCCGGGATCTCGATCGACGGCCTCCTCCTCCGCCTCAAGGAGGAGGACGTCGACCGCCTCTTCCAGGTCAACGTGAAGGGCTCCCTCGCCTGCGCCAAGGCCGCCACGAAGGTCATGATGCGTGCGAAGACCGGCCGCATCATGTTCATGTCGAGCGTGGTCGGGGAGATGGGCAACGTCGGCCAGACGGCCTACGCCGCGTCCAAGGCGGCCGTCATCGGCGCGGCCAAGTCGATCGCCCGGGAATTCGCGTCCCGGAACATCACCGTCAACGTGATCACGCCCGGTTTCATCGACACCGACATGACCAGCAACATGACGGACGCGATGAAGGAGCAGCTCGTGAAGGTCGTCCCGCTGGGCCGAACGGGCACCGCCCGGGAGATCGCCGCGGCCTGCGTCTACCTCGCCAGCGACGAGGCGGCGTACGTCACGGGCCAGGTTCTCCGGGTCAACGGCGGCATGTACGTCTGACCCCCTGCGCCAGGCTCGACCTGGGCGAGATAAACTCGCCTCGCCACCGCCGAAAAAAGCGCCTGGTTGCGGTCAGCAAAAAGGCTGTGTAGAAAGCCCCCGGGCTGAAGAGCCCCCACGACGTGGCGCCCCCCAAAAGGACGCCTACGAAATCGACGCCAGGAAATCGACGAGGCACACGAATGGCTCAGGACATCGGTAGCGAGGTCAAGCGCATCATCAAGGAGCAGCTTGACGTCGAGGAGAAGGACATCAAGCCCGAGTCCACCTTCATCGAGGACCTCGGAGCGGACTCGCTCGGCCTCGTGGAGCTGGTGCTTGCCTTCGAGGAAGCATTCGAGATCGACATCCCGGACGAGGACACGGAGAAGATCCGCACCGTCCAGGATGCGGTCGACTACATCGAGAAGCACGCTAAGAAGTAGCTCTCGTCAGGTCGTCACCATGGAACGTGTCGTCATCACCGGCATTGGTCTCGTTACACCCGTCGGCATCGGACGGGACGAGACCTGGGCTGCGCTCCTCGCAGGTGCGAGCGGCATTGCTCCGATTACCCTCTTCGACTGCTCTGCATTTCGCGTGCGGTTCGCGGGTGAGGTGAAGGAGTGGGACGGCACGCGCTTCATCGAGAAGAAGAAGCTCAAGGAAATGGATCGCTTCATCGAGTTTGCGCTCGGCGCGGCATCCATGGCCATGAAGGACGCCCAGCTCGAGCTGACGGACGAGGATCGTGACGAGGCCGGCTGCTTCATCGGCGCCGGCCTCGGCGGCCTCTTCACGCTCGAGAAGACGAAGCAGACCTTGATGGAGAAGGGCCCTCAGAAGATCAGCCCCTATTCCATCCCGGGCATCATCGCGAACCTCGCCGCTGGGCAGGTCTCGATGGCGCACGGCCTTCGCGGGCCGAGCTACTGCACGACGAGCGCATGCTCGTCCGGCGCGCACGCCATCGGCGAGGCCGCCGAGTGGATTCGCCGCGGCAAGGCTCAGATCATGGTCGCCGGCGGCGCCGAGGCCACGGTCACCCCTGTCGGCATCGGCGGGTTCGAGGCGATGTACGCGCTCTCCAAGCGCAACGACGACCCCACGGCCGCGAGCCGTCCCTTCGACAAGGGCCGCGACGGGTTCGTCTGCGGCGAGGGCTCCGGTGTCCTCGTCCTCGAGTCACTCACGCACGCGAAGAAGCGCGGCGCGAAGATCTACGCCGAGGTCACCGGGTACGGCGCGTCGAGCGACGGCTACCACCTGACCAACCCCGCCCCGCACGGCGAGGGAGCGCAGCGCTCGATGAAGATGGCGCTGAAGGACGCGGGCGTCACCGCTGACCAGGTCGACTACGTGAACGCTCACGGCACGTCGACCCCGGTGGGCGACATCGCGGAGTCCGAGGCGATCACCGCCGTCTTCGGCGAGCACGCCACCAGCAAGAAGCTCTGGATCAGCTCGACCAAGTCGATGATGGGCCACCTGCTCGGTGCGGCCGGGGCCGTCGAGAGCGCGGTCTGCGCCCTCGCGATCTCCGAGGGGAAGATCCCGCCGACCATCAACCTGACCGACCCCGACCCGGCCTGCGCGCTCGACTACGTGCCGCTGGTCGCGCGCGAGCGCCGCGTGAAGCACGCGCTCAACAACTCGTTCGGCTTCGGCGGGACGAACTGTTCGCTCGTGCTCTCGCGCTTCGAGGGTTGACCATGAAGCTCGTCATCGCGTCCGACCATGGCGGTCTGCGGCTCAAGAAGGAGCTCGTGGAGCAGCTCGCGAAGAGCGGCCACCAGGTCGAGGACGTCGGCACGAACACCGAGGCGAGCTGCGACTACCCCGACTTCGCGCACGCGGTCGCCCGGAAGATCGTCGCGAAGGAATTCGAGCGAGGCATCCTCGTTTGCGGCACGGGCGTCGGCATGTCGATCGCCGCAAACCGCCATGTGGGCGTGCGCGCGGTCGTCTGCTCGGACACCTACACCGCCAGGCTGAGTCGCTCGCACAATGACGCGAACGTGCTCTGCATCGGCGAGCGCGTCGTCGGGAGCGGCCTCGCGTGGGAGATCGTCGCGGCCTGGATCGCGGAGCCCGCGTCCACCGACGAGCGGCACACCAAACGCCGCTCGAAGATCGAAGTCTGAGGTCCGGCCGTGAAGTGCCCATTTTGCGCCCATCTCGAGAGCAAGGTCACCGACTCTCGAGCCGGAACGTCCGGCGACGTCATCCGTCGGCGCCGCGAGTGTGAGGGCTGCGCGCGCCGCTTCACGACCTACGAGCGCGTCGAGGAGGTCCTCCCCCTCGTCGTGAAGAAGGACGGCCGCCGTGAGGCGTTCGACCGCCAGAAGGTCCTCGGAGGCCTGAAGCGCGCCTGCGACAAGCGCGCGGTGCCGATCGAGCGCCTCGAGATCATCGTCGACGCGATCGAGCGCGAGCTCATCGACTCGGGCGAGAAGGAGATCTCCGCCGAGCACGTCGGTGAGCGCGTGATGCACCACCTCCGCGAGGTCGACCCGGTCGCGTACGTTCGCTTCGCGAGCGTCTACCGGCAGTTCAAGGACATCGACGAGCTCCGCAGCGAGATCGATCTGCTCGCTCGCAAGGGTGCCCCCGCGTCATGAGCGGCAACGACCCCAAGCGCCCCGGCCTGCGTCCCTCGAGCATCGTGCCGCCACCGCCGTCGCCCACCGGCTCGCCCGCGGCGCCGGCGCCGGCTCCGCCTCCGGTCACGGTGTCGGCGGTCACGACCGACGACGAGCGCTGGATGGACGTCGCGCTCACGATGGCGAAGAACGGCACCCCGTCGCCCAATCCGCACGTCGGGGCCGTCGTCCTCCGGAACGGAGAGATCGTCGCGAGCGCCCACCACGAGCGCGCCGGGACGGACCACGCCGAGGTTGCCGCGCTCCGTGCCGCCGGTGACAAGGCCAAGGGCGCATCGCTCTACGTCACGCTCGAGCCGTGCAACCACCACGGCCGCACGCCGCCGTGCACCGAAGCCATCATCGCTTCGGGGGTCGCGCGGGTCGTCATCGGGTGCCGCGACCCGAACCCCCACGTCGAGGGTGACGGCGCCACGAAGCTGCGCGCCGCAGGCCTCGAGGTCGTCCTCGGCGTCCGCGAGGAGAAGGCCCAAGCGTACATCGCGCCCTGGGCGAAGCACATCACCGTCGGGCTGCCGTACGTGTCGCTCAAGCTCGCGCTCTCGCTCGACGGCCGCATCGCCACGCGCACCGGGGAATCGAAGTGGGTCACGGGCCCGGACGCGCGCGCCAAGGTGCACCTGCTCCGCTCCCGCAGCGACGGCATCGCGATCGGCATCGGCACCGCCCTCGCCGACGACCCGCGACTCACGGTCCGCGACACGCCGGGCGACAGCCCGCTGCGCATCGTCTTCGACACGAAGCTGCGCTTGCCGCTTGCCTCGAGGCTCGTGCAGACCGCACGCGAGGTCCCCACGCTCGTGCTCTGCGGAGTCGACGCCTCGGTCGAGGCCGAGGCCGAGCTTGGTGTCGCGGGCGTGGAATGCGTGCGGTGCCCGGTGTCGGCCGAGGGGCGCCTCGACGTCTTCGCTGCGCTCCGTGCGCTCGCTCAGCGAGGCATCGTCAGCCTGATGGTCGAGGGCGGCGCCGAGCTCGCGGGCAGCCTCCTGGCAGGACGCTACGCGGACGAGCTCCATGTCTTCGTGGCGCCCATCCTGCTCGGACCGCGAGGTCGGGCCGGGGCGGTCGACTGGGCCGGGCCGGATACCCCCCAGAAGGCGCCGCGAATCGCCTCTCCCGCCTGGGAGCTGGTCGGCAACGACGCCTACGTGCACGGCCCGCTCGTCTATCCTGAGTGAGTGTTCGCGCCGACTCGCGCGCGCCCCGATCAAGCGTTAAGCTGGAAGCGTCATGGTTCGCACGATCCTGCATTACCCCGACAAGCGGCTCCGTGAGCGCGGCAAGAAGGTCGAATCCGTCACTGACGAGCTTCGCAAGCTCATCGATGACATGGCCGAGACCATGTACGCGGCTCCCGGCGTGGGTCTCGCGGCGACGCAGATCGGCGAGGCCATCCAGCTCTTCATCATCGACATCGCCGACTCCGAGGAGCCGAGCGACCTGCGGGTCTTCATCAACCCGGAGATCCTCGAGTCCACGGGTGAGCTCACCTGGCAGGAGGGCTGCCTGAGCTTCCCGGGGGTCACGGAAGAGATCGATCGGGCCGCGCATGTCCGCGTTCGCGCCCAGGACCGTGACGGCAAGTGGTTCGAGCTCGAGGCCGAGGGCCTGCTCGCCATCGCCATCCAGCACGAGCTCGATCACCTGCAGGGCATGCTGATGATCGACCACATGGGCCCGCTGAAGAAGCGCCTGACCCACCGCAAGATGATCAAACGCGCCGAAGAACAGGCCGCTCCGTAGAGACGAGAGTTGGAGGCCGCCGAGACGCGGAGGGGCGCGGAGCTGCGAGTGGCTCACTGCGGGGTCGTCTCTATCTGTGGCCTAGCGGTGCTCGGAAACTGCCTCAGAAGGCAGTTTCCTGCGCGATGGGAGATCTCACTCCCCACCCGCCAGCTTTGTTCGAACACTTCTTGCGCCTGCCTGAAGCGTGCATAGTACACCGGTCGGTACGACGGTGACCGGGCGGGAGGCGTTGCAGGTGGGGTCAGGAGAGAGAAATTCGCGCAGGGAACCTGCTTCTGAGCAGGTTCCCGAGCACCGACAGGCCACAGATCGAGTGACGCCCGCAGCAAGGCATCTCGCTCCGCGCCCCCGCGCCCTCTGCGGCCTCCAACTCTCGCCTCTCCCCCGCGTCGCCTGAAGCGACCGCGGGCGTCTACCTACCTGCCGGCGCGCTTGAAGATGGCCGGGTCGAGCTTCATGCCGCGGGCGGCGAGGTCGTTGGCGAGGCGCGGGACCACGCCCGTCGCGCTGAAGGCGCCTTCGCCGCCCGCCTGAGCGGCCTCGGCGTTGAACACGAAGATGTCGCGCGCGACGATGCCCTTCGCGTCGGAGCCGCCCAGCTCGGCGATCCGCACGACACGGACACGACCGTCCGGCATCACGGCCACCTCGACGGCGACATCGAACGCTTCGCCGACCACGTCGCGCATCGCCTCGAGGCCGAGGCCAGGACGATGAAGCACGAGCTGCGCGACCAGGCGCGAGAGTCCCTGGCGAAGCGTGGGCGCCGCGATCGACGCGAGCACGCCCTCGGCGCCCTCGGCCATCGCGTCGACCGTGGCCGCGGCAACGCCACCGGCGAGCTGCGTCACGATGAGACGATCCGGACGTAGCCTGGCCGCTGCGCGGACGCACTCCTCACCCGCCTTGCGCGTGTCGACGATCGAGAGCATCACGGCGTGCGCGCTGCCGACGAAGATCTCCTCGACGTCCTGGACGACGCAGATTCGCTCGCCCTGGCTGCCGCTCGACGCAAGCGCCGCGACCACGGTGCCCGACGACGCGCCGGAGACGAGGATGTTCGCGCGGGTCACGACGCAGGCCTCGAGGAACTGCGCCATCGGACGCGAGAGCACCGAGTTGCGGACGAGGTCCTCGAGCGTCGCCTCGATGCGGCGACGCTTGCGAATCGAGACCACGTGGGTGCCGGAGGCGGGCGGCGCGATCGCCACGAACGACGCGCGCGGGAGGCGGCGCTCGATGACCGTCTCGCCCGAACGCCAGGCTTCGCCGCTCTGCTGAGCGAGACGAGCGATGACGCGGTAGAGGGCTTCCTCGCTGCTGAAGCCGGTGCCCTCGTTGACGGTGCTGCCGGAGCGCACCGTGAAGAGCTGGTCGTAGCGGACGCAGTGGATCTCGGAGACCTCCTCGTCCTCGAGGAGCGGCCCGATCGCGCCGAGACCGACGAGCTCGCGGTGCGCGTCGCGCATCACGGCGTCGAGATCGACGTCCTGCGGGGCCTCGCCCTCCTCGCGCATCGCGTTCGCTTGATCGCGCGCGGCGCGCTCGATCTGCTGCGCGAGCGCGTCCGGGACGATCGGGCTCGAACGGAGCGGCGACAGGTCGACCGCGTCCGCGATGCGCCCCATCAACATCGTCAGCGCGAGACGCTTTCCGGCCTGGGCCGGGCTCTCCTTCGGCGCGACGCGAGCCGCCGGGGCCGCCGTCGGACGAGCCTGCGGCGGCGGAGGTGCGATCGACGGCGACGGCGCCATCGGCGGAGGCGGCGGCGGAGGAGCCGCCTGCGCAGGCGGAGCGGGCGCCGGAGGAGGCGGAGGGACGGGCGCCGGCGGAGCCGGAGCGGCCTGCGGAGCCGGAGCGGCCTGCGGAGCCGGAGCGGCCTGCGGAGGAGGCGGAGGAGGCGGAGGAGCCGGCAGCGGCTGCGGAGGCGCCGAGATCTGCGCGGGCGCCGGCATTGGCGGCGGGCCCGGAGGAGCCGGGATCGCGATCGGCTGCGCCGTTGCGGGCTGCTGGAGACCGCCGCCGGTCGGCGCGACCGAGGCGCGCGCGCCGATCATCGGTGGCGACATCTGGTTGAGCGGCATCGTCATCGGACGCTGCCCGCTCCCCGAGGTTCCTCCCGGGGGAGGCTGCATCTGTGCCGGCGGAGGCGCGGCCGACTGTATGCGCGGCTTCTGAACCGCGCTGTCGTCAGGATCCTGATCGAGCTGGTAGGCCGGCGCGCCCTCCGGCGGACGCGTCGGCGCTTGCTGCGGGGGCGGCGGCGGCGGCGCGTTGGAGACGTTCGAGGCCTGCGGGCGCGGCATGGGCGCACCGGGCGGGTGGGTCGGCGCCTTCAGCGTGACCGCGGGCGCGTGGACCGGCCTCGGCGGGACGTTGTCGCGCGCGAGCGTGCGGATCGACTCCTCTTCGCCCTGGGTCGCCTCGGGCTGCGGCGCGGCCGCGCCGTTGGTCTCGAGCCGGAGGACGAAGTCGCCGATGTAGATCTTGTCGCCCTCGCGGACGATCGTCGCCTGGGCGATCTTGCGACCGTTGACGTACGTGCCGTTGGTGCTCTTCAGGTCCGTGACGATGAAACGGCCGTCACGGAAGAGCAGGCGTGCGTGATGCTTCGAGACGTTCCCTTTCGGGAGCATCAGGTCGTTCCCTTGAACGCGCCCGACGTTGATCTCGTTTTTGTCGAAGCTCTCCCGACGCTCCGCCCCGCCTTTTTCGCTGATGATGATCGCAAACACGCGTGTCGTCCCTCTGAGCCCGCTATCCCCGTTCGAGGCGATCCGTTCCGGGGAACAGGCTACCGCGATCCCGAACGGACGAGCTGCAACGTCGTCGCACGTTGCACGTTCGAGCGGTCGGATTTCAACGGGATTGTCAGGGACTATCGCGCAGTCTGTCAATTACGGGGCAGTGACTCTCGAGAAGTCGTCGCGAAGTCCCGTAAAGCCCAGGCACTGAGGCGGTCGCCGTTTCAGTCGCCGCGGGGGATCCGACGGCCTTTGACCTCGGTCGCGACCATTCCGAGCAGCTCGCCGGCCAGCGCCATGACGTCGCGCTCGGCATAGCCGCTCGCGCGAAGCTCGCGATAGATGGTCTTTGCCAGGATCGCGAGCGCCTTGGGGTCGCCGTTGCCGGGCTGGGTATCGAAGGGAAGTGCCATGCGAGTCGAGACACGTACAAGCGCCATGCCATGCGCCGGCGGCGCAATCCGCGCGAAAATGACGGCATATATGGCCTCCCACGACCGTTTGGACGCGAACCACGCTGCTCACTCGCGCGCTCCGTGGCGCGTACCACCTTACGCAGTCGAGCTCGGCGAGGGAGGACGCTCCGGCCCCGGGCTCTCGCCTGGAAGGTCGACCGCATGGTCATGATAGGGTGCCCGCGATGAGCGAGCCGGCGGCGGCCGAGGGGACCGGGGCCAAGGCCAACGAGGCGGCTGCCGCGCGGTCATGGCTCGAGCCGGAGAGTCGGTCGCGGCGCATTCTCTTCGCGCTCGCGATCTACATCGCGTGCCTCGTGGTCTTCGCGCTGATGGCCGGCGACCGGCTGGCGACGCACACGCCCTACAACCACTTCGCGCACCTCGCCGACGCGTGGCTCCACGGACGGCAGGACCTGCGAGGCGGCGCGCCGGGCTACGCGGGCAACAACGACTTCGCGGTCTTCGAAGGCAAGACGTTCATCAGCTTCCCTCCCTTCCCCGCCATGCTGATGCTGCCGGTCGTCTGGCTCGCGGGCAGCCCCGAGAACTTTCGCGACGCGCAGTTCATCGTCTGGCTCGCGGGCGTCGGGCCGGCTGTCCTCTTCCTCGTCTTCGAGAAGATGCGTCGGACGGGGCGCTCGGTGCGCACGGAGAAGGAGAACCTCCAGCTCGCTCTGCTCTTCGCCTTCGGCACCGTCTACTTCTACTCCGCCGTCCAGGGAACGGTCTGGTTCGCCGCTCACGTCGTGGGCGTCGGGCTCACGGCGATGTTCGTGCTCTTCGCGCTCGACAACGAGCGTCCGGTGCTCGCCGGGCTGATGCTCGGCTGCATGTTCCTCACGCGCACGACCACGCTGCTCCTCGGCGCGTTCTTCGCGTTCGAGCTGATACGTGCGGCTTACATGCGTCAGTCGAACGGGCCGCTGCCGAGCGAGGGCACGCTCGGCGACCGCATGCGCCAGACGTTCGACGGCATCGACGGCAAGTGGGTCGCATCGCGTGCGTTCCTCTTCGCCGTTCCCGTGGCGGGCGCGCTCTTGCTCGCGTCGTGGATGAACTACCAGCGCTTCCACGACCCGCGGCCGTGGGCCTTCGGCCACGAGTACCTCACGGTCGGGTGGCAGACGCGCATCCGCCGCTGGGGGCTCTTCAGCTACCACTTCCTCCCGCGGAACCTGGGCGTGATGCTGGCGAGCCTCCCCTGGCGCCTGCCGCCCGGCGAGCTCGCGGCGGGAAGGCCGCCGTTCATGATCAGCGGGCACGGCGTCGCGCTCTGGTTCACGACGCCGCTCTACTTCTGGCTCCTGCGCCCGAGCCGGGTCACCTACCTCACGTGGGCGGCCGGTGCGGCCGCGCTCGGTCCGCTCATGATGAACCTGCTCTACCAGAACAGCGGGTGGTTCCAGTTTGGCTACCGCTTCTCGAACGACTACGCCGTCCTGCTCTTCGTCATGCTCGCGATCGGCGTGAAGCGGATGGGGCGAGTGTTCTGGATGGCCGCGATCTGGGCCATCGCCTGGAACCTCGTCGGCGCGGCGACGTTCGAGCGCGAAAAGTACGGCGCGCTGTATTCTCATGATGCGAACGCCGTGTACCCGGCGGACTGAGTCATGCGTCTCCTTCCCAGCTCATTCCCCAGCGCTCTCCACTTCGTCATCGTCATCGTCGTCGTCCTCTCCGCGGCTTGCGGGAGGCCGCCCGTCGAGCCGCGCTATGCGCCCGGTGCCGGGCGAGGTGCGTCGATCACGGTGACCTCGCGCGCGTTCACGGACGGCACGCGCATTCCCGTCGACTACACGTGCGACGGCACCGACGTGATGCCCGACCTCGTGCTCAGCTCGCCGCCGGAGAACACGAAGTCGCTCGTCGTGTACGTCGAGGACCCGGACGCCACAGGCGGCTCGTTCACGCACATGGTGGCGTTCAATCTCGCTCCCGAGCTGCGCAAGCTCCCCTCGGCGCCGGACCTCGGCGCCGCGGGCGAAGCGGCTCGCTTCGGCGTCAACGACTTCGGTGGCGTGCGCTACCAGGGCCCCTGCCCGCCCAAAGGCGAGGCGCATCGCTACCGCTTCCGCGTATTCGCGCTCGACACGATGCTGAAGGTCCCCGAGGGGGCCTCTCGAACGAAGGTGGACGAGGGAATGGACGGCCACATCCTCGGTGAAGGCTCCCTGATGGGACACTTCGGGCACTGACGCGCGGGCGGCTCGAGCTCGCGGCCCCTCAGAACGTACCGAGAGAAGCGGAGACCCTACGCGGGAAAACGGCGCGTTCTACTTCTTCTTCTCGTCGCGCGAGAGGGTCACGCTCTTGATCGTCACGGGCGTCTGCGGCTTGTCCTGCATGCCGGTCGGGACGTTCGCGATCTCGTGGACGACCTCGACGGGCGCGCACTCACCGAAGATCGTGTAGCTCGTGTCGAGGTGCGCGGCGGCCTGGTCCGTGATGAAGAACTGCGCGCCGTTCGTGTTGGGCCCGCGGTTCGCCATGCACAGGAGGCCTGCGCGATCGTGCTTCGCGCCCTCCCACAGCTCGTCCTTGATCACGTAGCCGGGCTCGCCCGAGCCGTTGCCCTTTGGGTCACCGCCCTGGATCATGAAGCCCTTGATGATGCGGTGAAAGCCCGTGCCGTCGTACGCGGGCTTGTTCACCCAAAGGCCGCTGTTCGGGTCCTTCCACGCGCGCTTGCCCGTCGCGAGACCGATGAAGTTCGCGACCGTCACCGGCGCCTTGTCGTCGAACAGCTTGCACTGGAGGACGCCCTTCGACGTGTCGATCTTCGCGACGATGGACCCCTTGCCCGGCAGGTCCTTGGTCGCGTCGGCCAGGCTGAAGCTGCCGTTCATCGGGTCGCCGCCCTTGCTACCGCCACCGGTCGGCGGAGCCGCCGGCTTCACCGGTGCCGCGGCTGCGCCTTTCGCGCCCGTGCTGTCCGCCGCCGGGTCCTTCGTCGGCGGGGGCTCGAGCTCGGGCGGCGCGCCCTTGCAACCGGACGCCGACGCGAGCGCGACGACGGAAGCGACGGTGACGACGGAGAGAGCGGCGAAGTTGGCGAGGTGACCGATACGCATCGCCCGCATTTCTACCATCAGCGCGCGGCCGGCGGGATCCCCATCTTCTGCCCGGCCCGCACCCCGTGCCGGCGCGACCACCCTGCATTGACCTCGAGCACCCAGCTCGACGGACAGCCGACGCTACGCGTCGAGTCCGTGAGGGGCTCGGCGCCCTCGACGAGACCGACGATCATGCCGTCGTCGTCGATGAACATCATGTCGAGCGCCATGCATGTATTATGCATCCAGAACGTGTGGTCGCGGCGCTCCTCCAGCCGGAAGAGCATGCCGCGGTCCTCCGGCATCGTCATCCGGTACATCAGGCCGCGCTGGATCTCGCGCTCGGTGGTGACGATCTCGACCTCGACCTTCGGGCGGCCCGCCGCTTCGGGAAACGCGACCTGCGCCGTCTTCAGCTTGGGGATGCCCTCCGGGTCCGGCGGGCACGCCGACGCCTTTGCCGCAGGCGGAATCCGAGGGGCGTCGACGGGAGTCTGCGTGATGCAACGGGACCCTGCGTCCGCGCCCGGCGCAGCCGCGGTCCCGGCTGCGGCGCTGACGCTCGCCGCTGTGGCCGCGGGGTTCGCCCCAGCGCTGGCCACGCTCGCCGTCGCCACGGTCGTCGACGGAGGAGATGGCTCGGGCGGTGTGCGGCTACAGCCGAGCCCGAGCGCGAGGCCGAGAGCACCCATCGACGACAGCAGCCTCATCGCCGCGGACCTTCGCACGGCGCCTCGCGGCCTGTCACCGCAGCGCGTGGTCACTGGGGACAAAAAAAACGGCACCGCGTCCGGGCTCGGGGGGGGGAGAGCCTCAACGCGGTGCCACCCGCCTAAGAAGCGAACTTCGTGCCAGTTCTAAGTCCACGAAAGTTGGCAGCCGGGAGGGCGGTTGTCTTTCAGAAAGGAAAGGCGAGAAATGCAAGCTTGCAACCCGACCGCTCAGGCTCGCAGGCTGCGGATGCCCGCCTGGTGGACCTTTCCAGGCAGAGCTCGGCCCACGATGCTCTCGGCGGCCTTCGCCGCCTCGACGAGGCGCTCGAGGTCGAGCCCCGTCTCGATGCCCATGCCGTGCAGCATGTAGGCGAGGTCCTCCGTCGCCACGTTGCCAGCCGCGCCCGGGGCGTAGGGGCAGCCGCCCATCCCCCCGACGGAGGCGTCGAAGTGCCGGATGCCGAGCTCGAGCCCGACCACGATGTTGGCGAGCGCCGTCCCTCGGGTGTCGTGCATGTGCATCGCGAGGGCGTCGAGCGGGAGCTCACCGAGCGCACGCCTCATGATCTCGCGGGTCTGCCTCGGCGTGCCCGAGCCGATCGTGTCGCCCAGCGACACCTGGTAGCAGCCCATGTCGTGGAGCTTCTTCGCGATCGCGATCGCGCGGACCGGATCGATGTCGCCCTCGTACGGACAGCCCCACACGGTCGACACGTAGCCGCGGACGCGGATTCCGGCCTCGCGCGCCGGCCCGATGGTCTCCTCGAAGGCGGCGATCGTCGCCTCGATGGTCTTGTTGATGTTCTTCTTGTTGTGCGTCTCGCTCGCGCTCATGAAGACGGCGATCTCGTCGATGCCCGCCTTGCGGGCGCGCTCGAGCCCCCGTGCGTTCGGGCAGAGCGCGCTGAAGCGCACCCCGGGGGGCGGCGCCCTGTGCGTCGGCGAGGAGAGCAGCGCCTCGGCGAGCTCGTCTGCATCGGCGAGCTGAGGGATCCACTTCGGCGAGACGAAGCTCGTGATCTCGATGCGCTGGAGCCCGGCGGCGACGAGCGCATCGATGAGGCGAAGCTTTCCGCGGAGCGGCACCGTGGCGCTCTCGTTCTGCAGGCCGTCGCGCGGCGAGACCTCGTAGACGCTGACCCGGTCGGGAACGTAGGCGAAGAGGTCGGGCTGACTCATCCCTCTCTCCTTCGTCCTCGGGCGAGCCCAAGTCAACGCCCCATTTTCCCCATGGATGAGTATTCTCGTGGCATGAACGACGACAGCCGTTCGCCCCCGAGCGCGCTCAAAGGTCGCCTCGCCGACGTCTACGTTCCGGCACTCGTCTCGGGCGCCGTCGACGCGCTTGCGCTACGCCTCGGAAACCGCGCGACCATCGACGATCCGCTCTATGGCCGGGCCGCGAGCCTGGCCTCGATCGACCCGCTCCTCGCGCGCGTCGCGGCGTATTTCGCCGAGGGCAACGCAACGTACGAGCACATCCGCTCGACGACCGGCGTGGACCGCGACGCCGCCGAGGGCCGTCTCGCGATGACCATCGGGGGCAAGGCTCGCGAGCTGCCGATCGCCATCGTGGCCGAACGCCGGCGCCTTCGCGAGATCGAGCTACGCGTCTACTACTCGCCCGAGGCCGGCACGACCGGCCGGAAGCCACGCGGACCGCTCGCGTCGATGGGCCCGGAGCAGCCGCTCGCGGACCTCGTCGATTCGGTCCTCGCGGGCCTCCGCAAGGGAGCCGTCGAGGAGGCGCTCGCGGGCTTCGAGGAGGGCTCCCGCGTCATGGATCCGTCGGGGCTCGCGCACGGCAAGGCCGACGGCACGATGGGGAGCTTCTTCTCCGACCTGGGCGAGCTCCAGGTCGAGGTCGGTGGCAGCGCCGACGACGGCCGCACCGTGTGTGTCGAGGCGAACGTCACACGCGGCCGGCGCGACGTCGTGCCGGCGCTGCTCTCGTTCGAGCGTGGCGAGAGCGGCCTCATCCGCGAGCTGCGCGTCTACTGGGACTGACGGCTCGAGGCGATCACACCAGGCGATCACACCAGTTTCGAGACGACCTCGCCGAGCTTCTCGCAGCACGAGTCGTATTTGAGGTCGCCGGCGCCAGCGGCGTCGAAGTGCAGGCGGACGTTGGTCGGCCCCTTGTCGTGGACCGGGCACTTCGCTTGCGCGAGCTGCATGCCGACGTCGCGTGACGCCTGCCGGAGCGCGCTCACGACCTTCTGGTTCTGAACTTCCTCGAGCGCCACTGCCTTGCGCCCCACGGCGACCGTCACGCGGACCGAGATCATGACGCCTATCAAATCGCGCTCGCGGGCCGCTGGGAAGACGAAAAGCGCGCCGGTCAGTCGAGCTTCGTGGCCTCGGCGTCCGACAGCACGCGGTCGTACAGCCGGAGCTCGTCGATGCCGCCGACGAGGCCCTCGCCGATGCGAAAGAGCTGATCGGTCGGTGCGAACGGCGCGTCGTACGGCGAGCGCTCGAGCAAGACGCCGTTCGCGTAGAACGCGGCTTGCCCGTTCGCCTCGTCCCAGGTCATGACGAGATGCGTCCACGTGTCGGGCAGCACGATGACCCCGCGGACGGCCACGTACTGGCTGGCGCGTGGTTGCATGGCCATCTGAAACTCGTTCTGCGGCGCGCCGTTCGCGTGGCGCATGAAGATGTGCGCGCGGTCGGTAGCGTAGCTGTCGAAGACGCTGCGCTGGACGTCCTCTACCGCCGTCTTGGCGCAGCGGAACCAGAGCGAGAGCGTCCCCGTGCGCGGGAAGAGCGGTCCGGCGAGCCCCTCGACGACGACGAAGCCCGTACCGGTCACGGCGAGCGCATGACCGCGCACGCCGTCGGCCGCGAACGTCGCGTTCGACTGCAAGAAGCCGTGCCGTTCGAAGCCGCTCGTATCGCGCGCCATCAGGCTGCCCGGCGGGTCCTCGAAGAGCAGCTCGGAGACGAGGCTGGGGTCGCGTGCTGCGTCCGGCCCCCCGTCTCCTGCCGCGTCGATGCCGCCCTCCGCGGCCGGTACCGACACGTCGCCCCCCTCCCCCTGTTGGGCAGGTACGTCGCCGCCGCTGAGGCCGGAGGTCGAGACGGAGAGAGAGCACGCGAGCAGCATGCATGTCGCGCAAGCCACGCCGCCGGCGGCGGAAACGAGCACGGGTCGGCTCATCGCCTGCGAGGGTATCACGTCAGGGAAGGCCGTCGTCGCCGCGCGCGCCCAGCTGGATACGCCGCTCGACCTCCGCGAACTTGCGTGCCGCGTCGGCGTCCGGGCGAAGCAGCGAGGCGACGATGCCGGCCGTGAAGGAGAGGGTCATCGTCACGAGCCCGGGGTTCTTGAGCGGGAAGATCGCCGTCGTGTGGTGCAGGAGGTCGATCTGGATGGTCGGCGAGAGCGCGATGAGGACGATCGCCGAGAGGGTGCCGACCAGCATGCTCGAGACCGCCCCTGCGGTGGAGAAGCGGCTCCACGTCATCGAGAGGAGGAGCGCGGGGAAGTTCGCACTCGCCGCGATGGCGAAGGCGAGGCCGACCATGAAGGCGACGTTCTGCCCCTTGAACAGGATGCCGAGACCGATCGCGATGAGCGCGAGCACGACCGTCGCGATCCGCGCGATCCGGAGCTGCTCGTGCTCGGGCGCCTTGCCCTTGCGGACGACGTGGTTCCAGAGGTCGTGCGAGAGTGACGCCGCGCCCGAGAGCGTGAGCCCGGCGACCACCGCGAGGATGGTGGCGAACGCGACCGCGGAGATGAAGCCTAGGAACGCCGTGCCTCCGACCTTCTCCGCGAGCAGCGGGGCGGCCATGTTGCCGCCCTTGTCGATGCCCTTGACGACGTCGCGCCCGACGAGGACCGCCGCACCGAAGCCGAGGATGAACGTGATGAGGTAGAAGAGCCCGATGAAGCCGGTGGCGTAGAACACCGAGCTGCGCGCCGCGCGGGCGTCGGGCACCGTGTAGAAGCGCATGAGGATGTGCGGGAGCCCGGCGGTGCCGAACATGAGCGCGAGGCCGAGCGAGATGGCCTCGACCGGGCTCGTCACGAGCTTGCCAGGCGCGAGCACCTCCGGTCCGTACATCGCGGCGGCCTTGTCGAAGAGGCGGAGCGGGTTCATCCCGAACTGCCAGAGCACCATCACCGCGAGCACGCTGGCGCCGCCGAGGAGGAGCACGGCCTTGACGATCTGCACCCACGTGGTGGCGATCATCCCGCCAAACAGCACGTACGCGAGCATGACGACGCCGACCGCGAGCACCGCCGCCTCGTACGGCAGGTGGAAGAGCAGCTGCACGAGGCTGCCGGCGCCGACCATCTGCGCGATGAGGTAGAACGACACGACCGTGAGCCCGGAGATCGCCGAGGCGATGCGCACGGGGCGCTGCGTGAGCCGGTACGCGACGACGTCGGCGAACGTGTACTTGCCGAGGTTGCGCAACGGCTCGGCGATGAGGAACGTGACGACGGGCCAGCCTACGAGCCACCCGACCGAGTAGATCAGCCCGTCGAAGCCGGAGAGCGACACGAGGCCGGCGATGCCGAGAAAGCTCGCGGCGCTCATGAAGTCGCCCGCGAGCGCGAGGCCGTTCTGGAAGCCCGTCACCTTCGACCCGGCGGCGAAGAACTCGCTCGTCGTCTTCGTGCGTCGTGCCGCCCAGCCGGTGATGCCGAGCGTGAGCGCGATGAAGACGAAGAAGAAGACGATCGCCGTGACGTTGGGCGTCCCGAGGCTGGTGCTGGCGGCAGTCCCCTGCCCGCTCATGACTCGGCCTCGTCGGTGGCCGTGGGCTTCGCGGCCTCGCCGATGACCCGCGCGCGCGCCAGCTCCGCGTCGTACACACGGTTGGCCCACCTCACGTAGATGCCGGTGAGCGCCCAGGCGACGAGGATCACCAGCGCGCCGAGGAGGATGCCGAGGCTGAGGCCCGGAATCAGGATCTTCCCGAGCAGCGGCTTGTCGTAGGCGACAAGGAGCACGAAGCCGAAGTAGGTGACGAGCATCGACACGGTGAGCGCCCGCGCGATGCGCCAGCGTCGAGCCGCCAGGGCCACGAGCGCGTGCGACCGTTCCTCGTTCATCGCGCCGATGCTACACGACAGGAGCCAAGGGCCCAGGGGCTCACGCGTCCTCGAGTTCCCGCCCGTGCAGAACCCGCTCTACGTCGAAGCCCAGCGGCGGCTCGCCGAGATCGGGATGCGAAGGAAGGGCGCGACTACACGCCCGTGAGGCGCATCTGGCGCTTCACGCTGGCCGTGAACGGGATCGCGTACTGACCGCTGAAGCACGCGTGACAGAGGTGCGTGCGATCGGGGTCGCGGGTCTTGTCGCCGGTCTCGGTGACCGCATCGAGCATGCCGTCGAGCGACAGGTAGCCGAGCGAGTCGGCCGTCACGTAGCGAGCGATCTCGTCGGTCGAGTGGCTCGACGCGATGAGCTCACGGCGCGTGGGCGTGTCGATGCCGTAATAGCAAGGCCACTGCGTGGGCGGGCTCGAGATGCGGAGGTGCACCTCGCGCGCTCCGGCGTCGCGGATCATCTTGATGATCTTGCGCGAGGTCGTGCCGCGGACGATCGAGTCGTCGATCACGACGACGCGCTTGCCCTTGATGACGCTCTCGACCGGGTTGAGCTTCAGGCGGACGCCGAAGTGGCGGATCGACTCCTGCGGCTCGATGAACGTGCGCCCCACGTAGTGGCTGCGGATCAGCCCCATCTCGAAGGGGATGCCGCGCTCGAGCGAGTACCCGATCGCCGCGGGGACGCCCGAGTCGGGGACGGGGATCACGACGTCGGCCTCGGCGGGCATCTCGCGGGCGAGACGACGACCGAGCTCCTTGCGGACCTCGTAGACGCTGCGGCCGTTGAGGTTCGAGTCCGGGCGTGCAAAGTACACGTATTCGAAGACGCAGCGCTGCGGCTTCGGGAGGTCCGGGAGGCGGACGCTCTTCATGCCCGTACCGTCGATGACGAGCATCTCGCCGGGCTCGACGTCGCGGACGTACTCGGCGCCGATGAGGTCGAACGCGATCGGCTCGCTGGCGATCACGTGAGCGTCCTTGCTGCGCGAGGGCAGGATGCCGAGGCAGAGCGGACGGATGCCACGCGGGTCGCGGACCGCGATGATCGTGTCCGGCGTCATGAAGAGCAGCGAGTAGGCGCCCTGGACCCGCGAGAGGGCGTCGACGACGCGATCCTCGATCGAGATCTCCTTGCTGCGCGCGACGAGGTGGACGAGCACCTCGGTGTCGGAGGTCGACGAGAAGATCGAGCCCTGCTGCTCGAGCTCGGCGCGCAGCTCGTCGGCGTTCGTCAGGTTGCCGTTGTGGCAGACCGCGAGCGAGCCGCCCGCGTAGTCGACCGCGAACGGCTGGGCGTTGCGGATGTGCGAGCCGCCGGCCGTCGAGTAGCGGACGTGGCCGATGGAGAGGCGACCGGGGAGCTTCTGGAGCTGAGCCGCGCCGAACGTGTCCTGCACGAGGCCCATCGCGCGGTGCGCGAACATCGCCTCGCCGTCGCTCGTGACGATGCCAGCCGACTCCTGCCCACGGTGCTGGAGCGCATGCAGGCCGAGGTAGGCGATGTTCGACGCCTCGGTGTGACCGTAGACCGCAACGACACCGCACTGATCGTGGAAGCGATCGTCGTCGGCGTCGAAGAGCTCGCGGCCTTGCGGGTCGACGAGGCCCCGAGGGCTGACGCGACCCGCGACATGGCCCGTATCGATCGAGGTCGTGCTCGAGTCCAGGATCGTCAGATGGCGTTTCATCTCGAGGGAGGCGAAAGCTAGTCGGCCTCGGCCACGGACGCCAGCGCGACTGGAAACGCGTGTCGGCGCACGCCTTAACGGGGCGCCGACCCCGGCCGTTGAGGCAGGAGATGCTCTACCTCGGTGCCGTTCGATGAAGACGTTCCCGCCGCCGCCCCGTCTGCCGACCATCCCCGGTCCGCCGCGGATGCCGTCGATGATCCCGTCGCTCATCCCGCCGCCGGCGCCGGTCATGACGGAGCTCGCCGACGCACACGGCGACACCGAGCGGCCGCCGCCGTCGCACTTCCCCTCGGCCTACCCGAGGGGTCCGTCGGCGCCGCCGTCGATGCCCCGTCCGTCGTCGGTGAGGCCGTCGGCGAGACCGTCGAGCCCGCCGTCGAGCCGCCAGTCCTCGCCGCCGCGTCGCTCGGTGCCGCCCGCCTTCTTCGGCGTCGTCGCCGCCGCGATGATGCCCGCGTGCGCCGCGCAGTCGGAGCCTCCGCCCGCGATCCAGGGCGCCCCGCTCACGCTCTCGCAGCTCGACATCACCGAGGGCTCGCTCCAGCGGGGCGCGGGCGGCGCGCTCCACATCGGCGCGCCCAAGGTCCGTGCGGGCGCGGCGGTCGACGCGGGTGATGCCGTCGAGCTTCGCTTCACGTATCGCGGCCCGAGCGCGGTGCAGATCCCGCTCGACAACGGAGAGGACCGCCACCAGGTCGGCGTCAAGCTGCGCGCCCAGGACGGCTGCAACGTCGTCTACGTCATGTGGCAGATCAGGCCCGTCGCGCAGCTCGTCGTCTCGGTGAAGCGCAACCCCGGAGTGAGCACCTCCGGTCAGTGCGGCGCGAACGGCTACGTGACGGTGGCCCCGCAGTGGAGCACGGAGGCGCCGATCCTCCGGCCCGGCGAGGCGCACGCGCTCGCGGCCTCCATCGAGGAAGGAGTCATCTACGTTCGCATCGACGGCAAGGTCGTGTGGCAGGGCGAGGCCAGCGCGGCGATGCTCGCGCTCCACGGCCCGCTCGGGATGCGCACCGACAACGTCGAGCTCGACGGCGTGGCGCTCGTGCCGATCGGCCGCCAGGCGGGCACGCCTGCCGTGCCGCCGCCCGCGCATGCCGCCGCTCCCACGACGAAGTGAGGCCGCGGCGCGGCTCTACTTCACGGAGCCGGGGTAGCTCGCGGTGATCGCGATCTTGTAGCGAGCGTGCGTGTGCGCGATGGGGTCGAGCGAGACCGCCTGCAGCTTGCTCTTCACGGCGGCATGGCAGGCCGCGACGACCTTCGCGTTCTTGAACGTGCGGCCTTCCTTCGGAACGGCGACGTTGAGCGCCTTCTTCTTGAAGCTGACGTCGGCGACGTACTGGATCGTCCCGCCGCCCGCGTCCTTCGGGACGCAGCTCGCGCTCTCCTCGATGGCCTTCGCGAAGGCCTTCTCGATCTCGACGACGTGGTCGCACTGCTCGGGGGCGGTCTTCTTCGGGCCCGGGTCCTGGCAGAGCACGCTCTTCGGCTCGCCGAGCGTCGGCTTCGCGTCGTCCGCCGGCGTGGTCGCCGGAGCGGGTGAAGCGGCGCCCGGGTCGGTGCCAGCATCGGCAGCACCGGTCGCGGCGATCGACTCGGCGCGCGGGCGGCGCCACAGGTAGAGCGGGATCGCGACGAGCACGAGCCCGAGGAGCAGCGCGACGATCATCTGCAGGCGCGCGGGGCGATCGGCCGAGAGATCGATCTGGCTGAAGCTCGCGCGCGACGTCGACCGCGGCTCCGACGGCGGCACCGATGCGCGCGACGGCGATTGCGTTGGTGGCGAGACCGACGGAGGCGGTGAGGTCTGCTGCGTCTCGCTCGCGCGCGAAGGCTCGGCGGCGGTGATCGACGTCGTCGACCCGAGTGCGGGGCTACCGCCCGGCTCTGTGCGATCGAAGTGATCGGGGGAGTCCGGCGGACCTGCCATCATGCCTCTCCCGGGTGAAGAGTCAGGGTCGGGTGCGTCAGGTGGGATCAATGAGCGCGCGCACGTTCATGCCGGGCTCGTAACGAGCGATCGACGCGACGAGATCGAGCCCTTCGGGGAGCATGCCCTGCACCTGGCCGACGACCTGCTCGACGAGGTTGCGCGCCTCTTGCTGGCCGGGGCCCGTCATACAGACCGCGAAGCGCAGCGGCCCCGTCCGACCGCCGGTGACGGCGATGAGCGAGAGCAGGAGCATGTCCGTGAGCTCGACGACGCGCGTCGCGGCGCGACGGAAGGCGAGCATCTCGAGGATGGTCGGGCGATCGGAGACGAGGCGGTTCGGGCCGCGGATCTCGTAGCGAGCGATGCTCAGCGGCTGCTCGACCCACTCGCTGAACGCGGCCTCTTCGTCGAGCGCCTTCGTGAAGTTGTCGCGGAGGAGGAGGCCGGTGAGACCGTCGCGGCGCGAGAGGTACTGGCGGGCACGCTTGTGATGGAGGCTCTCGCGCGCGAAGCTGACCAGCTTGAGGCGCAGCTCGCCGAGCTGGAACTCGCCGCCGTGCATCAGGTTGACGACCTTCTTGCGCTCGTACGTGTGCTCGACGTAGGTGCCGTTCGTGGAGCCCAGGTCCTCGATCGTCCACGAGCCGGCGGACCACTTCACGTTCGCGTGGTGACCGCTGACGGTCGCCTCGGGAACGACGATGTCGACGTCGTTGCGACGCCCCATCGACATGGTGGGCCGGTCGAGGGCGATGAGCTCGCCGACGTACTCGGGAGCGTTGGTCGCGAAGGTCGTGAGGAGCGACTGCGTGCCGGGGGCGAATGCGTTCTGCGCGTTGCGGCCAGGCGGCGGGCCCGGGTCGAGCCGCTCGCGCGGGACCTGCACCGGGTTGGTCGTCAGCTGCACCGGGTTGAAGAAGCGCAGGTGGCGCGCGGGAAGGCGCTGCTGCGGGTCGTCGGCGAGGCAGCGGAAGATCTGCTTGATCTCGTCGACGCTGAGCCCGGCGGGCACGTCGAACATGATCTGCTGGCGCATCGGCTTCGCGCGCGGCTTGTACCCGGGCTCGGGGACGCGGCAGGTCCACATCTCCCAGAGCGTCAGGCCGAGCGCGTAGAGGTCGTCCTCGATCGAGGCGCCGCCGGAGCGGATGCGCTCGGGCGCCATGTAGTTCGGGGTGCCGCCGTCGGGCGGCGCGCCGGGCCGCCGCGCGGAGAGACGCGCGCGCTCCTTGGCGAAGCCGAAGTCGAGGACGATGCCCTTGCCGATCGAACCGTCCGGGTTCGACGTCACCATGACGTTGCCGGGCTTGAGATCTCCGTGGACCAGGCCGCAGGCGTGGATGGCGGCGACGCCCTGGCAGATGTCCGCGGCGAGGCGGCGGAACTCGTCGGAGGTGTAGCCGCCCGAGGCCTTCTTCCGACGGATGTGCGTATGGAGCGTCTGGCCGGTGATGTGCTCCATCACGAGGATGGGGCCGTAGCCGGAAGGCGCGAGGTCGTGGACGCGGCAAACGTTCGGGTTCGACACCGAGCGCGCGAGGATCAGCTCCTGGCGGAGCGCCTCGTCGTCGCCGGGCATGCGGGCTTCTTCGCGGACGATCTTCAGGGCGACCGGCTGCTGGGTCGTCCGGTCGTACGCGAGAAACACCTCTCCCATACCCCCTTTGCCGAGGCTCTGGCGGATCTCGTACCGGTCGTTGATGACGGACCCGTGCGAGATCGGCGGGGGCGTGCTGCGCTGCGTCTCGGTCATTGCTTACGAGATTGATGCGTTTTCTGCGTACTTCTCAAGGGTCGTCGATTCTAGGAGATGACGCAACAGGGAACGCCCGAAGCGGTGCGGCTGGGCTCGGGTGACCCGCGATCTTCCGTTATTTCGGCTACCATCAATGCGTGGGGCCGGACGAGGTGGTGCGTGCTCTGTCGGCGGTTGCGGCTCAGGCCGGCGCCGAGGTGCGGATCGAGCCGTTCCAGCACGCCCTCGCCGGCAAGGGCGGGCTCTGCCGGATCGAGGGCCAGCTCGTGATCCTCGTGGACGCGAGGCTCGGGGCGCTCGAGCAGGCGGGAGTCATCGGCGAGGCCCTCGGCGAGCTCGAGCTCGACGGCATCGACGTGCCGGCAGAGGTCGCGGCGTACCTCGGCACGGGGCACGGCCAGGTGAAGCCGCTCGTGAAGCTGAGGCCGCTACGCCGCGTGAAGTGAGCTCCCCTACGGGAGGTGGTCGGGGACGGGAATGAGGGCGCCGGCGCGGATCTCCGCGACCACCGCCGCCGACAGCGCCGTGTCCGCCAGCTCGCACGCCTTCGAGACCTCGCCGCTGAGCGCCCCTTTGCACTCCTTGCCGCGCTTCTGGTACGCGGCGAGGACCTTCGGCTTCTCGAGGAGCGCCGTCTTCGTGCGCTCCGAGTAGAGACGCCACGGGATCGGCGCATGCTTCGGGGCCGCGGGCTTCTTCGTCGTGAGCTCCGTGTCCTCGAGCGTGTAGCAGTTGCCGTCCCATCGCATGACGAGATAGCCCGCGCCGCCCGAGCCGACGACGATGCCGCCCGCGGGCGGGGTCCTGCGACGGAGCACGAGCATCTCCTCGTCGAAACGGAGGCGCGCACGCGCGCTCGCGCCGCCGTCGGCGTTCCATCCGTCGACGTCCCCCTTCATGTACATGCGCGTGAACGGAGCGTCCTTCGCCATGAGGACGAGCGCCACGTCCGGGAACGACCCGTTGCACATGCGCTTCACGAACCCGAGGTCCGGTACGCACACCGGGGAGTCCGCGGACGCGCACGCCGAGGGAACGCCGGTCGCGGCGGGCGGGGCAGCACCGGCGCCGCCCGTCTCGGGAGGCGACGACGTCGGGGACGACACCGCTTCCGGCGACGCGCCCCCGGGGCTGACCGCGGGAGCTCCAGGAGTCGACGCGCCGCACGCGGCCAGGGTGAGCGGGGTGACGACGAGGACGTAAACGAGACGCTGCACGGCTCGAGGATACACGCGCCGCGCTTGACGCCGCGTGGCGGTCGTTAGAGTAAACGCTCTAATGAGTACGCGCATCGTCTCGGCCATTTTCCTCCTCGCGGCCGTGGCGTGCGGGGCCGGAAACCAGACCGGAGACGCCGCTCCCGCGTCCTCCGACGGTACGTCGCCGGCGCCGACCTCTCCCGCGTCGCCGACGGGCCCGGGGAGCGGGAACGGCGCCGCCGACGCAGCCGCGATCGACGCCGCCGCCACCGACGCCGCCGACGCGTCGACCTCCCCCGCAGACGACCCGAACGACGCGACGACGATCGCGAGCGCCTCGTGCTCCGCGAAGGTCCCCGCGGCAGGCGCGCGCGCCCTCCCCCTCCCCACCTACGCCGGCGTGTGCCCCACGCTCGCGGCATCTCCAGGGGCGACGTCGTTCACGAGCGGAGGCGGGCAGCGCTCGTTCATCGTGGTGCGCCCGACGAGCATCGCGCCCGGCGAGACGCTCCCCGTGGTCTTCCTCTGGCACTGGCTCGGCGGCAGCGCCGACGCGATGACGAGCACGCTCGACGTGCAGACCGCGGCGGACGCGCGACGCTTCATCGGCGTGCTGCCGGTCGCCAAGGGCGACGCGCTCTTCCGCTGGCCGTTCGAGTCGTCGCAGACGCAGAGCCGCGTCGACGAGGAGGCTCGCTACTTCGACGACATGCTCGCGTGCGTCTCCGCCGCGCTCCCCGTCAACAAGGAGTGCGTCTCGTCGGTCGGCGTCAGCGCCGGCGCGCTCTGGACCTCGCAGCTCGCGACGCTCCGCTCGCAGCGCCTCGCGAGCATGGTCTCGCTCTCGGGCGGAACGGGCGGGATCGTGCGCGGCTGGTCGACGACACCTCATCGCCTTCCGTCACTCGTGCTCTGGGGAGGCTCGGGCGACATGTACCCGGCGAACATCCCGGTGATGAACTTCGAAACGGCGTCACACAACCTCGAGGGCGCCCTCTCGACCGACGGACACTTCCTCCTCGAGTGCACGCACAACTGCGGGCATGCCGTGCCGCCGTTCGACGCGCCGGCGAGCGGCGCGCTGCTCTTCGATACGGTCTGGCGCTTCGTCCTCGATCATCCGTACTGGCTGCCGGCGGGCAAGTCGCCCTACGCGGGCAAGCCGTTGCCTGCCGCGTATCCCGCGTGGTGCGGCCAGGGCAAGGGCAGCGCGACGCCACGCCCGAACGGCGCGGCGTGCCCGTGAGGTCGGTCACCTCTTCTTGAAGACGATGGCGTTCGTCGTGCAGCGCGTAGCGGACGTCGCCGTGAGCTCTGCGACGTCGAGGACGCCGTTCGTCGCGAGCGAGCCGAGCATCGCCTTGGTGGTCGCGGCCTTCCCCTCGTCCCGCATCGGAGCCGTGAGCGAGGCGGCGTCGAAGGGGCTCACGCTGCCGACCAGCGCGAAGATACCGCCGTTGTAGGCCGTCGAGATGTCCACCTTCGAAGCCACGGCGATCACCCCGACCATCTCGCCGCTGAGCCCGTCGGTGGCCTGGTTCGGTACGTAGCTCGTTCCCGTCCACACCCTGCGCGCGATGAACGCGATCGGCAGGGTCCCGGTGTTCTCGAGCACTACCTTTCGAGGCGCGGTGCACGGCGCGAAGTCGTACTCCCAGCGCTTGTCGGGACACGCGTACTTCGCGACGACCGCGCCGTTGCAACGAACGGAGATGGACGCGGTCGTAGGCGCGGGCGTGACGTCCGCGGGCGACGCGTCCACGGGCATTCGTCCCGCGTCGCTCGAGTCGAAGCCGCCGTCGGCAGAGGCATCGAGAGCCTCGGAGTCGTCAGGCGCATCACTGATCCCGGCGAGCGCGGCGCAGCCCGCAAGGAGCCCTCCGCCTACGACGAGCGCGAAACGACGGACCACCGGTCGAGCATAGCGTGTGGTCCGTCGAAGTCGCGGCGCTCGTCAGAGCGCGGGCGCAGGAGCCGGTGTCGGCTCGGGGGTGGTCGGCGCAGGTACCGGGGCTGCGTCGGGCGGCGGCGTCGGGGCTGCGTCGGGCGGCGGCGTCATGCCTTCGGGCGTGGCGTCGGGCGGCGGCAGGTTCAGAGCCTCCTTCGCCTTCGGCGTGCTGTAGCCGATCGAGAGCCCGAGAAGATTCACGAACCCGCCGTAGTCGCCAGGGAACTGCGGCAGCGTGCTCGTCTGTCCGGTGAGGAGGATGAACTGGTAGCCGGCGTCGACGTGGATGCCGCTGTCGTGCCGGTAGGTACCGCCGAGCGCCAGGTTGACGCGCGTCGAGTCCGGGATGTCGGGCCCGAGCGTGTTCGACGGAGACGGGGTCGGGTCGATGAGGACGCCGCCGCGAAGGAGCCAGTTGTCGCTGAGCTCACCCTCGGCGCCGAGGTGAAAGTTGACCGTGTTGCTCCAGTCCTTCTTCTCCGGCGAGTTGAGCGAGGCCGACGCGGGATCCTGGAACTGGATGTTGATCTCGCGCACCTTGCTCCAGCCGAGCCAGACGGCATCGAAATCGATGACGAGCTTCTTGATCGGGTGGGTGGCGACCCCCACCGCGAGCTGGTCCGGCATGGTGAACGAGGTCGTCGCCGCCTGATCGTGGATGGTGCGGGCGAGGCCCTGCGGCACGTTGTTGAAGTGCGCCTTGCCGTCGTCGAAGTCGAGCCCGACGGCACTCCGGTAGGTGGCGCCGAAGGAGAGGTATTGCTTCACGGCCTCGAGCTGAACGCCGACGTTGGCGCCGACGCCCCACGCGGCTGCGCCGACCTCGACTCCGCCGTCCTGGTCACCGAAGCGGATGTCCCGCTTCAGCTCGACGTTCGCGCGTACGAGCTGGAAGCCCGCGCCGACGCGGAACGGGCCGATTTTGTAGGCGACGGTCGGGTTGACGTAGAACGTCTGCAGCGTGGCCTCGGTGATGAGGCCCCGACCCGCCCACCTGTCCGGCCACTTCAGGGTGAGGCCGTACGGCGTGAACAGGCCGATGCCGATCGAGAGGTCGTCGGTGATGCCGCCGGAGACGTAGCCGTTGAGGGGCGGGACGATCGAGAACGGCAGCGTCGTCTTCTCACCGCCAGGCGACGTGTAGCTGAACGCCGGCGCGATCAGCGTGATACCCGCCTGGGCCTGGAGAACCTTGCCCTGCGCGATGCCGGCCGGGTTGTAGAAGATGGCCGACGAGTCGTCGACCATCGCGGTTTGTGCCGAGGCCATACCGGTGCCGCGGCCCGACTGGACGTCGAGCGCGAAACCGGCGGCGGAGGCGTCGCGGGCAAACAGGGTGGCGAGTGCAGCCGCGGTCGAGACCGCTACGAAGCGTGTGGTCTTCATTGTCGTAAGTCCCCTGTTCAAGGAAGCGCGCCGGTGGCGAGGAAGGTGGACATCTGCGTCTGGGCCTTGGTCGTGAGACCCGCGCCCGCGGCGCCAGCCGGTGCCTCGAGGAAGAAGCGGTGGCGCGTCGCGAGCGTCGCCGAGGTCGCGTCGAACGAGTCACCCGTCTGCGTGAGCTCGTAGCAGTTGAGCGGCGGCACGCAGCCGAAGGCCGGCGGCATCGGGCTGAAGCTCCGGTTGGCGCTTGCGACGAGCGCGAACGAGGCGAGGTTCGCGACGCTCTGATCACCTTCGATGAAGGAGATGAACGCCTTCCGATCCTGCGGCGGCGCGAGGACGCCGCCTCCGATGTCGACGGGGTGCGTGAGGCGATAGGCGACGTTCGCCGGGTCGGCCTGGTCGAGGATCCACTGCACGACGCCGATGAACTGGTCGAACGCCGGCGTCCCGGGCAGCAGCCCCTGCGTGGCGAGCGTAGCGAGGAGCGTGTCGCGGAGCGATGCGTAGGTGACGCTGTTGAAGAGGAGCGTCGTCCACGCGCCGCCCGTGACGTTCAGCCCCACGTTGTGCGTGCTCGGCGAAACGGACGCGAACAGCGAGCCGGCGATGCCGCCGAGGCTGTGGCCGACGAAGTGGATCTTGGTCCTGTCGTAGGGCCTCGAGCCGACGGGAACGGTCGACCCGCCGGTGGCGGGCGCTCCCTGGAGCTGCAAGGCGAAGCTCTGCGCCACATCCGTGCCGTTGAGCACACGGAGAAGCGCCGAGAGGTCGATGACCTGCTGCCGGAGGTTGTCACGCGTGGAGAAGAAGTTCGTCGGGCTCAGGAAGTTCCAGCCGCTGATCGCCGTGTTGCCGTAGGGCGCTGCACCGGTGGTCGCATTGCCGAGGAGGCGCGCGCCGGCGCCCTGACACAAGCTGTCGGCTGCACAGCGACCCTGGCCCGCCGTGAGGCAGCCGATGTCGCCCGGCGCGCCGATCGTGCACGCGTCACGCGCGCCGGCTCGAAGGACGCAGAGCCCTTGGGGCGTGCCCTCGTCGCACTTCATCGTCGTCGGGTCGGCGCAGGACGCGTCGTCCGTCGCCTGCTTGGTCGCCGCCTTGGAGCCCGTGCACGTCGCGCGATCGCCATGGAAGAGGGCGTCTGCGGCGATCATCATGAGCCCCTTCTTCGCGGCCTCGTTCGCGAAACGGATGAAGTCGTTGCGCCAGTTCCCGAAGCCGTGGCTGTAGACGACCACCGGCCAGCCGTTCGCGGGCGCGGTGCCCGTCGGCACGACCACCGTGAAGGTGACGGGCTGGACGACCGGAGCGGTGACGTTGAGCGTCCCGCCGGGCCCGGTCACGGCGACCGGGCTCAGGTACGCGCCCGCGAAGATACCGGCGACGCTCGTGAGGTCCGTGATCCCGATCGACCCCGCGAGAGCCTTGAAGGCGGCGGTCGCGTCGGCGATCGAGAGCGGATAGTCCGGCAGCGTCGGGATCTTCGCCGGGTACCCGTGGAGCTGGTCGAGGACCGTCGTGATCGACACCGTCGTGAACGGGAACGCGAGGGCGATGTCGGCGCGCTGGATGCCGGCCTTCGCGAGGCCGTCGAACGCGGCGGCGAACCCGGCACGGAGCGGCTCGAGCTGCTTCGCCTGGTCATCGGAGATGATGCTGACCGTGGACTTTCCGTCCGCGAGCAGCGGCGCGCTCGAGCGGACGAGCGCGAACACGGGGTTCGCGATGACCGGCTTGCCGGCGGCGTCCTTCACGGCGCTCGTGACGTACGCGAAGTACGTCGTCTTCTCGTCGAGCGGCACGTCGAGCTTCCACTGGAGCTGCTGCGGCGTCGTCTGCGGCGTGCCGTCGGCCTTCGCGCTCGACTGGCAGTTGAGGCAGGGCGTCCACTTGGGCGTCGTCTGGATCGCGGCCGGCGCGTCCGACTTGAGCTTCGCCAGGCCCACGCTCATCGGGGTGAGCGAGGCCGCGTCGATGAGGCCTTGGTCGAGCGCGCCCGCCGTGTCGGAGTTCTCGCTGATCGGCGGCACTAGCGTCGAGAAGCCATCGAGCGTGTTCAAGCCGCAGTAGATCAAGATGCCCGCGTCGGTGGTCATGCAGTCGGCGGCGGTGAGCGGCATGCCCGTCGTCGGGTTGGGCAGCGCGATGGTGCCACCGGGACCAGTGCGCACGGCGTCGTTCGGGAACGGGATCACCTTCTTCGCGGGATCGAAGGTCATCTCGCCGGCGTCGACGATCGTGAACGTCCAGACGATCGGGACGTCGGCGCGCGGAATGGCGAGCGCGTCGAGGAGCGGCTTGTAGCCGAGGCGGAGCTGCTCGAGCTGGAGGGCGCTCGCCGTCTGCTCCTTGAGCTTCGCTTCCGGGTCCGTCTCGTGCGACGGAATGACGTCGACGGCGGGCTTGCAGTCCGGCGACTTGAGGTCCGTGCAGGTGACGAGCGTGTTGCGGCTCGACACGAGCGTCCACGTCTCCGAGCCGATGACCGGCTGCCCTTGCGCGCCCTTGAGGCCGTTCGCGCCGCCGATCGTGGCGATCGCGTACTTGTGCGCGCGGAGCCAGTTGCCGGCCGGCGGCGGGATCGTGATCTTCTTGTTGGCGAACGTCGGGGCGATCGGGATGGGCGTGGGCGCGGCCGGGTTCGTCACGTCGAACGCGAGGACCGTCTTCGGGTTGACGCTCTCGGGCGCGAGGTCACCCGAGACGGTCACCGAGGCGGTGCTCTCGTACGGGAAGCCACTGAGCTTGCCGAGGTACTGCTCGTTGAACTCCTTCTGGGCCGGCGAGTCCGTAGGCGAGGGCGGCACGACGATGACGCCCGTGCGGAGCGCGAGGTCGTTCGGGAGCGGAACGACCGGCACTGCGGCGGCCGGATCGAACTCGACGACGATCGTCTCCGGGGGCGCAGGGTCCTGCGTGATGTCCGGGGCGCACGCGCCGAGGAGAACGAGAATCGGAAGGATCTTCTTCACGACGACTTACCTTTCCCTGTGCGAGCCCCGCAGCGGTTGCTGCGGATCATGCCGAGGCGATCACGGTGTGATCATGCCCAAGCGATCTGCCAGGCAGGCAACGCGTGGCCCCGCCCTTCCAAGTTGGTAGCACGCCCTCAGACGGCTCCAATCTGGTGGAAAGTCGCGGCCAGCGTCGGATGGACAAAGGGTCGCGCGCCGCGAATATTCTGCGGCGTCAGCTGCTGCACCGTGACGCGTACGATGTCCGGGCGCTGAGATCCTGCGCGCGGCGCGGCGTCTCAGAGATCAGGAAACGAGGGAGTAGAGCAACTCCAGCGCTTCATCGAGCTTCGCGATGTCGGTACCGCCGGCCTGCGCCATGTCCGGACGACCGCCCCCCGAGCCGCCGAGATGCTGCGCGATCGGGCGGATCAGATCGCCGGCTTTGAGCTTGCCGGTCAGCGACTTCGAGACGGTGCAAACGAGCTGCGCCTTCGGTCCGTTGATCGACCCGAGCAGCACGACGGCGTCCCCCAGCTTGTCGCGGACCTTCTCCGCGAGCTCGCGGAGCATCGCGCCGTCGGGCACGTCGACCTTCGCGGCGAGCACCTTTCCGAACGGGAGCTCCCTCGCCTTCGCGGCCAGGTCGTCGACACCACCGCCGCCGCTGCTGCCCCCCGCGGCACCGCCGCCACCGCCGAACGCGAGCTTCCGCTTCGCCTCGGCGAGCTCCTTCTCGAGCTTCTTGCCGTCGTCGATGAGGCGCTCGATCTTCTCGGGCAGATCGTTGGGGCCTGCCTTCACGAGGCGCGCGGCGTTCTTGATCGCGCCCTCGAGCTGACGGACGTACGCGAGCGCGTTCATGCCCGTCGCCGCCTCGATGCGGCGCACGCCGGCGGCGATGCCGCTGTCGGAGAGCACCTTGAACATGCCGATCTCGCCGAGCGAGCGCGCGTGCGTTCCGCCGCAGAGCTCGACGGAGTCGCTCGTCATCGTGAGGACGCGGACGACGTCGCCGTACTTCTCCTCGAAGATCGCCATCGCGCCGCGCTTCTTCGCCTCGGCCTGCGGGAGCACCTCGGTGAGGATCGGCGCGTCGATGAGGATCTTCTCGTTCACGAGGTCCTCGATGCGCTGGATCTCGTCCGCCGTGAGCGGCTTGCCGGCCGAGTAGTCGAAGCGCAGGCGGTCGGGACCGACGAGCGAGCCCTTCTGCGTCGCGCTCTCGCCGACCGTCTTGCGGAGGGCCCAGTGGAGGAGGTGCGTGGCGGAGTGGTTGCGGCGCGTCGCGGTGCGGAGCGCGTGAGCGATCTCGAGCTGCACGGTGTCGCCGACGCTGACCTCGCCTTCGAGCACCTCGCCGAGATGCACGACGAGGCCGGCCAGCGGCTTCTGTGTATCTTGCACGCTGATGCGCGCGCCGGCCTGCGTGCGGATCTCTCCCTTGTCGCCGACCTGTCCGCCGGACTCGGCGTAGAACGGCGTCTCGTCGACGACGACGGCCACTTTGTCGCCCTTCTTGGCGGTCTGGGTCGGCGCGTCCGTACGGTCCTTGCCGTGCGCGAGGAAGAGCACCTTGCCCTCCCCTTGCTCGCGCTCGTAGCCGGTGAAGCGCACGGCCGCCTTCTCGTCACCGCCGTTCGCGTCACGGAGCACGTCGAGGGCCTTGCGATAGATGTCGACGACGGCGTCGTCCATCTTGAAGCCCTCGCTGCGCGCCTTCTGCTCCGCCATCGCGCGCTCGTAGGCGGCGACGTCGATCGTGAGATCGCGCTCGCGCGCGATGACCTCGGTGAGGTCCATCGGGAAGCCGTAGGTGTCGTAGAGCTTGAAGACGGCGTCGCCGGGGATGATCTTGCCGCCGCTGGTCTTCAGACGACCGACCTCCTCGTCGAGCATCTTGAGACCGCGGTCGATCGTCTCGCGGAAGCGCACCTCTTCCTGCTCGACGACGCTGGCGATCACGTCCTTGCGCGCGAGGAGCTCGGGATAGGCCTCGCCCATCTGACCGACCACCTCGAGGGCGACCTCGTGGAGGAACGGCTTGGCGATGCCGAGGCGGTGACCGTGACGGATCGCGCGGCGCATGACGCGACGGAGCACGTACGGGCGACCGGCGCGATCCGGGAAGATGCCCTCGGAGATGAGGAACGCCGTGAGGCGCGCGTGATCGGCGATGACGCGCATCGAGACGTCGTCGGCGGCCTGCGTGCCGCCATAGAGCTTGCCGGAGATCGACGCGGCCTTGTCGACGAGCGCGCGCAGGAGATCGGTGTCGTAGTTCGTGGTCTTGCCCTGGAGCACGCTCGTGACGCGCTCGAGGCCCGCGCCCGTGTCGACACAGGGCTTCGGGAGCGGCGAGAGGTCGTAGCCGCCGCCCTCCTTCTCGGTGCGGTTGAACTGCATGAAGACGAGGTTCCAGATCTCCATCCAGCCCTTGCCGTCGGCGGTCGGCTCCTCGCCGAACGTGCCGGGCGTCGCCTCGCCGTCGCCGGTGAAGAAGTGGAGCTCGGTGCAGGGGCCGCACGGGCCCGTCTCGCCCATCTGCCAGAAGTTGTCGCCGGGGACGCCGGGGATGCCGATGATGCGGTCGTCACCGAAGCCGGTGACCTTCTTCCAGATCGAACGCGCCTCGTCGTCGGCCGGGATGCCCTCTGCACCGCCGAACACCGTCACGACGAGCCGTTCGGCCGGGATGCCCCACTCCTTCGTGATGAGCTCCCAGGCGAACGGGATCGCGTCGTCCTTGAAGTAGTCGCCGAAGCTGAAGTTGCCGAGCATCTCGAAGAACGTGTGGTGGCGCGCGGTGACGCCGACGTTCTCGAGGTCGTTGTGCTTGCCGGAGATGCGGATGCACTTCTGGCTCGACGTCGCGCGCGTGAACGGACGCCGATCCTTCCCGGTGAACACGTCCTTGAACGGGACCATGCCCGCGTTCGTGAACATGAGCGTGGGGTCGTTCTGCGGGATGAGCGGCGCAGACGCGCACACCTCGTGGCCCTTGCCCGCAAAGAAGGAGAGGAACGACGCGCGAACTTCGGAGGCAGTCTTCGAGCTCATGGCGAGGAGTTTCTTACCACTTCTCGGCCACCTGGGTCTCGGGCTCCACGGTCGAGCCCTCCGCGCGCGTCAGTCGTTCGGAGGAGGCGTGGCGCACGGCTCGGTGATCGCCGCCGCGTTTGCCGCGCAAGCGGCCGGAGCCGGCGCCCCGAGCGCGACGCTGGCGATCCAGTCGGCGACGTAGTCGGCCTTCGCGCTGAGGATGGTGCCGTGCTCCTTCTCGGCCTCGTAACAGACCGTCAGGTTGGCCTTGTCCTCGCCGAGGCGGTCGAGCGCGCACTTCATCCGTCCGGGCGGGATGGTCGTGTCCTTGCCGCCGTACGCGAGGAGGATCGGTGTCGTGGCGGCCTTGCCCGTCAGGTGAGGGCGATCCGAGGAGTAGCGCGCTTGCCACTTGTCGCAGAGAGGGCTGGCGCACGCGCCGCTGATCGACGGGTAGCCGACGGCCGACGCGAAGTCGGGGTCGAAGAGCTCGTCCGCGAAGGTGCCGAGCTTCTCGAGCTCGGCCTTCTGCTCCCAGCACGTGGACTCCACGAACTTCTTGATGGCGGCTCGCTTGGTCGCCTCGAAGAGCTTCTCGCCTTCACCGGGACCGTCGAGGAGCTCGGCGTGAGTGTAGTGGTACCAGACGCTGACCGCGGCTGCGGCCGAGCCCGCGATGGGAAAGTCCTTGCCGAGCGGGCGATAGAGGACGGCGCCCCACGAGCGCTGACTGAGCCAGAGCGGCGCGTAGACCGCCGCGCCGACGATCGGCGCGGCCGAGCCGTACGCCTCGCTGACCGCGAGCGCCGCCAGCGCGGTGTGCCCACCTTGCGAATGGCCCACGAGCACGACCTTGTCGTCGAGCGCCGGGAACAGCTTCTTCAACGCGCGACCGGAGTCGAGGGTCGAGCGCGCGACGTCCTCGGCCTGGGCGTAGCTACTCGGGGGGTTGCCCGGCGCGTTGAAGTCCGCGTAGCCGGCGAGGTCGGTGAGGATCACGGCGTAGCCGAGCCCGACGAGGGGGTAGACGAGTCGGAACGCGTCGTCGTTGATCCCCGCCTGCGTCGGATCGAGCTTGGAGACGGCGCAGGACGGTCCCTGTCCGCGGCTTCCGCGTGCGGCGACGACGATGGGCAGCTTCGCGGCACGCGGCGTGTCGGGGATGTACACCGCGGCGCTCGAAACCGCCGGTGTGGCGGCTGCGTTTCCGCGCTGCGTCGCATACGAGATGCGGTAGACGCGCGCGCTGCTCGTGAGCGGCTTGCCGGCGTAGCCGAGCGCCGCGAGCTTGCTCTGCATGGCGTCCTTGGCGACGTCGGCGTCCCGCGCGCACTTGACGAGCTGGCCCTTCTCCGTCGGTATCGTGCCTGGGCTCGCGTAGATCGCGTCGAGGCTATCCGCGCACGTGACTGACGGCGTCGTGAGGTCGCCTCCGCCGCCCGCCTCCGCGCCGGCGTCGCCGGCGGGGACTGCAGCGGCCGGGTCGTCCGAAGAGCACGCGGCTACGAGAAGAGCCGAGCAGAGGGCCGTCAGAATGACCGAGCAGAGGGCGAGCTTCATGGGGGAACCTGGTGCGTTCAGAAGGTGTAGGCGACGTTGACGTTCACGAACCCGATCTGCGAGCGATACCGCCCGTCGGCGCTCGGGCTTCGTGAGGCGTTGTAGTTGCGCCCCTCGGGGGAGCTCGCGGGCTTGTTCGGAATGTTCTGGATGCTCTTGCCGTCGGTGTTCACGTCGACGAAGTAGATGTGGTTGTAGCTGGCGCCGAGCGCGATGTGCTTGGACAGCGAGAAGCGCCCACCGAGCGTGCCATAGAGACGGAACGCGTCGATCGTCGAGGCATCGATGGTCTCCTTCGGGACGGCAGGGGTCGTGAAGCCGAGGCTTCCGAAGAGCTCGACGTCCTCGCTCAGCTGGTACGCGGGTCCCATACGGAGACCGATGGCGTTGTCCCAGTTGCGCGGGATGTTGAGGATGACGCCGCTGTTGTCGGGGACGCGACCGTCACTCGCGGCGTCGCACGTGGTGCCCTTCGCGTAGACGCACTGCTTGTCGAACACGCTCCAGCGGACGAACTCGAAGTCCCCGCGGAGCTCCCACTTCTCGTTGAGCTTCCCGGCTGCACCGAAGCGGATGACGTCCGGGTAGGTCTGCGTGAACTCGACCGCGGTCTTGCCGGGCGCGCTCGCGCCGAGCTGCGTCGTGAGGTCACCGGAGAGCTTCGTCTGCCCGAAGCCGGGCTGCGACGTGTACGAGAGTCCGAGGCGCAGGGAGTCCGTGGGCTCCCAGTAGACGCCGAGGCCGGCGCTCACGTTGAAGCCGCTCGCCTCGAGGAGCGAGCGACCTTCGATGAGGTTGCCGGTGCTCGTGGTGTCGTCGCTGCCGTCGGGATTGCGGGCGCGCACGGTGCTGACGCTGTGGAAGATCGGGCTGAAGTTCGCACCGATCGTCAACCGCGGGTGCACCTTCACGGCGAACGCGAAGGTGTTGTAGATGGCGAGGATCTGACCGCTGATGTTGTGCCAACGCTGCACGCGGTCGACCGTGCCGGGCGCATTCGAGTTCGGCGCGTCGAGCCGGTCCCACGTGGCGAGCCCACCGAACGGAACGTAGACGGCGTACCCCGCGCGGAAGTACTTGCTGCCGCCGAAGTCCGTGTTCACTCCGAGAAACGGGAGCGCGAGGAGATTGAGCAGGTTGCCCTTTCCCGTATTCGCGTTGACGTAGTCCGGGTTGTTCTTCGAGTTCGGGTCCGACGGCGAGAGCGCGTCAGCGCCGCGCTTGTACTGCGCCCAGCGCAGGAGCACGGCGACGTCACCGGTGATGGTGGTGCCCGTCGTGCCGCCGAGCGCGGCGGGGTTGAAGTAGACCGCGTACGTATTCGGCATGGCCGGCGTGCCGTGGTCCGAACCGAAGCGTGCGGTGAGGTAGCCGCTCGCCTTCGCGTCACCCGTCGCGGTCAGACAGGCCCCGGCGACGAGAGCGGTAATTGCCAAGGAAAGCCTTCGGGAGAACGATCTCATGGTCGCTCGGAAGCTATCAGCAATTGGCCAGGCTGGTGTGCCCGAATGTCGGCCTTGCGTGGCCCTGACGGGGCCGGTAAGAAACATGGATGGCCAGGTCACACGCGCTCGTTTTCACCGGCTCGCTGGTTGTTGGCGTCGCAGCCCTCGTCGCGTGCATCCCGCACCCCGACAAGGACTTCGAGGACTACGGCGATCGGTCGGCTTCGTACCGCACGGTCCCGACCGAAGCGGGGTCGTTCGACGGCACCGTACAGACGGAGGCGACCGAGGGCCTCTACTACGGCACCTGCCTCTCGCAGCTCGCGTTCGGCCGGCCGGACAAGGTCTTCAACTTCTATACGAAGACGAAGTTCACGCCGGACGGTGCGGGCGGCAAGCTGACGATCACGCTCCAGGCGCTCAAGCTGAACCCGGCCACCAACGGACCGCCCATCAAGTTCGAGAAGGCCGGGACCACGGGCCCCGAGCAGACCTCGCTGGTCCCGATGACCGCCAACATCGATGCGGCCACCAAGGTCACGATCACGTTCGCCGACGTCGCGGGTCGCCCCGCCCTCGTGACCGTCCCCGGCGACGCGAACCCGATCACGGGTCGCCCTGTCGAGATCGAGAACGTGAAGCTGACCGGCTTCTTCGCGAAGGAGAAGTTCTGTGCGCTGCTCAACGGCAACGTCGTCGTGCCGGTCACGCTCGATCTCGAGCCGCAGCGCAACGTTTGCCAGTTCATTCCCGTCAAGGAGGGCGACCCCACCCCCGCGCTGACGAAGGAAGAAGACTTCGCGTCCTCGACCTGTCCCTTCTGATCCGAGCCCTCGACTCGGTACAAAGCAAAACGGCGCCGGCTCTCTCGAGCGGCGCCGTTTCTCGTTAGCCGAGCAACGAACCCCTGATCAGGGAACGTAGTTCTCGACGGGCGGGTCGTTCGGGAACGCGAGGTAGTGGAACGTGCGCGGGTTGAAGTTTCCGCCAGCGTCCGCGGGGGTCAGCGGATCGCCGACCGCGAAGACCGTGAACGCCGCTCCGTTGCGGTACTCGCCACCGTCCGGCACGCTGTTCGCAAACGAGACCGCCGAGATGAGCGGGATCGGAGCGCCGAGCGGCGCTTGCGGGTTTGCCGTGAAGTAGTGCGAGGCGAAGTTGACACCGGTGACGTTCTTCACGTCGGTGAGCTCCGCGTAGTTGACGACCCCGCCGTCGTTCTTGCCGGGAACCGGCTTGAAGTTCGTACCCGCGTTGTCGTCGGCGAAGCCCGGGACGACCGGGATGACCGCGCCGCCCGGACCGTTGCCGTTGAGGAAGTACGCCGCGGGAGCGGAGACGTGCGCGAACTGCGCCGCCACCTCGGTCGCGGGGATCGTGGTCGGGCGCGAGAGCTCGTAGATGCGCGCCTTGAGGTTGCCGGGGCCGGGGGTGCCGGTCGGCGTGTAGCCGTCGCCACACTGCTCCGGGGCAGCCACCACGGCGTCGCCGGTGCAGCCGGTGAGGACGAGCGCGAAGCTCTTCTCGGTCTTGAACGTGCCCGGTTCGATCGGGGGTAGCTTCCAGTAGTCGACGTTCTCGGTGAACGTGGAGCCGTCGAGCGTGGCGCCGGCCTTGAGGATCTCGTCGCACGTCGAGCCGGTCTTGCCGGGGCCGGGCTTGATGATACCCTTCTCCGCCAGGGTCTTGGCGTTCATGATGATCGGACGGACCGCGAGCGGCTCGAGGTTCAGGCCGAAGCTCTTGAAGACGCCGCCGGTGCCGATGTAGATGCCGACCGGACGACCTGCAGGCTGCGGGCTGTCGGGCTGCGGCGGGAGCGGCGAGGCGTTGGCCAGCAGCGCATCGGCCGTCGTGGCGGCGAGCGCGAAGCAGACGCGGATCGCCTGGAACTTGGCGGGAGAGAAATCGGCGCTCGGCCCGAAGTCGGTCGCCGCGTTCACGACGACGAGCTTGGCGTTCGCCTTCTTGACGGCGCCGTCGGCGGCGTCCGCCGTCGACGAATCCGTCGTCGACGAGTCCGGCTGACTCGTATCCGTGCCGCCCGCGTCCTTGCCCGATACGACACCGTCGTCGTCGTCACCGCAGGCGACGAGGCCGGCGCCCATCGCTCCGCCCACCACGATCATCGAGGCGAGGCCGTATCGAAGGTATTCCTTATTTCGCATCCGCGTTCTCCTTGGTGAAGCCGCTCAAACAGGATGCCAAGCCGGGCACATCGCCTGGGTGGCAAAGCAACTGGAAGGTTAGGGGGGCCTGCCCCAACCCGCAACAATAAGAGCGCCCCATGACTCCGGTGTCATGGGCGCCACCCGCCCCCCGTTTGTTTTGTCGCAGACCGCTCCTCGTACGGCCACCGCCACATCGCTTCATGATTTCGCGGCCCGCCGCCCCGCTCATCGTCCCGCAGGGATCACGCGGGCACGTTCAGGTACGGCGCGTTCGAGCGCGAGATGCGCTGCCAGAGTTGATCGTGGAGCTGCTCGAGATGCATCTTCTGCGGGCCCACGGCGAGCGAGGAGTCGATCCGCGCGAGGGTGAACGCCGCGGTGACGAGCGCGTCGTCGCTGTGCGTCGGGTCGAGCGCGACGTGAGGCCAGGCCACCGACGGGTCGGCGTTCATCCGATAGCCCATCGCGGCGAGGCCGCGCGAACGCTCGATGATCGTCGCGAGCAGCCCGTCGCGGAACGAGTGACGGGCGTCGCCCATGTCCGCGGGGTCGACGTAGTAGCCGAGGTGCATCGCGTACGCCGCGCGCTTGCGCTTCTCGTCCATCGAGAGCTTCCCGATGACCGCGAAGCCGAGGATCGTTCCGACGAGCAACGCGAGGACGACGACGGCGGTGAACACGCCGACGATGGCCATCGCGACTCCGTCGTCACTCAGGTCGTCGATGCCGCTGATGCCGATGCCGAGCGCGACGAGGACGGCGAGCGGCCCCCACACGCGCAGGTATGCGGCGAAGACCGATTTACCGCTCATCGCCGACTTGATCCCCTTGAAGCTACCGCCCGCGTTCTCCTCGAGGATGAGGTGCGTCGCGATCGGGATGAGGGGCACGTAGTAGATGTGGAAGAACTGCGTTCCGAGGAACGAGCTCCCGCAAGCCTTCACCTTCCCGTAGAAGCGCGTGCCGTAGACGATGACCATTACGTCCTCTTACGTTGCCGAAACCTCGACGCTCCCTCGTGGAGACGCCGCTACTTCGCGAGCGCGGCGATCTCCGAGCCCATGCTCGACATGGCGCTCTCGATCGCGCCGTTGACGGCGCGGTTCTGGAGCTCGGTGATCCCCTTGTTCGTGTTGCGAGCGTCGTCGCTCGCGGAGGCCTTCCCGCTCACCGTTCCCTTGAGCGTCTGGCCGGGCACGCGGATGATGGAGAGGTCGACCTGCGCGGAGACGATGACTCCGCCGTCCTTGCCTGTGGACTGAGAGAGGCGCGAGAGGTTGCCGTCGACGAGGAGCACGGGGATCTTCCGGTCGTGGGCGCGACGGAGGATGGCGGCGTCCGGGTTGTCGAGGATGACGGCGTTCTTGATCGACCCCGCCTTCGTCCGCGCGGCCGAGCGCATCGCGCTCTCGAGGTCGGCGCGCTGACCGGTGTTGTTGCGCATCGCGCCGAGCTGCACGACGTAGTGCGCCTTCTCGACGCCCGTTCGCGGGTCCGGAGCCGCCGCGGCGAAGCCCACACGCGACTCCGCCGCCGCAACGCCCGCGTTCGCGCGAAGCTTCTCGTGGGCCTCCTTCATGGAGGTCTTCGCGCTCGGGAACGACTCGGTGCGCATCGCCTGCAGGAGCGCCGGGGCGGCCGCGCCGTCGCCCATCTGACCGAGCGCCACGGCGCATGCCACACGCACGGCCGGATGGGCGTCACGCAGCCCCGTCTCGAGGTCCGCCCGCGAGGCCGCGCCGCCGGTGCGTCCGAGTCGGAGCGCCGCTTGCACGCGCACGCGGAAGTCGGCCGACTCGGTGAGCTCGCGATCTCCGGCCGTCGAGTGGCCCGCGACCGTGACGGCGGCGAGGACGAGCATCATCCCCGCCACATGACGCGCGCCGACCCGCACGCGCTGGCGCGCGCGGGACACACACGTCGGTAGCCACCGAGATTGCAAGGCGCGCGATTCTCCCCTGCTGCAGACGAAGCGAAGGTGAGGCGGAAACCGCCGAAGCGAAACCGAAGACCCGGCCGCCGCCTGTAGGGCGCGTGGTGGGGCGCGTGGGAGGGATAGACGATCGATCAGAGGAGGCTCTTCAACTCCGTCTCGATCTCTTTCTCTTCACCATCGTGGTAGCCCAAATGCACGAAGCGGACGACCCCTTTTTTGTCGACGATGAAGGACGACGGCATGTTCGGCGGATGCCACTTGTTCGCGATCGCCTTGTCCTTGTCCCACAACAACGGGAACTTGGCGCCGTAGTTCGCGCCGAACTCCTTGACGCCGTTCGCCTCGTCGTCCTCGCTGATCGCAACGAGCTCGAAGCCCGACGCCGCGAACTTCACGCGGAGCTCCTCGAGCTTCGGGAACGACTTCTTGCAGGGCTCGCACCAGGTGGCCCAGAAGTCCACGAGGACGACCTTGCCCTTCCACTGCGCGAGGGAGACCTTTCCTTTGCCGTTCACGCTGTCGCCGGCGAAATCGGGCGCGGGGTTGTTGAGGAGCTCGTGCTTCGCTCCTCCCGGGGTCGCAGGACCACTTCCCTCGCTCGCACCACCACCGCACGCCACCGCCGCCGCCATCGTCGCGAGCACGGTGACGACCGCGCGCGCCTTCGCGTTGTTGCTCATGGCCAGCCAAGGTACCAGGCAACGAGGCGTCCCTGCACGCGTCGAGGCGCCCAATCGAGACGAGAGCTGCGGCGCGAGATGTGCGCGCGAGATGTACGCGCGAGTGTGCGTCCCGCGGGAGCTATTTCGTGGCGGAGCAGGTCTTCCGGCCGCCGCTCGACGTGCAGAATGCACCCTTCGGGCAATCGGTATCGACCGCGCAGGGCCTGCGACACAGCGGAGTGACGAGGATCATCCCAGCCGGGCACTTGCCGCCGGTCGGAAGCGCCGTGATCGTTCCGCTCGACTGGACCGGGCCGCCGGCGTCGGCGGGCTTTCCCGCGTCGGCTGCGCCTCCGGCGTCGACGACGACGCCCGCGTCCTTCGCGCCCGCGTCGACGGTGGCGACCTTCGGTGCCGCAGTGAAGACGGGCGCCGCGGTCGTCGCGGTCGTCGCGGCCGCACCGGGCGCGGCGAGCGCTTCGGGAGCGATCCATCCCATCAGCTTCGAGCCGTCGGCCGCGGCCGGGTCGTCGAAGGTGATGAGCACACCGGTGCTGAAGAACTTGGCGATCTTCACGACCGCCGTGCCCTTCGCGAGCGCGGTGACGTCGGCGCCGCTCGCCGGGAAGGTCTTCACCTTCGTCGCGTCCTTGCCGATGGTCGCCGGCTCGTTGGCGAGCTTCGTCTCGGACGCGTAGCGGAGGACGTCCTTCTCGTTCTTGGCGCCGCTGCCGGTGACGGTGACCGTCGGCGCATTCGCCGGCGGCTCGTCGTCGTCGCCGGCGTCCTTCTTCTTCTTGATGAGCCCGCAGCCGATGACGAACGTGCACGCGAGAAAGAACCCGAGCGCCGGTCGTGCGGACGCGGTCGCTCCGAGGAAGAAGGGTCGACGCTTCACGAGGTCACTTGCAGAGGTTGGGGTTGGCCGAGCAGACCTTCGCCGCGCCGCAGAGGATGCACTTGTCGGCGCCGCACTGGCCGATCAGGTTGCAGTTCTTGTGGCACTTGCCGTCCTTCACCAGCGAGAAGTTGGGAGCGCAGCGACCGCCGACCGGATCACCAATGTTACCGGGCGGGGTCGGGACGACCGCCACGGCCGTCGCCACCGGAGCGCCGGCTTCGATCGCGGCGACCGGAAGCACGGCCTTCGGGGTCGCCGGCGTGAACACGGTGCACACGTCGACGATGTCGCCGGTCTTCCCGTTGACGAACTTGTTTGCGCGACCCTTGCAAGCCTGACCGCTCGGGCAGTCGGCGTCAGCCGCGCAGACCTTTGCGCACAACGTGACGCTGTCGCTGACGATCGCCGTGTCTGGCGCAGTGCACGTGACCACCTTGAGGCCTGCGTCGGCCTGCGCCGTGAAGGCGTCCTGGCTGATCCAGCCCATGAGGCGCTTCGAGTCCTTCGGGTTGTCGAAGACGACCAGGAAGAAGGTCGAGCGCTGGGCGATCTCCGTGACCGTGCCGCCCTTGGCGAGCGTCGCGACCACCTTGCCGATGCCCGGGATCTCGCGCACGTTCGTCTGGCGCTGGATCGTCGCGGCGACGTTCTCGAGCTTCTTCTCGTCAGGAAAGCGAGACACGTCGTTCTCGTTCGTGGCCGCAGCTACCGCTGCCGCCGGGGCTGCCGCCTCGGCGACCTCCACGACGGCCGCCTCGGCCTCGGCGTCCGCCGCGTCTCCCCCCTTCTTGGGGCAGCCGCTGACGAACGGGACGAGCGCCGCGAGTGCGACGACACAAGAAACGAGCCTGATTCCCGGGGGAAAAGTCGTCATGACCGCCGGAGGCTAACAGGAAGCCCGGAGCCGTCGACAGTTAACAGCGAGCGGTTCGAGAACCGGTTATCGAACGCCGGCGGCGGCAGTCTCGATCGACCGGAGCCAGGTCGATAGGATTTTGTAACCCTGGAAGAGCAGTGAGAGATCCGTCGATTCGTTCTTCTGGTGGGCCTGCTTGTTCTCGCCCGGCCCGAAGTTGACGGCGGCGATCCCGAGCGATGAAAAACGAGCCACGTCCGTCCAGGCCTGCTTCGGCTCGACGCCGCGGACGCCGGCGTCGACCAGCTTCTTCACGAGCGGGTGCGACGCGCTCGGCATGGCCGCCGGCGACAGATCGGTGAGCTCGATGCGCGCCCCCTCTTCGGTCCCCACGAGCGCGCGAACGTCGGCCTGCGCCTGCTCGAGCGACGTGTCCGGCGCGAAGCGATGATTGAGGTTCAGCGTGAAGGTGTCGGGCACGATGTTGCGACCGCGCCCGCCGTTCGCGAGCGTCACGGTCGTCGTGGTTCGGTAGACGAGGCCGTCGATCGGGTGCGCGATCGGCGCGAGCTTCGCCAGGCGATCGAGGAGGCCGGCCGCCTTCGTGATCGCGTTCTCCCCTTCCCACGGACGCGCGCTGTGTGCGG
>Ga0335397_10000560_pt1 | contig 48974 bp, 36 predicted proteins | sample MAT04_FD_205740 | JGI IMG/M metagenome (GOLD analysis project Ga0335397, IMG submission 205740) | Freshwater microbial communities from Lake Fryxell liftoff mats and glacier meltwater in Antarctica - MAT-04 (spades assembly) (version 2) ...
AGGTCCAACTCAAAGCGATTGGGTCGTCAAAGGCGGGCGGCGCATATACCCGCTTTTCTTGTGATAACAGCAATCCTACGTCCATTATGGACCAATTGCTGAACTGTCTGGACAAGAGCCAGAGCGAAGCGCACTTCATCCCGTGGGCATATATTTATGCCGATTTTGCTGTTACGGGTCTCGATGCTTCCCGGCAGGGGTATTCGTCTTACAAGAAAGTGCTGGCTGACAAACGGCACATTATCGAGACGACGTATATCGACGACTTCACACGTGCCTCGCGGGATGAAAAGGAATGGTGGAATTTGGCCGCCTTGTCCAGCGAGCGCGGGAAGAGGCTGATCGGTGCCGCAGACGGTTTTGACCTTTCGAGTCCGCAAGCGGATGTCACTCGGACCGTTTGCGGACTTATGTCCCGGCTTAATACCAAATCGTTGCAAGAAAAGGTCGGTCGCGGAATGAAAGGAGCCGCAGACCGCGGGACCATTTTGGGGAAACTCCCGTTAGGCTTTGCTCGGCGTCAAAAACTCGATGGTGCCGGCAATCCAATGTTCCATGGCGACGGCAGCCCATTGAATGAACGGTGTATTGACTCGAAAACCGCCGCAATTCGCTTGCAGATGTACGAACTTTACGTTCGCGAGAACTGGTCAGCGACGAAAATCACCAAGCACTTCAATAAGCACCGGCTCGAAGATTGGGGCCGCTGGACGACTCGGACTGTTACCGATCTGATATGGAGCGCGACGGCGATCGGCGTTTTCATCTGGAACAGAACTCGACGGAAATTTGATCATGATGACAAGCGGTGGAAACTGGTGAAGCGTCCCCGCTCCGAGTGGAAAGTGTTTTTTTCTCGCGAGCTGGCCATCGTACCGCTCGATTTGTGGCGTGCTGCACGGCGCAAGCTGGCGCAGGAACACCGCCGCAGTCCGCATACGTGCCGTCCCAAGTCTCGCAATGAAAAGAATCCCTCGACGCTCTTTAGCGGGACGCTGTTTTGCGACTGTTGCGGCAAAGAATTGAAGCTGCAGCGGTCCACAGGTGCAGCGAAGCAACTTGGAACCGTTGATGGGACTGTGGGAATTGACGGCTGCCGACTACCGGGTTCACGGAGCACCCGGGTCATTGAAGACTGCCTGCTTGGATATCTCCGAGACCAACTGCTGACGCCCGAGATCATCTCCATGCTGGTCACCAAAGCTAATGCGATCTTGGACGAAGAAGCCCAGAAGCCGATTCCCCAGGCGGCAAATCTGAAGAAGCAAATTGCCGAATGGCAACGCATGATCAATCGTCTGGTGCGACGCTCGGCCAAAACGGAGGATGATAGCGTTGCTGCTAAGTTCGAATCCGAAATTAAACGCCTGACGCAAGAGATCGAAATCGCTCAGGCCTCCGTATCTGCCGCCCAAGCAGCCAAGCGGCGGAAAGTCGATCGGCTCGATCCAGATATGGCCCTGGAACTGTTGTCCGATCTTCACTCAGTTCTTGAAGAAGATTGTGCGGTCGCCGGCCTCGCAATTCGTGAACTCACCGGACCGATTCGCATTCGCCGGGAGCCGATCAACGGAAGTAAGGGCCGCTCGCGGTGGATTGCGAGTCTTACGCCGCAGGTGGCAGTACTTCTTAAGAAAGTCTGTCCAACTGAATGTGGACACTTCGCCGCCGCATCGATTCCGGACGCGAATACCGTCGAAATCGTGCTGGACAAGACTCCAGTCTATCAACAATTGGCAGCGGAGTTTCAGCGTCTGCAGAAGGCCGGTGTTGGCGCACTTGAGATCGCAGCGAAATGTGGTGTCGGGCACCACACACTGATGGACGGGCTGTATTACGCCGAGACCGGTCAGCCACGGTGTTCGAGACCGAAAAGCCAGCGTAACCGAACACGTTACAAGGAGATCGCCCCCGAAGTCGTCCGGCTCATTGACGAGGGAGATATGCAAATCAAGGACATTGCCTCTCAAATGGGCGTGTCCGAATCTGTCATTCGCCGTGCCTACGATCATCTCTGCGGTGCGGCCGCGTTGAGCAAGCCGGCGTGTCGTTCGATGCCGCCGAAGGATGCGGGGAGAATCAGCGCGGCGTAACGGATCGTGTCATACGACTTGGAAGTTTGTCTGCTGTCGCGTGTGAGAGAGTTCATGAACTGCAAAAGCGGCACAACCTTAAAGCCGGCCTGATCGACAATCATGCGGCGAGTGCCCAGTACTCGTTGGGAAGCTTCATCGAATGAGTTCCATCGATCCAAAATCTGCCTGGCGGCTTCGCCCGTCGGCACGCTGAGCGTTTCATGTGTCAGAACGCGGTGCGTGACGACATCGACCGGACGCAACACCTGCCAAGTCCCACGCATCGCCCCGAAGGCGACGACAAGCCGGTGGAACTCCGCTTCGGGCGGATGATCGGAATGAAGGTCGAAGTTGATGGGAAAACCCGCAACGCGATGGCAACCACCTTTCTCGGCGGTCTGCTCGTGGCGCTCGGTGCCATCATCTTTGCCAGGTTCGGGGTGAAGATGAAGTCGTAACAGATACGTGCAACTTTTCACGGGCGGCGGGGATCGCATCCCCGCCGCCATTTTAACCGGAGGTTACTGCCATGTTCGATGTGCTTCTCATGCTTCTGCTTGTCGGATTTCTGGTCATGGCCGGTATCGGCATCTGCAAAGCGATCTCCCAGGTCGCCGCGCATGTGCAAGGCCATCCTGAAGCAGGCAAGGCTCTCTTCGAGCATCTGTTCGTGCCGCTGTTCGGAACCAAGAAGGAGCCGACCGACAAGGATCGTCCGGCGAACCCGGCCTGATGGCCATGTTCGCCAGATCGAAGTGTTTCGTTGACGCGGGCGGGGACATATTCCCCGCCCGCGATTGTCAGGAGATACGGGCAATGACTCTGGAAGAACGACTGGAGAGGATCGAAACCATGCTTGCCGCGTTGGTTGAACGCCAACAGATACGCGAGTGGTATTCGGTCGATGAGTTTGCCCGCATCGTCGGTCGTTCCGAATTCACCTGCCGTGAATGGTGCCGAAACAACCGCATTCACGCGGAAAAGAAATTCAGTGGCCGGGGCGCTCATGCTGCCTGGGCCATTTCCCACACCGAATTGCTCCGCTTCCAGCGCGAGGGTTTGCGGCAGCCCTCGTCGGTTTGATCGTGCCGCGAATCGTGCCCTTAACCCTGCTGGGTTCATTCAACCCGTTGTCTTTTCCGGTGGTGGTTTTCAGTCATGACCCGTAGCAATCACAAACGAGATTGCGAAGTCCAGGAGGGTGCTTGCAGCATCGTCCCGGTCGGGGCACCGGACTGGATCACGCCGGAACTCGTCGAGGAAACGATTCGCGTCTGGCAACCGTACTACAAGGACGTGCTCACGCCCGAAGAAGCCGTTACAATGATCTCGAACGTGGGTCGGTTGTATCAGGCATTGTCTTCGGGGTCTCCGCCATGAAACAGTTCGTCGCGCTGGCACGGGTGAGTAGTCGGGAGCAGGAACGGGAGGGCTTCAGCCTCGAAGTCCAGGAAGATGCCCTGCGGCGGTACGCCACACAGGCTGGCGGCGAAATCACCAAGCTCTACCGCATTGCCGAGACGGCAAGTAAGGGCGACGAACGCAAGACGTTTCGCGAGTTGGTCAACTACGCGAAGAAGAACGCGGGCGTTCTGGATGGTCTGCTTTTCTACAAGGTGGACCGGGCCGCACGCAATTTGTTCGACTACGTTGAACTCGAACGGCTGGAGTCGGAATACGACCTGCCGTTCATCTCCGTTTCGCAACCGACCGAGAACACGCCCGCCGGTCGCATGATGCGTCGGACACTGGCCAACATGGCCAGCTTCTACACCGAACAACAATCGGTCGATGTCCGCGAGGGGCTGGCCCGTCGCGTGCAGGAAGGCTGGTTCGTTTCTCGCGGTCCCTACGGCTACCGCAACATCCGCAAGGACGGTCGCGGCATGGTCGAAGTCGATCCCGTTCCAGCCGACAACATCAAACGTATCTTCCAACTCTTCGCGTATGAGAACCACACGCTCGATACGCTCGTGGAAAAGCTTGCGGCTGAAGGGCGGCAATTCCGAAGCTCCACGCCGAAGTTTCCGCGAAGCTCCATCCACAATATCCTGAAGGACCGGGCCTACATCGGCGAACTGGAATTCCGTGGGCAGTGGTATCCCGGCAAACATGAACCGCTCATCGACCGGACAACGTGGGATCGCGTGCAAGCTCTCCTCGGCGGGCACATCTACCAATCGCACGCGCACACCTACGCGGGCGACCTGATCCAATGCGCCCATTGCGGGCATCCGATTACGGGGGAGAAGGTTCGGAAGAAAATGAAGTCGGGCGAGCGGTTCTACACCTATTACCGCTGCACCTACTACAACGTCGCCGGACATCCGCGTGTCCGCGTCCCGGAAGCCGAACTTGAGCGTCAGGTCATGGCCATCTTCGACAAGACGCGGGTGGAAGATGAAGGCGTCCGCGATTGGTTCCGCCTCGTGCTGGCGTCGCAGACGCGGGACGCTCAAGCCGATTCCCGTGCCCAGCGGTTAGAGCTACAGCGTCAGGAAACGCTGATCGTGGGTCAGCAGGATCGCTTGCTCAACATGCGGCTTGCTGAGGAGATTGACGAGGCGACGTTCGCACGCAAGCACACCGAGATGCGGGACCGGCTTTCCTCGATCAAGCTGCAACTCGACGTGCTGGACCGCTCCCATGATGAAACGGCGGACTTGGCGGCGAAAGTTTTTGAACTTTCGCAAACCCTGAAGCAGCAATGGCTTACCGCTGACTATGCGGCCAAGCGTCGTTTACTCGAAATCGTGTTTTTGAACTGCCGACTCGATGACGTAACTCTTGTCCCCACAATAAGAAAGCCCTTCGACGTTCTCGCCGAAGGGCTTCTTTCTGAAAATAGTCGGGATGACAGGATTTGAACCTGCGGCCTCTACGTCCCGAACGTAGCGCTCTAGCCAAGCTGAGCTACATCCCGTGATCAGCGTGCCGAGTGGGGACTCGGGTTGCCTGCGTTCTTTGATCAACGCGGGTCTGATTGTAGCAGATGCGCAAACGGGGTCAACGCTGACTGTCAACAATGGCGGGCCGGCCGAAATACCGACGGCTTTGATCAGGAAACAATCTCCGGCGGGCCGGTTCAGCCGCGAGGTTGCAATCGCTCTAGGTCGGACGGAAATGTCCTGTTAAACTCCGCGACGGGATGCGGGTGATGTCAGCGAATTCCGCAGCCGAAGTTGGATACGATTTCTCAGTGTGTGAAGCCGATGCCTCTGGCACTCCGTGAGCGTGCAAATTCATGGCCGAGTACCGCGTACAACTGGATCAATTCAGCGGTCCGCTCGATTTGCTGCTGTATCTGGTGCGGCGAAATGAACTCGATGCGACGCAGTTATCCCTGGCGAAGATCGCGGATCAGTATCAGCAGTTCTTGGCGGTACTGGAATTCCTCGACCTCGATTCCATCGGCGAATTCCTGGTTTTGGCCAGCAGTTTGATCGAGATCAAGAGCCGGGAAGCGCTGCCTCAGTCGCCGACGGATGAAGAGCCGGAGCCGGAAGAAGTCGCGGCGGGGCATCAGGATATGATCGCCCGGCTGCTCGAGTATAAGCGATACAAAGATGCGGCGACGGCGCTGGAACAACGGGCTGCAATCTGGCGGGAACGCTATCCACGACTGCATGACGACCGGCCGTCACATGAGCGGGACCACGCCACAGACACAATTCGCGAAGTGGAACTGTGGGATCTCGTCAGCGCGTTGTCGCGCGTGCTACAGAAGAAGGCGGTCGACGATTCGCGGAGCATTCGGTACGACGACACGCCGATGTCCGTATATATCGAACAGATTTCCGCGCGCGTACACGAAACCGGGAGCGTGGAGTTCAGTGCGCTGTTCGCGGGGACGAATCAACGGAGCAAGATTATTGGCGTGTTTCTGGCCGTTTTGGAACTGCTCAGACATCATGGGTTCCGCGCGGAACAGCCCGTCGAATTCGGCGAGATCATGATTCTCCCGCCGCTCGACGCTGCCATTCCTCACGCGGAGTCACCAGAATCGGTTGACAACGCAGCCTTGCGGGAATAATCCCGGTCGGTTGTCGTTGTCATGCTTGACTATTCTTCGATCACTTCCTGGCCAAGCAGGTAGTACTGGATGCCGTCTGTGTCGCTGCCGCGAGAGAGCAGGATTCCCTGAATCTGGATACCGATGAGGTTGATTTCGAGGTCGGCTTCCGAGTCAACGATCGTGGCTGAGAAGTAGCTGAACACGCCCAGATCGAAAATCTGGTCGTACTCGCCTTCGCCCAGCGAGGTGGTGAGGACATCTTCGTCATCGAAGGAGAAAACATCTTCGATAAACTCAAGGGCGGTCGAGACGCCTTGCACGGAGTAGGTCTTTTCGGCGACACCGGCATTGGCATTGCTGCCGATAACGGAGAAAGCCAAAACGGCGGTGAACATGGTGGACATGAGACGGAACTTCATCTGCGGGACCTTTCAAACGATTGGAGTGGAACTACAGGAGATGCGACGAGGATGATTTTCCGCACCACGATAACCGTTTGCAACGAAAAACTGGAAAAAACTGAAAAGTCGCCTCAGTCACTTGGAATTCAGGAATTCATGGCTTGCTTAGGCCTGCAATCGCCTTCACTTCCCGATCTGATGAAGACAATTCACACCAGACTCACTCCGACTGCGCATGCGTAAGCCTGTCGAAAGTATGACTTCGCGTTTTGAGTCATAATTGCTTGCCGCGCAAGAAGATATCATGCGTTACCCCGCATGCTTCGCCAGCAACTCCGCAATCTGTATGGCGTTGGTCGCCGCGCCTTTGCGGAGGTTGTCGCTAACGCACCAGAAGCTCAGTCCATTGGGGTGCGACATGTCCTTGCGGATGCGGCCGATGAAAACGAGGTCGCTGCCGGTGCAGTCGCTGGGCATCGGGTAGCCGCCTGGCTGTTGTTCGTCGACGACTTTCAAGCCGGGGAACTTCGAGAACAATTCGCGGGCTTCGGCCGGACTGACGGGGCGCTCGGTTTCCACAAGGATTGTTTCACTATGACAGTTCGCGACTGGAATGCGCACGCAGGTGGCGCAGACCTGGATCGACTGGTCGCCGAGGATCTTGCGGGTCTCGTAGACCATCTTCAATTCTTCGCTGGTGTAGCCTTCCTCTTTGAAGCTGCCGATCTGAGGGATGGCGTTGAATGCGATCGGCGATTTGAAGGCCTGCATGGCGTAGGTGCTGCCGTCGAAATACGCCTTGGTACTGCCGAGCAGATCGTCGGTGCCAGACAGCCCCGCCCCGCTCACGGCCTGATAGGTGCTGACGATTACGCGTTTGACCTTGGCGGCGTCGTGCAGCGGCTTGAGCGCCAGTGCCATTTGCGTGGTCGAGCAGTTCGGACTGGCGATAATCCCTTTGGCATTCAGGGCATCCTGCGGGTTAATTTCCGGGATCACCAGCGCCACATCCGGCTTCATGCGGAAGTAACCCGATTCGTCGATCACCTTGCAACCCGCCGCGATCGCCGCCGGCAGATACTCCGCCGCGACTTCATCCGGCGTGCTGGCGATGACCAGATCAATTCCCGTGAACGCCTTCGGTTCCAGCAATTCGACGGTGTATTCTTTGCCCTGGAACATCAGTTTCGAGCCGGCACTGCGGGCGGATGCGAGGAACCGATAGTTCTTCGCGAGCGTGCGCTCTTCGAGCAATTGCAGCATGATGCGACCGACCGCCCCGGTGGCTCCAACAATTCCCAGCGTCCCGAACACCGTATCGTTCCTTAGCAAAAGCCAATCAAAACCGCCGCGGATCGCGGCATCACGCTTCGGCGAAGCGTCGTGAATTCGTGTCGCCACAGTATACCCGACATCTTGCCCGGCGACCATTTTCGATTTGGGGCAACAGCCACGATTGATGCATTCTCATGACAGATTTTCGCCAAACGCTATAATCGAAGCGGCGGGATCGGTATTGTGAGGCAAGCCTGCCGTTCGTTACGCGGTGTGAAGCAGCAATTTGACGGCTGACAGTTCACACCGCGATGCCATGAATCTCCACTCTGCCAGATGACACTGGCAGGTTACCCCCCAAGGATCGTCATGAAAGTGCTCGTCATCGGCCAGGGTGGCCGGGAACATACGTTGGTCTGGAAGTTGAAGCAGTCCCCCTCAGTGACCGAAGTTTATTGTGCGCCGGGCAATGCAGGGATCGGACTCGATTGCCGCAATGTCGATATTCAGGCCACGGATATTCCCCGCCTGATCAAGTTCGCGCAGACAGAAAAAATCGACCTCACCGTCGTCGGTCCGGAAGCACCGCTCGTTCTGGGCATTGTCGATGAGTTTCTGAAAGCGGGCCTCAAAATTTTTGGCCCCACGAAGAAAGCCGCGGAACTCGAAGGGAGTAAAAAGTTCTGCAAGGAGCTTTTGAAGAAAGCTGGCGTCCCCACGGCGGATTTTCGCGTCTTTACGAATGCGGCGGAAGCCTCCGCCTATGTGACGGAACGTGAATCGGAACGATTCGTGATCAAGGCGGACGGCCTTTGCGCCGGCAAAGGCGTTTCGGTCTGTTCGTCGAAAGAGGAAGCCCATGATGCCATCAAACGCATGCTGCTGAATAAGGAATTCGGCGAGGCCAGCCAGCGAATTCTCGTCGAGGAACGGCTCGACGGGCAGGAAGTGAGCCTGCTCGCCATTGTCGATGGGCAGACCATTGTTCCTCTGGAGGCGGCTCAAGATCACAAGGCGGCATTCGATGGAGATCGCGGTCCGAACACCGGCGGGATGGGAGCCTACTCGCCCACCCCACTGATCACGCCGGAACTCGTGGACTTCGCCATCGAAAAAATTCTGGTGCCAACCGTGCATGCGATGAAGCGGGAAGGCCGGACATTTCGCGGCTGTCTCTACGCCGGGCTAATGCTCACGCATCAGGGGCCGAAAGTGCTGGAGTACAACGTCCGCTTGGGCGATCCGGAAACGCAGGTGATTTTGATGCGGCTCAAATCGGACTTGGGCTTATTGCTGATGGCATCGGCGGAAGGCAAACTCGATGAGCTGGAACCGTTGGAATGGGACCCGCGCCCGTCCGTTTGCGTGGTGATGGCCTCCGCGGGCTATCCCAGCGACTATGAAAAAGGGAAACCGATTCGGGGTCTCGAAGACGCCGCACTTGTGGAGGATGCCAAAGTCTTTCACGCCGGGACCGTCTCACATCCAGGCACTGCGCAGTCTGGCAGTCAGATTCTCAGCGACGGCGGCCGCGTCCTGGGTGTGACCGCGTTGGGCAACGATTTGTCACATGCCAAGCTGCGGGCGTATCAAGCGGTGAAATGTATCCGCTGGGACGGTGCCTGGTGCCGCAAAGACATTTCCGACAAAGCCCAGAACTTCGTCCCAAAAGCCGAATAACCCATTATTCCTTGCGCACAGCCAACGTTTGCGTTTTCGCAGGCCCTAGAACCTGTCTTCCGCCTCGCCGAATTTCCCCTTGAAGACGACACTCGCCAAAGGCTTGCGCAGCCGTCCCCCGGCGTCACGCTGCTGGTGACCGAGGGGGCACTGTGAGGCGTCGTCAACCGGGTAGCCGAAGGCGATCGCCGCTACGGCTTCATGCGTTGCGGGAACTTCCAAAACGGTCTTCGCTTTTTCAAAGTCGAAGCCCGCCATGGGATGACAATAAATCCCATGTGATAACGCCTGCAGAAAGAAATTCTGCGTCGCGAGGCCGACATCGTGAGAGGCATGCCGATTCGGTTTGCCGTTGCGTTCAAAGGACAGCCTCGCCACCGAGATCATCAGGCCGTAGGCGTTCTTCGCCCATTCCTGATTGGCTTCGGCCAGGCAACCCAGGATCGCCGCGAATTCCGCGGGTTGATCGTGCGTGGCAAAGCAGAAGGCCCAGGGCTGCTCGTTGTAAGACGAGGGTGCCCAGCGTGCCGCTTCAAACAAGCTTCCGAGCACTTCCGGCGGTATCTCGCGCGAACTTAAACAAACGGGACTCCAGCGGTCACGGATGAGCGGCGTCAAAGGATAGTGCGTGTCGGCGGGCTTCTTCATCATCAATTCCTCGGCAAAGGACTGATCGAATAACTTTCATTCCCCGTCACACGGCGCTTTGCGGGAGATACTTTGACATTCTGCCCACTCCCGCAGGGAATGCCAATCACTCACGATTCTTCAATCACAGGTGTATGGGGCCGCGACAGTCGCTCCGCGATTTTGCGCTCGTCAATCTCGTAATAACAACGCAGAAGATACAAACCGTGGGCCGGGGCCGTTTCACCGGCGACGCTGCGATCCTGTGCCGCGAGAATTCGCCGGACATCGTCGGCCGTCCAGTTCCCGCGGCCGACATGGATCAACGTGCCGACAATCGCCCGGACCATGTTGTAAAGAAATCCATCCGCCGTGATGTCGAGGCAGAGGAAGGTGGAGGGTTGAGGGTTGAGGGTTGAGGGTGAAAAGCCAGTGATCGCAGTGTCATCAAATTCTGGATGGCTTACTTTCATCGCCCGTTGTTCTTGGTTCTGCGCGATTTCGTCCCACACTTTCCACGTTGCGGTCCGCCAGATGCGGGCATTGAAGATGGTGCGTACGCTGGTCGCCTTATTGGGCCAGTCGGACTCGAAGCTGCGAAAATCGTGCGTGCCGATCAGCACGTCGCACGCCGCCTGCATGGCCCGGTCATCCAGCGGGGTTCGATGCCAGCCGACGTATTTCCGTAACCAGGGAGTTCGCAAGCGGTCATTCTGAATCACATAGCGATACGTTTTGCGGACGGTGTCATAGCGGGCGCTGAAACCGTGTGGAACTTCGACGGCATCGCAGACGACAATGTCGTCCGGCAGTTTCGTCTGCAAACCCAGCCGAAACCCAATCGGCGGAATCTCGCTTGCCGTTGGAAAACTGACCAACTGACCGCAGGCATGCACACCCGCATCGGTCCGACCGGCCGCCGTGACGCGAATCGTCTCCCCCGTGTGCTCGGCGAGCGCCTGTTCGACGACGGCCTGTAACGAAGTCCCGTTCGGCTGCACCTGCCAGCCGCAATAGCCTGAGCCGTCGTAGGCCAGAGTCAGTAAAATCGTCCGCATGATGGAATTGGTCCGTGGTGGAGTTCGAGGCATCATTCTTCACGAGTCAGGCGTGACTCTCAACCCGCAGATGGTTTTCACCTGGGATTGAACCCATTTCCGACGTTTCGTCACCGCCTCCATTCGGCTATTCTGAGACGGGAAACTGATGCACGATCTCATTCCGCTGAGTGGCCATCCTGAAACCCATGCGCGCCCTGGAATTTTCCCCGCGAATCACGTGCCTGCCGATCATTCACGGCAGCGGCGATTTTGCGATTGAAGTTCGCCGGCTGATGTTGCAGCGTTCGTTCGACTGCGTAGCCGTGCCGTTGCCTCCCTCGTTTCAAACCGATGTCGAGCGTGCCATTGGATTTCTGCCGAACATTTCACTCGTCATTCAAACGGAGCCGCGCTGGAAATTCGGCCAAGCGTGGACGGGCGATGTCGACGAACCGGACGACGGCCGTGATGAGCGCCAGCTCGCCAGTTATGTGCCCATCGATCCGTGCCAGGGGGTGATCACGGCCTTGCGGATCGCCGTTGAAGAGCGGATTCCGCGGGCGTTTGTGGATCGTGAGACATCGCAGTTTGAAGTCTGGGCGGGAGACTTCCCTGATCCCTACGCGCTGAAACGTGTGTCGCCGGAACAATTCGCGGCGGCGGTTTTGCCCGGCGTGCCACCGTTGCCGGAAGGTCAGCCGCGCGAACGCGCCGCGACGATGGCGGCCAATTTGCGACAGTTGGAACAACGCCATCAGTCGATCTTGTTTGTCTGCTCGCTGCTCGACTGGCCTTGGATTCGTGACGCTTATCAAAGTCAGTTGGCCGCTCCTGAAAACGATGAGCAGGTCGAGGAGACGGAGATCTACGCCGCCAACCCGCGGCAACTGAACTTTCTCCTCGGCGAACTGCCGTATCTGACAGGACTCTACGAACAGGCCCGCGCGGAGTTGGAAGAAGATGAGAACCTCTCCATCGACGGCGTGAAGAGTCTGCTCTTGGCTGCTCGCACTCATTACAAAAAGGAGCATGGCCAGCGAGCACGCAAGATCTCGCCGAAATTGCTGCAATCGTACATTCAATATGTTCGTAACCTGTCGCTGATCGAACACCGCTTGACGCCCGACCTGTATTCGCTGGTGGTCGCCGCGCAGCAGATCGTCGGTGATCAGTTTGCGTTGGCGCTGGTTGAGACGGTCCTTTCGTATCCGTATCTCGAAACGATTCCCTACCCGCAGATGTCGTTGGGAGTCGGCAAAGGAAAACTCCCCGATGGCAGCGTGCTGCATTTGAAGACCCGCCTGCCGGGGCACATTCTGTATTGGCGGACCTGCCAACTGAAACCGCAGCCTGTGAAACTCGATCAGTTGGAATGGCAGATGCGCTGGGACCCGCATCGTCAGTGCAGTTGGCCACCGGAAGACGTGGCGATTGAGAAGTTCCGCACGCATGTTAAAGACACGGCACTATCGCTGCTGGGGACCGATCTGGCTCGCAGCGAGAAATTCACGACCAGCTTGAAAGATGGCCTGGATATTCGCGAAACGCTGCGAAATTGGCACACCGGTGAATTGTACGTCAAGGTGATGCCTCCCACGCGCGGTACGCTGGATTGCGTCATCATGCTGTTCGATTCGCCGGCCGACCCACGGGATTATCCGTGGCGAGTGACGTGGCATGCCGAACATCACGATGAATCGACGTTGGCCCTCTTCGCCTCGAACTTCGCGCAGGAAATGGTGGGGCCTGGCATCGGTCAGGCGACATATGGCGGAGCCGTCTTTCTGTTTCCGCCGCGTCCGATTGCCGATATCTGGCACGACACGCAGTTCGATTTCACCGACACGCTGGAAGAGCGCCTGCTCGCCGCCGGCTGTTGCCACGCGCGCGAGAAGCATGTCGCGCTGCTGTCCGCCGGTCCGCCCGGCCCGGTCTTCAGGCAGATCGCCAAACGATTCGGCAAGAAACTGGTTCACGTTCCGCTCGGACGTTTCAGTCAGGAAATGATCCAGCAGTTGCGGATGTTTCATGTGCTGAACGGCACAAAAATCCGCAGTTTCGCCGCCCATTTCATTCGGAAGGCGTGAGGGCAACAGCCGGGGGATGGCCTCTGCGCAACAGCACCCACGCTTCATCCAGGCCGATTAGCCGCGCGGCGAGGAAATAGCCGCTGACGCCAAATGCCAGTGGCAATCCCAGGCGGCCGACTCGGCCCAGTTGCACAGGCGACATCGGCAACAAACTCGTGATCGCCCAGCAGGTGACCGCCATCACAGCAGTCGCCACGAGCGTTTTCCACAGTGTGTGGGAAATCTCTGGCCAATCGAGTCGTCCCACGCGGGCCTGCATCAACCACGCGGTGGTCACGCACTGAAGGATGGCGACCAGACTCGTGCTGAGGGCCAGTCCCATCCCACCGAACGGCCAGATCAGCGTCAGATTCAATCCGATGTTGAGGCACATTCCCGCCAGACCCACACGCAACGGCGTCATCCGATCGCCCACCGCGTAGAATCCGCGTTGCAGAATCAACAGCCCGCAGTACGCCCAGACCCCGGCTCCATAACTGGCGATCATCCCCGCGGTCTGACGGGTATCTTCCGCATCGAATCGGCCATATTGAAAGAAACTTTCGGCAAGTGGTTGCGACAACTGCATCAGCCCCACACTCGCCGGAATTCCAATTGCCAGCACCAGCCGGATGCCGAACGCGAGATCGCGGCGGAGAGACTCCCAGTTCAACTGCTGCGCGTGCGATGTTAATAAGGGAAACAGGACCGTTCCTAGGGCGACGCCGAAGACACCCAGCGGAAATTGATACAGCCGCTGTCCAAAGTACAACGCGGAAGCCGTGCCGGGAGCAAGGGGGTAGCGCACGCCTTCCAGCCACGGAATGAATTCCGGGCCTGCTTCCGGCCGCGCCAGTCCCCAGGCGACCAGACTATCGAGCAGCGTGTTCAATTGCGTGATCGACAACCCAACGATCACCGGGAGCATCTGCCATAACAGAAGTCGCACTTGCGGCAAAGACTGCCGCCACTCGGGCGTCCAACCGAACCCCAGTCGCCGCACTGTCAAGAGTGGCAATGCCAGTTGAAACACCCCTGCGGCGAGGACGGTGACGCACATCAGGTACAATTGAGCAACAGGATCAGTCCACCAGTGGATGTAGGTCAACATCCCGAACAACCAGATGGCGTTCAGCACCACCGGCACCAACGCCGGCCAGACGAACTGTCCTAACGCGTTCAGAATCGCGCATTGCTGCGCGGCCAGACAGATGAGGATCACATAGGGCAACATGACGGCCGTGAGATTCCGCAGCAGCAAGCCATCGGGACTCAGCGTTATCCAATGACCGATCCCCCAGAGGATGACCTCACCCGCGATGACGCCGCCGCACAGCAAGACGGCCGTTACGAGGAACACAGCGGACGATAACCGCCGGGCAGCCGCATCATCGTGTTTTGTTCTGGCTTCAACGAAAGCCGGCAGAAACGCGGTGGTGAGTGCGCCTTCGCCGAGCAGCATGCGTGCCAGGTTCGGCAAGCGAAACGCGACGGTGAAGGCATCGAGCAGCGGACCATTGCCAAAGTACGCCGCGAGACCTTGGTCGCGCAGCAATCCCAGCACGCGGCTGAGGAGCGTGGCGAGGCTGACGATCCGCACATTGCGAGACACCGAGGCATTGGCGGCCAAGTCGGGCAATCCTTTCCAGTCATACGACCGGCGGATTGTGGCGATTGCCTGTCACGGCGTCGAGATCAGAAGACATCATCAATCTTACTTCTGCTCGGTTTCTTCCCCCGTCAACTGCAATTGTCCCGGCTGATCTTTGTTCGACGAGGGCGGATTGAAGGCGACGTGCGACGGCAGGATCTGGGCCGGTTGTCCCTGATAGCGCGGCAACGTGCGATTCATTTCTTTTTTGAGCGTGCCGTTCTGGTATGGTCCCAGGCCCATGACAAACCAGTTGTTGTCATCCGCTTGGGCGGAGGTGACGCCGCCGCTGCCCAGAATTTCCTGCGTCTTCGCGTCATAGGCCACCAAGCCGACTTTGGCCACCGCCGTTTGATTGGTGCGATTCACGAACCGAACTTGTGGCAGCGTTAGCATGCCGGGCAGTACGATTTCCGGGATACCTAGATAAGAATCGGCCATATCCGTTCCCACGCCGCCACTGCGCAATTCCACCACCACGTCCGCATCTTCCGGCTTGCCGACGATGTGCCCGCCGTTGTACATCACGCGATGTCGAATCGAACTGACGAGGTACCCTTTGTCCGTGCATTCGAGGTATTTCTCTTCGAGAAAGATCTTCTGGCCGTTCATGGCGGCGAAGTCAATCTTCTGCAACGCCTGATCGACGGCATTGGAGATCAGCAGTTGCTCGCGTGCCGTGCGGGCCGTATTCGATTGCTTCGTCGCGGAACATCCAGCCGTCAAGACGCAGACGCCGCAGGTCAAGAGCAGTAAACGTGACACCATCGGCCGTCATCCTTCAAGAGGAGGATTCGGTGAACAATCAATGAATTGATGAAAAATCTGGGGAGAAGCGCGGCTTATAGCGGAATGGGAGTGAGAACGGCAAGAGGAGTTTCAGAACAAGTGCCGGTTATGGCACGTTGGAAACGTGCCGCCACGAGTGTTAGACGAAGCCGCGGAACAGTCGCAATGACCAGTCGGCCGCCAGCAGCAGACACAGCAACAGCAGCAAGCTGAAATTGTGCCACAGGTCGAACGGCTGACGGCGAACCGAGGTCACGGAGGGAGCCACATCTCCGCTCACCCAGCCGTCCGCCGCCGCCGGATCGACGATGCGACCGCCGGTCGCGGAAGCCCAGCGCTGGAGCGTCGCCAGATCAACGGGGGAACCATCCGCTTCCTGACCGCGACTGGCGACTTCAAATACGACCGACGACTCCGCGAGGGTCTTTCCTTCGCTGCGGGACAGCGCTTCGACACGATACCGACCGGCTTGCGTCGCCTCGAACTCCACAACGGGCGCACTCGACAAGCCATCTGGGCGATGCTGCACGGCTGCGGGAATCCGCCGGCCATCTGGCAGAACGACTGTGGCTTCCAGCTCGAATGACGGAGTGTCCTCGTTTCCAAGTGACGACTGTTCGATACCAATCCGCACCGCCGAGCCGACGTGATACTGCGTTCGTTCCGGCCGCAGGAAGAGTTGCCGGGTGGCCGCCGTCTGCTCCGCGGGAGCCAGCGCCCGCAGCGCGTGCTGCCAGAATGCGGCGTGCAGGGTCACGCCATCCTCGGTGCGCGGGCCTTTCGTTTGCCACTTCCATAAAGTGTCGGTCGCCACGAATAACACCCGGCCGCGGCCGACCGTATGCTCCACGATCACCGGCAGCGTGCCATAGGCATTCTGTTGACCGACGGCTTCCACAAGCACCGTTGCCGCCGGTCGCTTGCGCAGCACCGGATAGAGTTGTTCCAGAGTCGGTAACGTGGAGACCGTCTGCGTTTCTCTCGTCTGGCCGGTTGGCAATGCAAACCAAGTCGATGCCCGGCCGGCCGGCGTCAGGCGGACTTCAATCGGGCCGGCGATTGGTAATCCTGAATCCCGCGTCAGCTCGACGGGCAAGAGTTGCGTCAACTCCGGCGTTTCAACCCATTCACCCAGATGTTTCCCAACCATCACCACCAGCGATTTGCCCCCTTCACTGACCGAAGCATGTATGTGCCGGGCCAAGCCGCGCGGCCAGGTCGTTGGCTGGACATCACCCAGCACGATTGTGTCGAAGCCGTCCAGTTCGCTGCGACTTTGCGGAAAACCTCCCAGCTTGACCCGTCGGTCTGGTTCACCAAACTGCACGAACGCATTACCGCCACGCGAAAGAAACGCCGTCAGGTTGAAACTCGGATCATCTTCCAGCACACGGCGCAGGTATTTGAATTCCCACCGCCAGGTATCTTCCAGAATCAATACATCATGGCGATCATCCACCGCCTGCACATTGACCGCGAATGGCTCGCCGACGGGGGCATCGCCTTGCAGCAGGCGAAACGTAAATCGCTTTAGCCCCGCCTCTTTTGGTCGAGTCTTGAGCACCACGAACCGATCTTCCGCCGCCACGAGGCTCGGCAGTTCCTGGCGCTGCAATTCCTGCCCGTCTTCTTCCACGACCAGCAGCAGTTTGTCGAGCGAACGGTTGGGCCGCACGGTCACCTGGAAGGCCGTCTCCGAACCGACCAGCACACGCCGCGCAGCCTGCACGAGTTCAATACTGGCGGGTGACGTTGCCTGTTCGGGGGTAGACGCTGCGAGCGGCAGGATATCGACCGCGAGGCCCAGTTCTTTTGCCGTCGCGACAACATCGGCCGAGCCACGATTCAGCCCATCACTGATGAGCAGCACCCGGTTGGGCACCGCGGCAATTTCTCGCGACGCATGCTCCAATCGCACATGATTCCAGGCCGATTTCAAACTGCCCGCGACATCGGTCCCCTCTCCACTGGCGGAAACACGATCCAATTCCGTGACTGTCAGCGGCACGGCACGGCGATCGAAGGTGAACCAATGCAGGGTCTGCGATTTCCCCGCGGATTGCACAGCCGGACTCTGCACGGCCAACTGACGGGCCTCATCCCAGCGAGTTCCATTGGCGGCCGGGGTGGCCATGCTGGCGGACGCGTCAAGCAGCACGAGCAAGCCCGCGGAATCGGTCACCGAGCGCGGCACCGAAAGCACCGGTTGAAACAGGCTCAGTGTGACCAGGGCAATCATCCCCAGTCGCAGCAAGCCCAATTGCCAGACCGCCCGACTCGGGATGTGCTTTTGCAGCAGCAACCAACTTCCGTAAGCGAGAACCGCAATCAAGGCCAGGGCGAACAGCACAATGATCGCGGGGGGCAGAACAGGGAACCATTGCCAGGTCATGAGGACACCCCCGCTCCTTCCCGTTCCGCTTCACGCTCTTTGAGTGGAGCAACAAAACCGCGCCGTCGATGATGCGACACGCTGATCGCCGGGTTCATTCTCGGACACAGCCAATGGACCAGGAACATTTCCGCCAGCAGACACACTCCTGCGAGGGCCATCAGCCACGGTTCCAAGGCGACACGGCGATCCGTGCTTACCGCCGGTGTCGTGGCTGTCGCCTGCGGCTGTTCTCGCTTGATGTCCAGCGGCGACCACCATGCGCGGAACTGATCGAGATCAGCGGCTTCCAGGCGGCTGTCACCCCGTCCCGGTTGCACCACCAACGAGAGATCACTCGACGAGCCATCCGGGTCTTCGATGCGATAAAAGCCCGCTTCGCGAGGATCGATGATCGTCAGCCAGGTTTGCGTTCCCAGCACCTGCCGCCGAGTCGCCACTGCTTGGCCGGAGGGGGCGATCACCCGGGGTGAATTGTCGGCGGAAAATGTCTGGGGCAATGTCAGCGTCACGGGTTCGCCAATGGTCCAACTCCGGCGGTAACCACCCGTTTGCAGGTGAGTCAGCATGCGATCCACCAACGGGACAAAGCTTTTCCTCCGGGGCAAATCACACCAGCGGTCATCGGCCGAGGCATTCACGATCAGTACACGCCCGGCCCCCACGCGGCGATCAATCATCGCCGGTGTGCCATCGCTCATCGTCGCGAGGATTTCATCGGCCGAAGTGAAGTCACCCGAGAAGCGATACCACGTTTGTGAGGAAGTGCCTGCCAGGTCGCCGATTTCCGGATCGACCAGACCGCTGAGCACCGGATGGCGATCATTCCACCGGGTCCAATGCGACAAGCCACCGCTGTCCGCGGTCACGGTTCCGCCCAGTTCCGCTGGGAGCACGCTGCCGGCGGCATTCAGAGGCTGCCGGAATCCCCGGTTGTAAGTCTCGTATTCCATCGTCGGCCCGAGGAACAGAATCAACCCGGCACCACTGCTGACCCGTTCGGTGAGGGCGACGGATAACGATTCCGGCAAGCCCGGCACATCAGCCAGCAGGATGATCGCCGCGGCGGTAATATCCGCGGTTGTCAGTGATGCAGGCGTGCGAATCTGTAAGGCACCATCAGCCGCGAGCGATCCAGCTTCCGCCAGCGCGAGAATCGCCGTTTCCAGTGCCAGTCCCGGCTGATGCGCGGCGTTCAGTGGTGTGATGGGCGTGATCAAAAGCAGCGGCGCGCCGCCGTTGTCTTTCAGATTCACATAGAACACATCGTCGTCCGGCAGATCATCCGCCGGTTCGAGTTTCAACATCGCCAGACTGCCGGCTGGTTCAAATGTCGATGGCAGCGGAAATTCGAGCCGTGTCTTCCGGCCGGGTTGAATCGTCACGGCGAGATCCTGCGGTTCAACCCCCTTGATGCCCGTGATCCGCAGCGTGCGATTGAGCGGACCGTCGCTCACGCCTTCCACTTCCACATGCAGCGCCGGCCCGGCGGACGATTGGCGCAGCCGCGCCGCGGTCACCCAGGCGTTACGCGGAGCCGGGACGGAGACATCAATCAATCGCCAACTGACGCGTTCCTCGTCGGCGACATCCTGCACGAAAGACGACAATTGCGTCGTATTCCAGCCCGCTGCCGGGTTGTCGGTCAGAAAGACCACTTCCACCGCAGCACCTGTGCGGCGCTGCGCCAATAATGAACGGATGGGTTCGCACGCCGAGTCGAGCTGCGTTTCTTCTAAAGTCGCTGTCAGCGTATCCAGGGCAGGCAGATACAAAGCCGCTTCGGTCGTCCACGGTGCGAGAACTGTGGTCGAGGTGCCGGCGAGCAGAATCGCGGTCCGATCACCTGGCAGACTGTGACGCACCAACTCCCCTGCGGTTTTGCGAGCCACATCAAATGGCGTCGGCCGGCCTTCGACGAGCCGGCCCATACTGCGGCTGACATCCAGCACCACGATTCGATCCAACCCGGCCGATTGCCCACTGGGCGACCAGATCGGACGCGCCAGCGCGAACACCAGCAGCGACAGAAACGCCGCGCGAAGCAGGAAGAGCAGCACTTGATGCAGTTGAATGCGCCGAGCCATCCGCTGCTGGGTGAGATGCAGCCAGCGCAAGCTGCTGAACGGCGTTTGCCGCACATGCCGGGGTTGGAACAAATGCACGAAGATCGGAATCGCCAGCAGGCCGAGTCCGAGTAACGCCAGGGGAGCGAGCAAGGTCATCGGCGCACCTTGCTGCGACGGTTGAGATACGCGGTCAATGCCTGGTCATAAGGCTGTCGCGTGTTGATCAATTGATAATCGACCCCCGCTTCCGCCAAACCTTTGCGATAGAATTCGCAACATTGGCGAACCTGTTCGAGGTAGCCCTCCCGCACGGACGTCGGATCGATCTCCAACTCTTCACCGGTTTCCATGTCGCGAAACTGCGTGGCTCCCTGAAACGGAAACTCGAGTTCGGCGGCATCTTGCAGATGAAACACAATCACATCGTGACGCTGGCTGCGTAACATGCGAAGCGCCTGCAAGGTCGCCTCCGGGTCGTCGATCAGATCGCTGATCACCACGACCATCCCGCGGCGTTTCAGATTGCGGGCGATCTGTCGCAGGCTGGACGGCATGTCGGTCCCGCCTGAAGGAGGATTGTCGATCATCACTTTCATCATCTGCCGTAGATGCGGCCGACGGCAACGGGGTTGCACCAGCAATCCCGGCTTCGCGCCGAACAAGGCCAATCCACAGGCGTCTTGCTGTTTGAGCACAAGATACCCGAGACAACTCGCCAGGAAGCAGGCATAGTCCCACTTGGTGAGTAATCCCGTGCCGAATCCCATCGAGGCGGAACGGTCGAGCAGGATGTAACTGCGCAGGTTCGTTTCGTCTTCGTACCGCTTGATGTAGTAATGGTCGGTCCGGGCGTAGAGGTGCCAGTCGAGATACTTCAGATCGTCGCCGGCGACATACTCGCGATGGTCGGCAAATTCGACGGAGAAGCCGTGAAACGGACTTTTGTGCAATCCGTTGAGAAAACCTTCCACCACGAGCCGGGCCAATATCGGCGAGAACCCGACGCGGGCCAGAACTTCGGGATCCAGGTAGCGATCGGGCGATGTCTCTTTGATTCCCTCGGTAAGCGACACCTGCCCGGCATGTTCCGACCATGCGCGATGTAGCTTCTGCATCAACCCGGCTGCGGCCGGGCCAAGTTGCTGCCACCAAGCGGCATGCGCACCCGCGTTTGGCGTGGCAACCGGCTTCGATGATGAGGGCGAACTGCTGGACATGCCGACCATGCTTTAAGAGCGAAAAAACGTGACGATGCGATGTTCGTCGTTACTTCGTTCGTTCCGGGACCGCTTCCAGCAGCCGGCGAATGATATCATCCGTGGACACGCCTTCCGCCTCCGCCGCAAAACTGCAAGAAATGCGATGCCGGAGCACGGGCAACGCGAGATAACGGACATCGTCGCACGAGACGTTGACCCGACCGTTCAGTGCCGCCAGACACTTGGCACACAGAATCAACGCCTGGCTGGCGCGCGGGCCGGCTCCCCACGAGACTTGTTCCGGCACAAAGTCCGGCACACCCGGTTCATTCGGCCGCGTGGCTCGAACCAGATCGACGGCATAACGCGTCACGTGTTTGGAGACCGGCAGACTCCGCACCAGCTTTTGCGCCTTCAATACCGTCGCCTGATCGCAGACCGGCTTCAACACGGCAGTCGTGTTCGCCGTCGTCCGCTCGACGATCAACTCTTCCTCATCGACCGTCGGATACTTGATGTAGGTGTTCAACAAGAACCGATCCTTCTGCGCTTCCGGCAGCGGATACGTTCCTTCCTGATCAATCGGATTCTGCGTCGCCAAAACGAAGAATGGTTCGGACAGTTTGTAGGTCTTCCCACCCGCCGTAACTTCGTGTTCCTGCATGGCCTGCAAAAGTGCGGCCTGCGTTTTCGGCGGCGTGCGGTTGATTTCGTCCGCCAGTACGACGTTGGTGAAGATCGGGCCGGGGACGAACACCGTGACCCGTTTGCCGGTGGTGTGATCTTCTTCGATCACATTCGTGCCGACGATGTCGGAGGGCATGAGGTCGGGGGTAAATTGAATCCGTTTGAAATTCAGCGACAACAACTGCGCCAACGTGTTGATCATCAACGTCTTGGCCAGACCGGGCACCCCTTCCAGCAGGTTATGCCCCCCGGCGAAGACGGTGACCAGCAGTTCTTCCAGCACGCTGCGCTGCCCCACAATGGCCTGCGACATGCCGTCGAGCATGCGGGCGTGCAGTTGACTGAGTTGTGTTAATTCGTGTTCGATTTCGGCGGGCGGGATGCTCACAGTTTAGCTTACACCGGCAGGAGGAAACGAAGGCGGGTCAAATCGGCAGGCGGATCGGATGGCAGCCGGTTCGCCCGCCGACATCGTGACATTCAGAATTTACCCGGTCGCATTGGAGAATGTGTGTCGAATTCTGACAATTCTTTCAAAAAGCACGCGGCACAATTCCGCATGGCTGCGCATTTTTTCGCCGCGTATCAATGACTGAGCGCATAGGTAATCGCATTGATCACGATCCGTGTCGCATCGTCCGCGGTGATTCCCTTGGCGTACGCATTGGATTCGTGATTCACTCCGCTTAAAAGATCAAACGGCGTGTACAGCACGGCGAGCCGGCCTTCCAGAAACAGGCCGTAAAATTCGGGATACTCCAGCGTCGGATCATCGCGTAACGCCGTAGGCGTGTATTCGACGCGCTCAATCGGATTCCAGCCCCCCAGAAACAGCGGATGGTTCGCGGGCAGCTTGATCAGTTCGCCTTCCGGTAACGCCTTTTTTAACTCGCGCTGAAAGCCGACATCAAATGGCTTCAAACCCGCCGCGGCCGTGGCGATCAGCATGCCGCCACGTTCCAGATAGGCTTTCAACCCTTCCGCCTCTTCACTGGTGAGTTGGAAATCGTAATGCCCCGTCATGAAGACGAGCGGATAATCGGCCAGTTCGGGTTCGTCCAATGCGACCGTCACCGGCCCGTAATTGACATCGACACCCGTGTTTTCGGAAAGCCCTTGCAGCACGCTGTTCTGTAACGCCGGGTTCACATCCCAACTGCCGCTGTAAGTGACGAGCCCGAATTGAAAAACATCGCCGGGGGCCGTGCGGCCATCGTAAACCGGAAAATCCTGGGCCAGAAAGCGGCCATACTCGGTGGCACCCAGCACGTAACCCGCAATGTTGACGCCGAGCCGGACCGCCGATTCGCCGACCAGATGTTTGCCCTGGGGATGATACGGCTCAGCACTCCACGCGGCCCCCATGCCGATCGGGACCAGAATCGCCGCTGCCCGGGTGCCGATATCCAGCGTGTAAATTTCCGGCGGTTGCTGAAACTGCACACCGTTGACCAATGCCATCACCTGCGGCACCCGGTAGCGAGCATTGAACAGCGGATGATCCTGCGACGCCTTCATGAATCGCTTTTGCGGCAGAACCTTGCGCATCTCGCGCACAACTGCTTGCGAAAACTCATCGCGGCCGCGCGCGGCATTGAAAAGGATCGTGCCCCCTTCCGTGAGAAACTTCCGCAAATTCTCGACTTCTTCGGGCGTGAAGACGAAATCGTAGTCACCCGCCATGAACAATAGCGGAATGTCCACAGGGTCGAACCCCGCGCTGGCGAGAGGCTTGGTGGCATACTGATAATTATTCCCATCGGCGAGACGCGTATTCGTGTTCGCCATCAAGTAATAGCCATCGTTCGGAAAGCTCTTCCACTGCTCGAACTTCTGCACGGTGCCATCAGCGTGGACGTACTCCAATGTCTCGCCGTATTCGAGCTTATACATCACCGTGAGGTTGGTCGGCGGCGGCGGCGTGCGGGTCTGCGTTTTGCGCTGCGACGGACCCGGATCGGGGATGACGCCCGTGTCTTCCCCGCTCGACTCCATTTTCTGCGGAGCTTTGACGGGCGGCGGCGGTGGCGCTTCCGCTGGCGGGAATGCAACACGGCGCTGCGCGTGCGCCGAGTTGATACAACACATGAGAATCACAATTCCTCCGAGGCATCGCGCAACAGAATTCATGGCAGACTCACCTCGACTGTGGGTTTCTTGTCATTCGGATCAGCGCGAAACCAGGCGGCTTCGGGCGTCACGCTCAGCGATTTCAAAACTTTGCGTTCGCCATTCTCGCCGAGGATCGGTCCGAGAATATTGAGCTGATAGGTCGGAGCCGGCCGCAACTTGCCGTCGGCATCCATTTGCCAGCCACGCACGATTAGCGGTTCCAACGTACGCGGGTATGGCGTCATCCCGTTTTTCAGGACCAACGCCGGCGAGTTTCGCACATTCGGGTCTTGCGCACCGGCGGGCAACGGGGCCGGCAATTGCGTGCTTTTAAACTCAACCGAGACGCCCGGTGGTACCTGACCGCCGACTTGGGCCACCACGAAATGCAGCATCTGCACCGTTGGCAGGCGCGGCTTACCCTCGACGGGGGGCAACGGGATGAAGCCCGGCGAAAAGGAGATATCTTCCGGTAAGACCGGCGAATTGATCAATGTCAACGGGCCGCTGTAGTAATGGATCTTATAACCCGTGGGAGAGGGTGCCATGTCGCGGATCACAAGATTCGTGATCTGCGCTGTGGCCCCGCCGTGGTAATACGCGGTCTGACTTTTCTCGATCAGGACATCTTCCACAGTGCCGGCGGCGCTGGTCAGTGTCAGACCGTGCGGGCACTCGCGGATGTGCAAATTTTTGATCATGAAGCCGCTGCCATACCAGTACACGCCTTGGGCGCATTTCTCGACCAGCGTGTTCGTCATCGACGACTCGCTTTGCCCATAACCGGTCACACCGCCGGGGTAATTGCCCCGAATGACGGTGTTCCGGAGTTCCAACAGCGGCGAACCGACGAGATAAATCGCCGGGTTCGGCAACGGATAGGGATCATCGCGCTCGAAGAGATTGTCGGCGATAATCCCGGAATCACAACTGGTGACGATCAGGCGACTGGTGCCCGTAAATCGATTCTTCAGCAGATTCATCCGCTCGCCGAGCTTGGCCCCCGTATTATCGATGCCCGTCGCCTGCACATACACGTTGACAATGTCGGCTTTCTGCATGTCCAGCGTCGAACCCGTCCCTGCTTCCACAATCGCCGTGGGATCGGCCGGCGGGCTGCCGGCGGGGAGTTCCTTCACAGGAGGTTTGCCGAGCAGCACGGCGTTGCGACGGCCTTTCGCCAGACCCCCTTTGCCGGCGACAATCAACCCGCCCCCTTTGCTGATCTTCAGCATTCGTTCTTCGGGGAGTTCGGCGACGAACCGCAATTCATGGTGATCTTTCGACGATTTCGTCCCATCGAGCCGGATGTATCCATAGCTGTCGATCATCCCGCTGACCGACATCACGATCGGCCCGGCATCCGTGCGGAATTGCAACAGGCCGCGCGGATCGAGGGCCAGATTGTGGCAGGTGATCACACCATCATCGTGGCGATCAAACTCGACGGTGTCGTCCTTGGAGATGACGACATCATCCTCCGCCGCGGGCACTTTGCCCCCTTGCCACGTCGCCGGATCAGACCACGCGCCGCCGCCTGTTGTGTTGGAATAGATTTCCTCAGCACAAACGGTCGACGAGATGCCGAAGCCGCAAATCACGATAGCGGCCATAAGTCGCAAACGGTTCAGTCCCCTCGCCACCGCGGCGGGGGAGAAAGTTAGGGAGATGGGGCAACTGCTCCAAACGGCTCGCAACTTTGCACCAAAAACCCGCAGACAATGCAAAATGCAAAGTGCAAAGTGCAAAATGCAAAATCGAGAATCGCAAAGTCGAGATAATGATCGTTGCATCATGGCTGCTCTCCTGGTGAGGACTGTTCCACGAAATTGCTCAGCCAATGCAATTCCTCATCCGTCACGGCGTGAACTTCCAGGCCATCGATTTCGATGTCGGCGATTAACAGTGAACCAAAATAAATCCGGCCATCCAGAGCTTTCGGCGGCGCATCGAGCAGAAACCCGACCTTGCGCCATACGCCGTACGTCCGTTCCAGAAAATAGGTGCCGCGGCCTTTGTCCGGGATGTTGTCTTCCCCTTGGCCATACATGTAGAGATAGAAGTGGGGATTGAAGCCGGGAAACAAGGCGAACATGTCTTCGCGATACCAGCATTCCGCCCAGTAATGACCGCTGACCGTGAGATTCGGCAGCGGGCGCTCATGCGTCATATAGCCGAGATAGATCGGATAGGATTCCAAGGAACCGACATGCTGACCAGAGAATCCCAAGCCGCGGGCGATCTTGAATGTCGACTTGCCGAACCACTGCGGTTCTTCCGGTTCAAAGCTGGTGGCGAAGGTCTCGAAACGGGGGAGTTGCGGTTTGCCGTTCGGTTCCGTCGCCGGCGTCGCCCGCGCCAGCCGGTCGGTGAATTGCTGCTTCCGCTCCGCGAGTTTCTCCTTCTCGAAATACTTGGGAAACGCCTTCTCGATCTGGGTCATCCGTTCCAGCGCTTCCGGTAGCTGGCCCAATCGAGCCAAACATTCCGCCATGCCGTGTAAGGTCTTGTCTCGATACCCGGACCATTGCCGCAGTTGCAGGAGAACTTCGTAATTGCGGAGCGCCGCGTCGTACTTGCCCGCCACGCGGTCCGCCTCGGCTCGCAAAAAACGATACAGGCCTTCGAGTTTCTGGTCTGGATAATTCAATTCGATTTTATCGAGCAGCATGCGTGTTTCGCGGAGATCGCCCGTACGCAGCTTTTGCTCCGCGACACGCAGCAACGCGCCGCGCGTAATCGCTTCCGCTTGAGCCGTCGCGAGAAACTCCTCGCCTCCCAGCGTCGCGGCGAGACGATACATCTCGCCCGCCAATTTCAACTGACCGTCTTCGGCCAGCATGTCGCCGCGCTGAATGGCAACCCGGCGCATGTCGGGATGTTCCAATCGGCGATGCTCGGCCAGCAAGGCATCGTATTGCTCCGCGGCCGCTTCGGAATCTTTAAGTTGCCGATGCGTCACCTCGGCCGCAGTCAGCTGCACCCCCACGGCTAAAGAAGGGAGTTCACGGAATTCCTCCACGGCTTGTTTTCGGAGTCGCTCTACTTCGCCGCGATTGCCGGCATACCCCACGGCGGCGATCAGCGATTTGTACAACTCGGCCCGATACTGCGGATCGAGTCCGTCCATCGCCAGTCGCTGCCGAGACAACTGTTCGAGCAACGGCCAACGTTCAGGTGCTTCCGTACTGAGCAGAAAATTGACGATCTGATCCTGCCGCGCGGGAGGAATCTGCTGCATATCCCCGGCGGAGATCACGCGAATCACATGTTTGATCGACAGCGGACTGAGCACCCCGGGAGCCGCCCAGACATGCACGCGTCGCTGAAATGCCGGCAGCGTCCCGCCGCCGGCAAGCGTCACGGTGTAATCGCCCGGCGTGTAATAAACATGCCGCACACTGCGGCCGGTCCCTTGGGTGCCATCGCCGAAATCCCACACCAGTTGATTCGCATCGGCCGGCAAATCGCCCTGAGCTTCAAACCGCACGAGATACAGTGTGGCTTCACCGGTGGTCACCAGCGAATCATCGATGCCGTAGCCGAACGAGGCACCGGTGTTCGGCCCGGCGACATCCAGCGCGGCAATGTGGCCGAACTCCGGCGTGGCAAACATTTCACGCGGGACATAGGTGAAAGTCTTCGCTTCAGGCGGCACCCATAGCAGCGAACACCCGCCGTAGGTATTGGGATGTTCGGTCAGAACATGGAAGACTTCGACCAGATGCGGACCGGCTTTCAGCTCCACTTCCGCTCCGATCGATTGCGTCGGCAAGCTGCCGGTGTAGCGATTGTTCGCGCCCGGCCGGTCGCAGACCTTGAAGCCGTCGATAAACAAAAATGAGGCATCTTCGGAGTTCACCAGGAACCGGTAAATGCCCTCGGCTTTCAGATTCAGATAACCTCGGTAGCTCACCGCATACTGACGCGGATCGGTCGGCCGCACGGGATTCGTGGTTTGCACCATGTCCATCACGAACGAGTTCATCAACAGCGGATCGCTGTTCGTGAAACCATCGCGAACAGCCGTCCAACTCGATATGTCGGTCCCTTTCCAGTCGCGGCCTTCCAGCACGATCCCTTCGAGAATCGGTTCAACTACCGCAGGAGCCGGTGCATTCGGGTTCACCGCATGCACCCAATACCAGAGATCCAACCCGTGACGCGGGAATTGAATCAGCGTGTCGACGAACGGCCCGTGGGACAAAATCGTCACAGGCAGCGATGTCCCATCAGCGGCAAGCACCACAACATCGGAACCGTCTGGCTTCAACCAGCCCCCCGTCGGCAGGCGCGCGACGACCGATTTTGAGGTCGATTCCGCCGGTCTGGCACCGGCGATCCGCAGCGTGTAGCGGACTTGATACCCGTCCGGCCACGCAGGAGCTTGCTCCGGCAGCGGTTCCGCGACATTCTTCGGCGGATCAGCGGGAGTCGCGGCCGGTTGTGCGAGTACAGCGTTCCCCGCGAGCAGACTCAGCGCACAGGCCAGCACCACGGCAGTTAGCCGCAGCTGGGGCCGATTGATTATCGCCGAAGGGATGTTTCGCAAACTCATGAAACTCTCGATTTCCACCTCAGCGCGGTTCAAACGTGATCCGCAGTTTCCATTGTTTCAAGCCACCCCAGGATGGCGAACTCAACCGCAGATACCCGGTCGGGTCGTCCGTGGTGATCAACCAGCCATGCTGGCCCGCCTTGCCGGAATGCCAGAGTTCCACATCTTCGGTGACGTTGAAAACGTGTTCGCCGGAACCTTTCAGCAATGCCGATGCCGTCGCTTTGACCGCCCGGTCCTGCCCCAACCCCATCGCGCCCCCCGTGTTCCACTCCAGGCGCTCCGGCCGAACACGACGGTATTGGTGGCACACGCCCGGCCCCCAATCGACCAGCAGCCGGCGGACCTGAGTTCGGACCCCGGTCGGCGTGCCATACACAAACGGGACCGTGAGTTCCGCCTTCGTCACGCGTTGACCTTTGGGGATTTTGTCCATGGGATAGCGAATCAGAAACGATGTTTTGGCGGAGATATCGATCTGCGAATTAATAAACTCCCCCGGCCCGTAAGAGATGCCCGCCCAACCGATCCGCGGTGCCAGGGCGGTGATCGCGGCCATGTCTTCGCAGTCTTCATCAGTCAACACAATCGTCCGGGCCGATGCCGTCGAGGCGCAACAGAGTACGAGGCACGCGACCGTAATCCGCAGCCACCTGTTGCCCGGCTGTGAAAAAACATGATTTGTCTTGTTGGCCAATCGGGGTGGCACGTCCCTGAGGCTTTGCGAAGGGCGTGGTTCGCGCGCAATCGCCACGCCCGTCGAGGACTCCGGGACGTGCCACCCGGAGTGATTCGACTCCTTCGGAAGATTTTTCATGGCAGCTTCTCCACAGGGACGAACAACCGGCCGAACTTCTCCGACCAGGCGATGCCTTCCACCGTCGGGTTGTTGACCGTCATCTGCACGGCGGCGGCTTTGAACCGGCCGTCCGCCTCCAGATCAATCAGGCAGATTCTCCCGTTCGCGCCCACTACCAACTGATTCGTTTTCGTGAGCAATATCGGCGTGCTGTGATACACGATGTTGTCCAGCAAGAGCGTCTGGGGGACGAGCGTGAAATATCCATCCGCATGTTCAATCCGCATCATACGGCCATCGTAGATCACCGGCGTGACATAGACCGACGGTGCCGTTGGATGAGCCGTCACGCGGTAGCGAAATGGGACATAAGGCTGAACATAATGATAACCGAACCGTCCGAGCCGATCTGTTAAAATCCAATACGTCGGACCGCTGTGCGAAGCCGCGAAGACGATGTCGTCATTGAGCGGTGCGTAACAGTAGGGCGAAGGTTGCACGCTGAAAGTCCAGGCGGTTTCAAGATAACGCCGGGGTGTCAGCGGTTTGCCGGCTGCTTTTCCAGCTTCAATCGCCGCCATCTTCGCCGCCTGAGCCGCCGTCGCGGTTGCCGCATCCGGCGTGGGGACGGCGGGTGCCGCGGCCAGACTCACTTCGACGGGCGCATCCACCGAGTCGAACGGCGGCAGGCCGTCCGGGTCGAGGACGAGCCAGCCCACACCCGTGACAAACTTCTTGGTGGCGACATCAAACTGCTGCATGCTGGGGACATACAACCGCGTCGCCGCGGCGTTCAGGGCGAAGCCCCCCACCAGATTGCCGGAGGCATACTCCGGTCCCCGAGCCGTCGCCAGCAGCAGTTTCGGTTCCGGCTCAGCGAGACTATAGATCAGCAGATGATCGAACTCGGCGACAGACGGCCCTTCCACCGGCAAGTTCCCGGTCAACGGTTCGACATCCTGCCAGACATACACCAAAGGCAAGTGGGGATGGCATAAAATTCCCAAGGCCCAGTTCGGATTGCTCACCAGCGCCGCCGGCTTGGGTAACATAATGCTGACGGGTTCGCCGGCGATGACCAGACCTTGATCATCCAGCCGATAAAACGACAGATGGACGGGATGTTTCGGTCGATGACCGATGACCATCATCTTCGCGGGTTCACTGACGGCGACATGCCGGGCCAGCGGCGCGGTCACCGTCGTTACATAGGGCAACGGGGTTTCCGGCAAAACTTTGACACGGAGTTCCTTCGCAGCGAACCCCGTCGACGAGCCGCCGAACACACATCCGCTCAAAGCCAGCCAGTACCAGAATCGGCCTGACGGACGCGAGCCTGTCACCGGGCCGCTCATGGCGTCCGTTCCGGCGCGGCGAGCCGCTGATAGTAGGCTTTCACGGCGTCTTCATAGCCGGGAGGAGCCGAGCGAGCCGGGTCGTCGACAATGCGGCCGCGCACCGCTTGATCGCGCGGCAGGCTGGCCTGGAAGCCGGAATGGGCCTGATGAAACACCTGCAACACCCCCCGCACTTTTTCCAGCGTCTCTTGCTGCAAACGGAAGATGTCCGCCGTCGGACGTTCGTTCAGACTTTGTAGATTCGCCTGCAATTGATCGATCAACTGGTCGAGATGTTCTGTCGGTAGATAGAGGTTTTTCAAGTCCTTGCGAATGGTCTTCAACCGTTCGATCGTCTGCTCCTGCTTGCCCGTCATGTCGCGGAGTTTCTCAGCGAGCGCGGCGTCGAACTTCGCCCCCTGGCGTTCAACAATCGCTTGCTTGTCGTTCGGTTTATCGAGGCGTTCCAGCATGTCGTCGGACCATTCGCCCGCATCGCCCAGGCTGAACTTGGCATCATCGGATTCAACCTTCCGGCCGCCGATGCCGGTCGAAGTGTCGGTCTGCGGATCGTCGGTTTTCGTTTCTTTGACGGAGCCTGCCTGATCGGCGACCCGTTCCTGACCTTCTTGCACTTTGTCGCGGCCGCGCCGGTTGATCGATTCGTTGCCGACCGCCATGCCGTGCGCGCGTGCCCCCTGCCGGCCGACACGCGAGGCCCCGCCGACGTTGGTGGTCGGCGGTTTCTGATTGCCCGTGGCGGCGGCGGCAGCGGTCGAATTCAAATCGCCGCCGAGTTTGCCAACATCACCTTTTTCGTTGATGTTGAACGCCGCATTGAGGTTGAAGGTCTCGTAGTTTTCCTTCATCTCGTCTTCCTCTTCGAGCAACTTGCCGACGAGGTCTTCAAATTTCTCCTGAATGTGGGGCTTCACGCGATTGCTCTGCCGATCCGATTGGCTCGGGAAACTCGGCGTTTTGCCGGGTGCATTCGCCAGGCTCAAGTTTTTGAACTCCTGCCGGATGCCCTTGTCTGCCGCGTTGAGTCCGGGAACCGCACTGTCGGGGAAGAGATAATCGTTGGTGTAACCTTTCTCGTCCTTGTCGCCACTTTTTTTCGCGGCGGCGACTTCGGCGTTGTGGATGATGTCCTCGAGTTTCAGCCCCTCCGCCTCGTCCAGCACATCTTCGGTGTTCCCCTGCTTGAGCTTTTCCAACTCAGCTTGCGCGGCCAGATCGCTGTCGGCGTGTGCGTCCTGATCGGCCAGCATCTGCCGTGCGGCCTCGTTCTGAGCTGCGCGTAGCTTGACATAAATCTCATCCAGCACAGTCGCCGCGGCTTGCTGACGACTGACCGCCGAGGACCAGTCGCCCCCCGTCAACGCCTCGGTCGCGGCCGCCAAACCGGACTGCAAGTTCTCACTGTCGAGCGCTTCCGACGTTTCCGCGAAGGCTTCACTCAAGGGCGACTCGGCTTCTTCGGCCCGTTCCGCCAGACCGGAAAACGCGGTCGCCGCAAGCCGGCATAACTCGGCGAGTTTCGTCTGCCTACGCGCGGCCGAAGCACGCTGTGCCTCAGACACTTCACCGTCGCCTTCTGACCAACGGGTCGATTGATCCCGCAAGAGCGCCTGCCGATCAGCGAGCATCCGCAGGAACGGCGTCATGTGCGCCAGTTCCCATTCCTTGCGAAATCGAATGTACTGTGCCTGAATCTCGCGGAGGCTGACTTGAATTCGCTGCGTCGTCGCGCGGGCATCGGCGAACGATGTCCGGCGACCGGCGGCGTCATCGCGAGTCGCCACGCTGTCGAGAATTCGAATCGCCCGGACCATTTCCGCATCGGCGAGTAATGCGACTGACAGGCGGAGGCTGCCGGCGGGGGGAGCCATCTCCCGCGCGATGCGGCCCGCCGTCTGCCGTGTCTGGTCTTGTGTCTGCGAGAACCTGGCCGCCGTCATCGCCAGCGTTTTGGCTTTTTCCGGATCGTTGCCATCCGCCGCGGGGTCGTTGTCCAAAGTTTTGATCAGCGTTTCGAGTCCCTCGAATTGTTGCTGCTCGACTTCGATCAATCCGGCGAGTTCCGCTTCGGATTTCAGGATCTGCTCGTAGAGCAATTGCAACTGCGAGCCATCACTGGCGATCAGCACGACCTGCGGAGTGCCGGTCGTCCAGATCGCCGCGCGATCGGGATGATAATCGAGCGCTCGTGCCGCCAGTTCGATGCGTTCCCCCTCGGCGACACCCAGGTTGGCGGGGGTGAACTCGATCCGGTGATTGGTCTGCCGGGCGTTGTCCGCGGCAAGTGATTGAATCGAAACCCAGCCGTCGTCAGTCAAAGTCTCCGCGGAGTGGCCCCGCGTCTTCCGGAAAAACAGCCCCGACTGAGCCAAGCCAATGTCATCTGCCGCATCGACCTGCACCGACACGGCGGAATCAATCGCGATTTCCCCGTTGGCAGGCAACCCCGTCAGCGACGGCCGCGGCGGTTCATCCGCCTGCACGCGGATGGTGTACCACGGTCCGACAAGGCTCGGGCGATTCGGTCGTTGCGCTTCGATCGCATATTCCGAAACATCAACCAGCCTCAATTCGCCCGAGTATTCCGTCGGGCTAAGTTGTTGTAACTCAATAGCGCGTGGTTCGGCAGAGGCGATGCCACTCCGCACGAGCAGGCGCAGTTTTTCCAGCGGTTGATCGAGGGTGAACTTGAGCGCCGCCCGCGTGCCGGCAAGGGCTTCGAGATCACCCTGCGTCGTCACGGTCTTCGGCGGCAACTTCGTGTAGGCCGGGAATTCGTAGGTCGCTTCCAGTTGCTGCAACCGCGCGGGCGTGGGGACCTCAATGCGATAGGTGGGCGACGTAAAGTCTCCACCACGCACGGCATAGGTCATGCTGCGCTGGACGTTCCGCAGCGTGTATGTCACGGTCTCCGCGTTCTGCACAGAGACAACTTGCGTGCTGCGGCGGTTTTGTTCTTCGATCAGAATCGCCAGTTCCGCCGGGATTTCCCCGGCGATGCGGATGCGAAGTTCAATGTCTCCGGCTGCTTCAATGTTCCCCGGCTCGACTTCCAACCGCGTCCGGTACACCGGGTCGATGGATGCGAAGGGAAGCAAAATCCGCACGGCCGAACTGCCGAACCGCTGCGGCTGCCACATCCAGCCCCCGGCGACAATGGCGGCCAGCGCTCCAGCTAATGCCAGCCACAACGCGGCAGGCTGAATCGCAACTGCCGTTGGCAAAGGGATATCCGACAAATGCCGGCAGTTTTCTCGGATCAGCGCGGGGGCAAGTGCATACTGGGCATGAGCCGTTTCCCGACCGATCTGCAGGGCATTGATCAGCCGATTTTCGATTTTGCCCGTGGCGCGTTTCTCGATGGCCAGCGCGATCTCATCTTCCGTCGCCGCCCGTTCGTTCCAGCGTGCCAGCAGATTCCGACCAAGCCATGCCAGCACGAGCACCAGGCCAGCAGCGGTCGCAAAGCGTCCCAGCGTTGGCAGATGCGTCACATTATCGATCAGCACCGCGATCAGGAAATAGGCCAACAGACCGGACAGGGTCCAGCCGAAGGCTTCCAGGAGATGCCAACGCTGCCAGCGTGCGCGCTGTGTACTGACGAAACGCTGCAGAGCTTCGATCCGGTCGATCATGAGACCTCGAACTCAGAAAAACCTGTCGGCGTGGCTATCGCGATCCTCCGCAGGATATCAACAGCCGTCAATATGTCTGAAGTTTAGCGGACGGATGAAGCCAGATTCAAGCCTCTCCGCCCGCTGAACCCGATCTCTGAGCGCTCTGCATTTACCCGTCCTGGCGCTGAAATGTGCGGCAGAATTTGCCGGTTTGTGGTGAATTGGCCAGAATATTTTGTGTGACCGAAGTCGAGGATGCAATGGTGCAAGTTGATTCAGGGTCTACGCTTAAAAAAACCGCAGGGCGACGCGTCCTGCGGTTTTTTAATGTGCGTTCAAATGTCAAAGAAAGACCACTCAGCTTGCCGCCGCGTTGGCTAGCTTACGCTCGGCCTGCATCTCGTCAATGAGGGGCCAGAGTACATCGACCTCGTCTTTGAAGACATCGCCGATTAAGACATCCGTCACATAACCCTTCAAATGAGGATGCCGTTGGACGAATCGTCCGAAGCTGAATCCGTCGTAAAACTCACAGACCAGCCGCCGCATTCGATCCATACCCGCGACGAAATCAGGCTCCCACTTGCCAATCTGGCTGGCCGAGGTGTCGCCTTTGGTTAACCCTTCAGAAATCGCATCGGCCGCCATTTGCCCGGATTTTAATGCCATCAGCACTCCGGAGGAGTAAAGCGGGTCAAGGAATCCGAAGGCATCGCCGACGAGTGCCCAGCCGTCGCCCGCCGCTTTCTTCGCGCGGTAGGAATACTCCTTCTGAGCCCGAAAGATGTCGCAGCGCTCGCCCTGAGCGATGCGAGGTTGCAAGCCCGGACATTTCGCGACTTCCTCAAAGAAAATCGTTTCAAAGTCCGTCGTGCCGCGATTTTTGAAGAGATATTCGTTCGAGGCCACCACCCCCACGCTGATGATGTTATTCGCCTGAGGAATGTACCAGAACCAGCCTTGCTTCCCCTGAATCTGGAGCACGATTGTCGCCCCTTCATCCTTACCGAGATCGCGATAGGCACCTTTCCAATATGTCCACAGTGCCGCCTTCTTGAGCAGCGGGTCCCAATCGCGGAGTTTGAACTTGTCGATTAACATCGATTGCTGACCCGTGGCATCCACCACGACTTTGGCATTGATCTCGCGGATGCGATCATCTCCTTCGACAGACACTTTGACGCCAACGGCTCTGTTGCCCTCCAGAAGCACGTCATGAACTTTCGCGCCTTCAAAGACAGACACGCCATGTTCGCGTGAGTTATTGAGCAGCATCGTGTCGAACTCGGCGCGGCACACTTGCCAGGTCTGCGAAGCGTCTTGCGGCTTGTGATCCCAGAAGTAAAACGGTTCCGATAAGCGGCCTTTATCCGTGACGAACTGCACGCTGTACTTCTTGATGAAGTGGCTGCCGCGCATCTTCGGCAGCATGTTGAGCCGCTCGAGCACCCAGTAGGTTTCCGGAATCAGCGATTCGCCGATGTGGAACCGGGGGAAATGATCGCGTTCAAATAAGGCGACTTTGTGCCCTTGCTGGGCGAGCAGCGTGGCGGTTGTGCTGCCGGAAGGGCCTCCTCCCATGACGACGACATCGTAACCATCTGCGGGTTGCGGCATGATTGGCTCCTGTGGTTGAACGCCTATCGCACAAATTCTCGAAACAATGCCTACCTCGGAAATAATACACGTCTAAACAACTGTTGTCCAGACATTTTATCGGCGGCAAGAGGCGTGAATTTGACCATGATCCTGCTGACGGTAGAATTCCAACAAATTCGCCAATGAATTGAAACCGCAAAACGCTCCGCTAAAAACTCACACGACCATGTCGCTGCAATTCTTCAAGCGCTTTCGCATGGAATTCGATTTGCGGCAACCCTTTCCGTCAGCGGATCTTCCGGCCGAATTCCTCTGGCGGCCGTGGAACCCCGCCGAGGTCGATCGCCATGCCTGGGTCAAATTTCTCAGCTTCCGCGACGAAGTCGACTCCGAAGTCTTTCCCTGCCTGGGCGACTACAACGGCTGTTTCCGGTTGATGCGAGAAATTGCCGACCAATCTGTCTTCGCTCCGGCTGCCACCTGGCTGATTCTGTCGCAGCATGGAACCGACTCGTTGGATTGCGGCACCATCCAGGGTTTGGCCGTGACGGAAGCGCTCGGAGCGATTCAAAACGTCGGAGTCGCCCCCGAGTTTCGTCGGCACGGCATTGGCCGGGCGCTCGTCCTCCGCGCACTCGACGGTTTTCGCGCGCAGGGCCTGAAGCGAGTCTATCTCGAAGTGACAGCGGCCAATCTCCCCGCCGTGCAGCTCTACCTCAGCCTCGGCTTCCGCGTCACCCGTACAATGTACCGTTCCGCCGAGTTGGAAACGGTGTGACGGAGTGCAGAAAACGCCGATGAGGCGAACCGCGGATTTCGACGAAATGCGGGATCAGAATCGAAGAGATTTGCCGCAAAAATGCGCAAAATGCGCAAAAAATAAACTCGATGTATGAGGCTTCGCGCCATCATGAGTTTTGCGATTTTTGCGCCTTTTTGCGGCCATAATTCTTTGGCATTTGATAATCTGGGTGGGACGTCCAGACTAAACTATGGGGTCCTAGCCCGAAGCGTAAGCGACGGAACCGCTTGAAAATCCGTCGCTTACGCTTCCGGCTCGGAAAGTTCATACCCCCCTCGTTTTGGCTTGGACAACGCACCAGCTAAATCGTGCGATCGCAGTAGGATGCTGGCACAGTTTCGATTTCATGCTCGCGGGTCAAACTCAGCACGATGCCGATGGCGAGCAGGCTGACGACCAGGTTGCTGCCGCCGACACTGATCAGCGGATGCGAAATGCCTTTCGGGGGGACCAGGGCCGTCACCACAGCGACATTTAGCAGCGCCTGAGCCGTGATTTCCGTCAGCAGTGTGAATCCTGCTAAGAAGCCGAAGCTGCGATTGTCCAAGACCGACAAGAGCCTCAGCCCGGTCAGATACACCCCACACCACAGGGCGACCAATCCCAGCGTACCGAGCAAGCCGAGTTCTTCGCCCATCACGGCGAAGATGAAATCGGTATTGGCTTCCGGCAGAAAGCTCAGCTTCTGCCAGCCTTTGCCCAGCCCGACGCCAAACAACCCGCCCGTGCCGAAGGTGACCAGCGATTGCTTAATCTGATATGGAGCGGAATCCCAGTCGCCCCAGGATTCCAGAAAACCGGTGATCCGTCGCTGCTGATACGGTTTCATCGCCAGCAAGCCCACGGCGGCTGGAACCGCGGTCGCCAGGCCGAGCACATAATTCCGCACCGGCCAACCGGCAATGAACAATGCCAGCAGCGTCCCCCCCAGTAGGAAGACAGCCGTCCCGAGATCAGGCTGCATCAGAACCAGCGGGACCACGACCATCGTCGGTGCCAGCAGCGGAATCGTTCCCGACCACCATCCCCGTATCCGAGGCCCCGTCTCGGCGATCCAACGGCAGGTGATCAGCGGCAACGCGATCTTCGCCAGCTCAGATGGTTGCAGCGAAAACCCGGCGTATCGCAACCACCGCTGCGCTCCCTTCACCTTCACCCCAACGCCGGGAATCAAGACCGCGACCAGCAGGATCAGCGTGCCCCAGAACAGCCACGGGGCGGCTCGCCGCCAGAAATCCGGCGGCTGAACAGCAGCCAGCGCCGCGACAACGACCCCGACCGCCAGAAACATCAGATGCCGCGACAGGTATACCTCTTCAAAATCGGTCGGACGTGACGTCACGCTCGAGCTGTGGACCATCAGCAACCCGAGGCCCAGCAGCACGCAAACTAAAGAGACAAATAGCTTTCGGATCAGTTCCACGGCGTCATCTGCCAGTCGGATCGCGGCACAATCTCTTGCGCAGCATCGACCAGCGAACCGGGCGGGATGATCATTTCCCCGTCCGGCCAAGCGAAAGCCGACACACGATGCGGCTCGCGCCCTATTCACCGCGAATTCCGCGTAATCCGGTTAGAGCGACATGCATCTCGGGTAGCCGGCTGTTGGCGAGCGTCGCGGCGTAAGCCCGACGTGTCCTCGCGTCATCAACGGGGCTTCGCCCAGAGCAGCTCCAACCCCGGCTACCCGACTTCCACCCTGCAGGAATGCCACTCGATTGCTCAATCAGCGTAGCCGCTGATTGTGAAAGTTTCACGAGTTTTTCTCTTTTCCCGGCTCCGCGATCCAAATTCCAATTGCATCTCACATCCAAATTCGTCATCTTGAATCTGTCGGAAAACGTTCATTTTTGTGATCCGACTATTTTTGTGCCGGGACGGTCGCCGGTTCTTCTTCTGACCGTGGTTGCCAACATGTTTTGTTCGTCATCTTTTATGGAGTCTTTGGCATGCAAACAGTCCCTGCATTGGAGGTGTACCACCCGGGAGAGCTGACGGTCATCGGCTTCGGGGGGCGGGAAATTCTGGATGACCTGAATCTCGCCGAATGCCGTGATGATCTGGTCGAACTCATTCGCGACAACGGCTGCAAAGTGCTGGCCTTCGATCTGACGGGAGTGAAACTCATTCCCAGCGGCTTGCTCGGCCTGCTCGCGTCGATTCGCCGGCTCAACGTCGAAGTCCACCTCTACAACGTCTGCGATGATATTCGCGAAGTTCTGGAGATCACCAAGCTCGACCATGTGCTGCAATTGCACGAAGTCGAACTGGACGACTGAGGTTGATTGCTCAACACGATCGCCCGGCCCCCGAGACTTGTCTTGGGGGTTTTTTCGTGCGCGGACTGATAAACTTTCGTGTTCATCGCCTTCCAAACTCGGTCCATCTCGATGGGAGTTTCACTGATGCCTCGCCCACTCCTGGCTGCTCTCATGCTAAATCTTTTGATTCCCGGCCTGCTCAGCGCCGCGGATGAGCCGCTCAAGGCGGAGATTCTGCACACGCCCACCGGCGTGCGCTACGGCATCTGGCCTCAAAAGCCGGAGCAGCCCGCTCCCACGTTGTTCATTTTCGCCGGCGGCATGGAAGACGCGCTCAACACCGACTATTTCCGTCAATCCGGCAATCAACTGGCGAAACAGGGCTACTTGTGCGTCTCCGTCGATCTTCCCTGTCATGGACAGGAAGTTCGCGCCGGCGAACCGGCGGGCATCGATGGTTGGCGGGCACGGGGGGAACAGGGCGAGGACTTCGTCGCCGAGGCAACCGGCCGATTCCAGCTGGTGTTGGATGATCTGATCGCGCGCAAGCTGACCGATCCGGAAAAAATCGCGGCGTGTGGGACATCGCGCGGCGGATTCATGGCCGTGCAATTCGCGGCCGCGGACTCTCGCATCAAAGCCGCCGCCGCGTTCGCCCCGGTGACCGATTTAATGCAATTGCGAGAGTTCGCGTCAACCGAAAAACGCGACTTCTTTGACACGCTGTCACTGCACAAACAAGCCAAGCGTCTGGCCGGGCGAGCCGTCTGGCTGATCATCGGCGACCGGGACGACCGCGTCAGCACCGATGCATCCATCACGTTTTGCCGAGCCGTAACATTGGCGTCGTTGAAACAGGAGAAACCCGCACTGGTCGATTTGCATATCGTCTCCGAACCGCAAGGCCACACCACCCCGAAAGGTGCCGCAGAAGCCGCCGCCGTGTGGATCGCCGCACAACTCGGCACCGCCGAGTAAATCGCCGCCTGATCATGGGCGAACCGATTCTCCGGAATCGCTGTCCTGAAGGAGTAAGGTGCGGTCGAGGCTCTGCGAGGCCCACCGATTGCGGCCGCCATCATCAGGACGGTGGGCCTCGTCAAAGCACTCGACCCACCCTACCGGATCATTCTGTCACAAAACGCTGTTTACGTTGGCCAATCGGCCCAGCATCCTTGATCCGCGTGCAAAAATGAGATAGCCTCTGCACGTCGAATGCACGGGACGATTAGCTCAGTTGGTTAGAGCGCCACGTTGACATCGTGGAGGTCACAGGTTCGAGTCCTGTATCGTCCATTCTCCTGAGTTCCCTGAACGGTCACAATCTGTCAGCCCCTGAAATTTCAGGGGCGATTTCATTGATTCGCTAGTCGAAGACGACCCTTGACCATTCACGTTCGCCGAGACATGCGCTACATCGGCCCGATACGTGGAATGCTCGACATGTGTTTTAGCGCGGGTTCCTGCCGATTCTCAGCGCTCGGATGAATCCCCGTGACCCACAGTGCGAATGAACCAATCCAAAACGCTGCGGTGATTCTGGCCGCCTGGCGGGATTTTCGCCGCCACTGGAGTTCGCTGGTCGTTTTTGAAGCGGCGTTCAAACTGCTCGAAGCGTGGTTGCTGGCACCGCTCATCGCGGTCGCGCTGGCCGTCGTGATGTCCCGTGCCGGGCATGTGGCGCTGAGCGACTGGGACATTCTTGATTTCCTGCTCACACCGTTCGGGCTGATGTATGTTGGCCTCTTCGGCACCTTCACCGCGGCGTCGATGCTGTTTCAACAAGCCGGCGTGATGACGTTGGTGGCTCGGACAGAGGACCGGGGCAAGCCCTCGTCCGCGTCGCTGCTCGTCTCCGTCGTTTCGCTGGCATGGCGTGTGATCCAGTTGGGCGCAATCAAGCTCGGGCTGCTGGTTCTCACGTCGGTCCCGTTCGTGGTGTTGCTCGGATTAACCTACTTCGTCTTCCTCTCAAAACACGACATTAACTTTTATCTCGCAGAGCGGCCGCCCGTTTATTGGCTCGCGGTGGGCATGGGGGCGATGGTCACGCTGGCCGCGGGTGTCGTGGGGCTGATGCTGGCCATTCGCTGGTCGTTCGCCTTGCCGATCCTGCTGTTCGAGCAAGCGTCGCCGAGAGACGCGCTGCAAGGGAGTGCCGCCCGAGTCGTTGGAATTCGCTGGCGAATTGCTGGCCTATTACTGGGGTGGCAGTTCGGAATCTTACTTTTGGGGACTGGACTGAATGCCGGCTTTCAGCTGATTGCGACTCGACTCCCCGAGGGAGTCACGGAGAATCCGCGTATCCTGATGCTGTTGCTGATTCTACGCGGCGTGCTGCTCGCCGGCATCTCGGCCGCCGCAACCCTGGGCCATGCCCTGTTCATCAGGCAGTTGTATCTGGTCCGCGGCGCGCAACTCGGGATGTCATCCGCAAGCTCACCAGATTTTGAATCGACCCAACCGGCCTCCGTTCCTGTTCGCATGCGGCGTCAGGTGTTTGTCGCGCTCGCCGTCTTGGTTTGTTTGCCAATCGTCGTCTGGGCCGGGTTGTCGCAACGTGATCTGACTCGCCCCAAGGTTCAGGTCACTGCCCATCGGGGACATGCCCGCCTGGCTCCCGAGAACACCCGCAGTGCCATTCAGGCGGCAATTCACAGTGGGGCCGATTACGCGGAGATCGATGTGGAACTCACGGCGGATGGCCAAATCGTGTTATTGCACGACCGCGACCTGAAGCGCGTGACGGGCGACTCCCGCCGAATCGAAAACGTGACTTACGCGGAACTCCAGAAACTGGACGCCGGCAGTTGGTTCAGCTCCAACTTCGCGGAGGAGCGCATTCCGACGCTGCTGGAAATCATCGACTTGTCGCGCGGACAGATCAAGCTGAACATCGAGCTAAAGACCTCCGGCAGCGACCCCCGCCTGGCCCGAGAAGTCAGCCGTATTCTGCGCGAAACGAAGTTTGAAAATGACTGCATCGTCACCTCTTTCAATCACAACGCCCTGCTGGATGTCCGGCGTTCCAATCCGAACATTCGGACGGGCATCATCATCGCCACAGCCGTGGGGGATGTGACTCGATTGGAAAGTGAAGTCCTCAGCATCCGCGCGGACTGGCTGACCGACACGCTGCTGCGCTCGGCCCGGCGACGCGGGCTGGAAGTTCACGTCTGGACGGTCAACGATGAGCGGCAAATGGTCCGGTTGATGATGCGGGGAGTGGATAACATCCTCACCAGCGACCCCGACCTGTTGATTCACGTCCGCCAACAGTGGTCCAACCTGACCGACGCCGAAGAACTCGTGCTGGCCTCGCGAATTCTGCTGGGCTTAGAATGACAGCATCAACGCGCAGTAAATTTTTTGTGCTTGAAGCCGATGTGGAAGTCATCCTGTCGACTTGCCGTCGCAGCCCGCGACGAGTAAACTCTTCCGGACTGATCGCCAGCAGAAATCATCAGCCCAGGTGGCGGAACTGGCAGACGCGCTAGGTTGAGGGCCTAGTGGTAGCAATACCGTGCAGGTTCAAGTCCTGTCCTGGGCAATGTCTTTAACCGTACCGACTTACGTTACCTGCCGGCGTTCGGCAGTGCGGCCTCATTTCTCGGATTAGGTGGTAGTCACTACCACTTATTCGCCTGAAAGGTTTTCGCACATGCCACGCCAAGCTGATCCCAATCGCATTCCTCCCCTGTTGCTGCATCGTGCCTCCGGCCAGGGCCGGGTCTGAATCGCCGGGCGGTATATCTACGTTGGCAAATACGGTACGCCTGCCGCTGCTCAGCGATACGCCCACTTGCTTCAGGAGCATCTTCGAGCTGCCGAGAACGAGCCGCCAGCCGGACCAGCCTTAACCCGCCCCCATGTCACAGTGGACGAACTTTGCCTACGCTTCATGACGGAGCGAATGTCTCAGGACCGTGCTTCCGAAGGGAAACCATCCGCCGAGCAGGATTGTTGCCGGAGTATTACTCGAATTCTCCGGGAGGACTTTGGCGCCAGCGGCGCGGATCTGGTTCGGCCCTATAAATCTTCGCCGCGTCCGGGAAACGATGGTGGCCGAAGGGTGGTGCCGAAACTTCGTGAACAAGCAGGTCAATCGACGGCACGCTCTCGTCCGATACGGCGTGTCCTGGGAACTTGTTGATCGCCAGGTGCCCGCGAATAGCCGTTCCTAGAGCCTATCCGATGACGTCAGCGGGATGTCGAGCACAGTCGGAGTCTCCGCTGCGGCTCCCAGACAATTGGTCCGCGTCGCGCTCATGCGGTTCTAGACGATGACATTAGCAGGCTGTTGAAAAACGTGGTTCGCGTTTCCAACGTGACAGAAACTGATCGAAAATAGCGAGAAAATCGAGTGACTCACACTTTAAAAACGTGTGCCACGAGAAATTCAACGGTCTGTTAGACGCTCGGCAGCGAATAGGGCGCGCGATAGTCTTTCGTCAGCATCGCATTGGCTTCATCGCAGTCAACAAAGCGTTCAGCATCGGGATCGAAGTTCAGTTGGCCGCGGGTGCGGTAGGCGATCTCGCCGAGATGGACCAGCGCGCACGAGCGATGTGCGATCTCCGGCGGCGCGCGGTTTGGTTCGCGGGTACGGATGGCGTGCAGAAAGTCGTCGAGGTGCTGCTCGTAGCCCTTCTGACTGCGCAGCTCCTTGCCTTCCGTCGGACCACGCTCGGATTTCGGGCCGAGGAACACACTGAAGGCTCCCCGTCGTGAGAAGATCATGTAGCCTTTGGTACCATAAAACACGTTGCCGTTGTCGAAGCCATGCATGCCGTAGGGCGGGAATGGGAAGTTCTCATAAATCAATAACCGTCCGTCCGGAAATTCGTAGGTGACATTCATGTTATCGGGATAATCGCCCGCGCTGCCGTGAAGGAGCATACGGCCACCGCGTGCGGTGATTTGTCGTGGCAGCGTGGTGATGCCCAGCCCCCATGCGGCCATGTCGATGTCGTGGATGCCGTCGTCGCCGATTTCGCCGTTGGCGTATTCGCGGAACATCCGCCATGTCTGATGGAAACGATGCGGGTTGAACGCGTGCTTGGGGGCGGGGCCAAGCCACCGGTCGTAATCGACGCCCTCGGGAGGTGTGCCGTCTGCGAGGGGCGGGACGATCGCGCGTGGTTCCGCTGTCCATGCGCGGGCAACCTTGACTTCGCCGATGATGCCGTCGGCCAACAGTTTCCCTGCCAGATCCGTCACCGGACTGCTGCGCATCTGGCTGCCTTGCTGCACGATGCGGCCCGATTTCTTCGCGGCGGCGATGATCGCATGCCCTTCCGCGTAAACGTGCGAGATCGGTTTTTCGAGATAGACATCCTTGCCCGCCTGCATCGCGGCCAGCGCCATGGGGGCATGCCAATGATGGGGCGTCGCGATGATCACGGCGTCCACATCGCGGTCAGCCAGCACATCTTCGTATTTGGATGATCGCTTCGGCGGGGCGGATTGAAATCCGTCGAGAAGCTGCGCCAACTTGTCGATTTGCCGAGGATCGACATCGCAGAGCCAGGCGATCGAGACCGGCACCTTCCGCGCGACGATGCCTTTTATGTGATGGCTCATGATGCTGCCGCAGCCGATGATGCCGAGTCGAATCGTCGCTGGCTGCTGGGCCGCGCTATGAGCATGCGCGCCGGGGAGCATTGCCGCGGCCGCGAATAGTGCGGCTGTCTCCGAAGTGTGCAGCAGAAATTCACGCCGATTCGAGGAGGCACTCATATTGAAACTCCTTCGTTAACTGCCGGTCGGAATGTCATCAATTCCCGCATTTTGCCGAATCTTCAGGAGACGTGGAACAAGCGCGCGGCGTTGTTCCAGAAAATATCTTCCACCGCTTCGTCGCTCAAGCGCTCGGACCAGCAGGCCCATTTGACGGACCGCAAATGTTCCAACCCCACCAAGACCGGATCAATCGCCGCGTGCTTTTCGCCCCACACGGGAGAATCGCGATACAGCCAGATGAACGAATCGGCGGCTGCCAACGACCGGCCGCGGAGATGGCTGACCGGCAAGTCGGATCCGTACATCAACTTCTTGGGACCGAAGAATCGCAGGATCGCCTGATGCGCCATCGGCTCGCAGTTGGCGCTCGTGTCGAAATACAGATTGTCGAGCCCCTTCAAGTGCGGCAGTCCTTCGAGATTGTGCGCCGGCTGAAACCCGCGGGCCGAGTGCGCAAGGATCAGTTTCATGTTCGGATACCGCTCGCAGTACCGGCGGATGCAGTCGATGTTGCCACGGTCGGCCACCGCGCGGCTCTTCACCATGTGCAGCGTGATCACCCAGCCCTCGTCGTCGGCAACTTTGACGAGCGATTCGGGCAGGAAATCGGCAATGCCGGCTTCCCACGTCGGTTTCACCGGGGAAAACGTGTGATAGCACTTCAAACCGTGCAAGCCGAGCCGGCGGACTTCCTGCCGCACCCATTCGGGATCATCGTCGGGGCAGACGAAAAACTCGCCGCGAAATGAGCCGCTGCGGGCCGTTTCCCGTCCGACGAACTCATTCATGCGGTGCCGGCCATCCAAATCATCGGGCAAGGCGAAACTCAGGAAGAGGGCCGCCATCTGCCGCCCGGGATGCAGGTCTTCCATGAAACGGAGGTATTCCTCTGCCCCCACGTCGCCCGACCAGCCGGGAATGCGGAACGCCACGTCGGCTTCGAGCCAGATGTGACAATGCGCATCGAACACCTTCGGCGGGACAAAGGTTTCCAATTCTCGCTGGAAGAACTCACGATCAACGGGTTGTGCCAGCCCGGACGGCGGCTTGAGGGATGAGGTAGACATCGTGCAGAGATTCCTGTCATTAACCACTGTCCAAGTCGAGCCTGAGAAATCATGAAATTTGAACAGACGCAGCATCTGCGACAAATGCAAACATTTGCATAACACATTTTACATACATCTGCCTGCCATCAGCAATTAACGGCTGGATTGTCTCCGCCGGATGAAAGAAAAACAAGCCTTTTCCCATCGATTTCTGGCCAATTCACTAAATTTGCATGAATCAATGCAAATTCTCTTGAAATCGTGAACTCACCCGGCTACACTGTAGTCGTGAAAGTCACACTGAAAACCATCGCCGATGCGACAGAATCATCGATCAGCACGGTGAGCCGGGTGCTGAGTGGTGACCCGGCCATCAGTGCGCGGACGGCAGAACGTGTCCGAAATACCGCACGGAGCCTGAATTATCCGTTGCGTGAACGGCATTTGTCGCTCGGTTCAGATCGGATTCTGGAATCCAAGACGATCGCCCTCGTCTCCCTGGGGATGGATCGGTCGTTGTTGTCGCTGCCGGCCGTCTCTTTGGCGATCAACGGAGCCGAAGCGGAGCTTTCCCGATGTGGTGCACGGGTCATGTTGTCGCACGTTCCGGATCTGACGAACTGCCCACAGCTCCTGCGAGAGAAGGGGCTGGCGGGAATTGTCGTTGCGGGAAGTTCGCAGGGAACGGTCGTGGGAAGTCACCGCAGTGAACTGCTCCAGCGGCTGCGCCAGCTCCCGACGGTCTGGATCCTTGGCCGTCCCGAGGGTTGCTGGGGCGATGCGGTCGGCTCAAATGATTTTCTCGCGGGACAGATGGCCGCCGACTATTTGTTCGCGCGCGGTCACCGTCGGCTGGCCTACCTGAATCCCAAGCCCGACCACCTCGTCTTCATTCGTCGGGGAGCGGGATTCGTTTCTCGCGCCGGTTCTTTGGGGGCGGAAGTCGTCATGATTGCGAAGGCTCCGGCCGGTGGCTGGACCTTGCCGGACCGCCCCGCACTCACGACCGACGCCGTGGTCCCCTTGGTGCATGACCTGCTGGCGATGTCGCCCCGACCGACCGCCGTGTTCGCCGCCGCTGACAGCGTGGCAGCCGCGGCCTACCGGGCGCTGGCGATGCTGGGGCTGCAGGTCGGCACGGACCTGAGCCTGTTATCCGCCAACAACGACGAGTCGCTGACTGCGGGTCTTTACCCCCATTTAACGACAATTGATATTCATGCCGAGCAAATCGGCCGCATGGCTGTCGCGCAACTGGCACGGCGCGTGGCCGACCCGGATTTCCCTGTCGCTTCCGAATTGCTGTTGCAGCCGACTTTTGTGGAGCGAGACTCCGTCGCAAACCATTCTTGAGTGCGTGTCCTTGGGCATTCGCCCCTTGTTCCAGGTTCCTGTCTTCTTGCGGAGGATGTCATCATGTCGAGGCGTTCATTTTCACGGCGTGGCTTCACGCTCATTGAATTGCTGGTGGTGATTGCGATCATCGCAATCCTGATCGCCCTGCTGCTGCCGGCCGTGCAGCAGGCGCGGGAGGCGGCCCGACGCACGCAGTGCCGGAACAACCTGAAGCAATTGGGCTTGGCACTGCACAACTATCACGACGCGCACCGCGTCTTCCCGCCGGCGTGCATTCGAGGCCGTCAAGGGACCAACCTCGGCATCGAGCAGACCGGCACCTGGCTGATTTATATTTTGCCCTACATCGACCAGGCCTCTCTGTACAACACGTTTAACTTCCCTTTCGTCGGCGGGCTGTATGGCTTGGGGAGCTACGGCACAGCGAACATGGCGATGGTCCATACGCCCATCCCGGCGTTCATCTGCCCGTCCGATCCGGATGCCAAGGTGAAGCCCTTCGGTACCTGGTTTTGTAACACCCCCCCGAATTCCAACGGGGATTACGCGACCACGAATTACGCTGGCATGACGCATAGTGTGTGGCGCATCGGGACCGAGGCGGGCGGGTCGTTCCCCACGTTCAGTTATGACGGCACCCTGGGCAACAGCGGACGAACCGGAATTCAGGACGTACTCGACGGCACCAGCAATACGATCATCGTTGCGGAAGTCGCCAACAGCCCCACAAACGGCTGGCCGTGGGGTTGGGACGGAGCGCTGACGGATGCCAGACTGACGCCGAACGCCCCCGGCACTTGGCCGGGCAATGGAGTGTGGACGAATTCGCGCGAGGGTGCCAATGCCCAGACCGCTTCGAGCTACCATGAGGGCGGAATCCATGTCGGAATGGCGGACGGCGCGGTCCGGTTTATCTCGGAGAACATCGATCTTGGCCTGTATCGAAGCTTGGCCACCCGCCGGGGTGGCGAAGTCGTTGGTGAATTCTAAGGTGTGATTGTGATCCAGCGACCGGGAACGCTGAACCGCGCGTTCTCGGTCGTATTTTTCTTGTTCAATTCTGTCTTAGGAGAAAGCAGGCATGAGTAGGCACTGGGTGCTGCCGGGGGTTCTCATCCTGATTTGTCTGGCGGGTTGCGGAGGCGCGCGTGACGCCATGGAACGCGTGGTAGTCACGGGGGCCGTCACCAAGAGCGGTGAGCCGCTGTCGAAAGGACGGATTACGCTCTATCCCACGGGAAAGACGAAAGGCCCAACGTCCGGAGGCGAGATCCAAGAGGGAAAATATCGGATTGAAGCCAAGGGCGGAGTGCCGGTCGGCACCCACCGCGTCGAGATTCACCAGTTTGAAATGAAGCCGTCCATTCCGGGACGTCCGTCGGCACTGGATATCGAAGTCAATCTCCTCCCGGAGCAATTCAATACAAAGTCGACGGTTGAGCTGGAAGTGGAATCCGGGAGTAAAGCCTTTGTAAGAGATTTCAACCTGGACGACGATTTCGGCCCGGTCAAATGAGGAAGGGGAGGCTGGCTTCCCGTTTGGCCCGCAGTTTGATGAATGACCAGCCCCAGCGAGGCACGAGGAAACTGATGGCGCAAATCCGAGTGAAAACGGCATTCCTCTACGTGATGGCGTTCATGCCGGTACACCTCAGTCCGGCTGCGGAGAATCAACTCCAGCCGCTGAGCATCGGCGACGGCAGCCGGTGGTCGTTCGTCAACAGTCAATGGAAAGACACGGCGGACGGCGGA
>Ga0335397_10000568_pt1 | contig 48514 bp, 45 predicted proteins | sample MAT04_FD_205740 | JGI IMG/M metagenome (GOLD analysis project Ga0335397, IMG submission 205740) | Freshwater microbial communities from Lake Fryxell liftoff mats and glacier meltwater in Antarctica - MAT-04 (spades assembly) (version 2) ...
GCGTTGGCGTTCGATCAACTGATTGCGGCCCAGGTCGAGGCGATGTTTCACGACAGAGTGCCAGAGGGGTGTCCCACAAATCCCCTGCAACGCCAGGCGTACTTGCGTGCCCACGCCTTGCTGTCGCTATTGACCGGAGGCGGAGCGCGAATGGCGCGGCCGGAGATCATCGTTGTCGTCGATGCGCGAGACCCCGACGCTGACACCGCCGCCGACGAGGAGCGTGGTTCGAACACCGAGCGGGAGCCGGTGGTGGATTGGGGGTTGCCGGTGGAGGTGCCGCACCGAGTACTGCTCGATCTGTTCAACCGGGCCGACGTGCATACGGTGATCGTGCGCAACGGGGTCGTGCTGCATGCGCCGGGTTGGCTGAACTTGGGTCGATCGACTCGGTTGGCCAATGCGGCGCAGCGGCGAGTCTTGCGAGGTCTCTACGCCACGTGCGCGGTACCCCGGTGTGCGGTCCGTTTCGCGCACACCAAGATTCACCACGTCCACTGGTGGCGCAACGGCGGTTTCACAGATCTCGACAATTTGCTGCCTCTCTGCTCGAAGCACCATCACCTGGTGCACGAGGCAGGTGGGCACTCACCTTGTTTGCCGATCGCGCGCTCGCCGTCCACCTGCCCGATGGGACGGTGATGAGCACCGGCCCGCCCGTTCGGAGAGCCGCATGACGCGAGTGAGCTGGTCGCACGGCACAATAGGGCCGATGGACGAGGGTGAACTGCAGCAACTCATCGACGGTGTGCGGTCGGGCGCGGTCGCGCCCGACGACGCGGTAGCGCAGTTGCGCCGGCTGCCCTTCGCCGAAGTTGGCGACACGCTGGTCGATCATCATCGTGTTCTTCGCCAGGGCATGCCCGAGGCGGTCTACGGGCAGGGCAAGAGCGACCAACAGTGCATCGAGATCGTCGGCGAGCTCTTGGCCGGTGGGTCGGGGCCGGTTCTGCTCACCCGAGTCTCGGCGGCAACGGCTGCAACCGTGATGGCTGTGCATGCCGGTGGCGAAGCGCGGGCCGGGTGCGTGCTGTGGCGCCGCCCGGCGCCGGGGCGCACCGCACGGGTGCTGGTGGTCAGTGCAGGGACAAGCGATGTGCCGGTTGTGGATGAATGTGTGCTGACCTTGCAGGCGCTTGGATTCGAGCCCGATCGGCTGACCGATGTGGGGGTGGCTGGACTGCACCGACTGCTCGCGCACCTCGACCGCATCACGTCGGCCGACGCCGTGGTCGTGGTCGCGGGAATGGAAGGCGCACTGGCCAGCGTGGTCGGTGGGGTGACCGCTGGGCCTGTGGTCGCGGTTCCGACCAGCGTGGGCTACGGCTCGGGGCTCGACGGCGTGACTGCGCTGCTGGCGATGCACGCCTCGTGCGCCAGCGGTGTCAGCGTGGTCGGCATCGACAACGGATTCGGCGCTGCCTGCGCTATAGCAAGAATGTTCCGATGAGGTCTACACCTGGACGACACACGGCATGGTTCCACTGTTTCGCGGGTACGGCAGGCGACATGACGCTGGCGTCACTGGTGCACGCCGGCGCCGACCCGATGGCAGTCGCCGCGATCGTCAATGGCCTGAAGATCGACGAGTACGCCCTCCACTTCGAGCCCGTCATGCGTTGCGGCTTGTCGGCCACGAAGGCTGTGGTGGCGACGTTCGATGAAGCGGGCCACGTCCACGAGGAGGGCCCAGCCCCTGACGCGCACGGACATGACCACGACCACGGACATGACCACGACCATTCACCCGGCGGCCATCGGCCATATGCCGAGGTGCGGGCGATCATCGAGGCGTCGGACTTGCCGACGCGGGTGGCCGATCGCGCCCAGCGGGTGTTCCGGGCACTGGCCGAGGTCGAGGGCACGATGCACGGCGTGCCGGCGGACGAGGTCGAGTTCCACGAGGTCGGGTCGATGGACGCGATCATCGACATCGTCGGCAGTTGCGCGGCCCTGGAAGTCCTCAATGTCGATCGCATCGTGTGTAGCCCGATCACCGTCGGCCAAGGCGTGGTGAAGGCCGCGCACGGCGAGATCCCCAACCCGTCGCCGGCCGTGATGGAGCTGCTCGCCCGGCGCGGCGCACCCAGCCGCGGCATCGCCGATCGCAAGGAATTGGCAACACCCACCGGCGTTGCGTTGATGGTTGCGCTCGCCGACGAGTTCGGTCCGATGCCCGCCATGACCGTGCACAGCATCGGCTATGGCGCCGGTACCGCCGACATTCCCGGCCGGCCCAACGTGGTTCAGGTCGTGATTGGCGCCGAGACTGCACCGTCGAACAGTCCGGCGCCCGGCCAGCCGGCGCAATTGCTCGAGGTCAACGTCGACGACATCAGCGGCGAAGTCATCGCGCACACCATCGTCGCCCTGTTGCAAGCCGGGGCACACGACGCGTGGGCCACGCCGATCGTGATGAAGAAGGGCCGACCCGCGCATACCGTGCACGCATTGTGCGACCCGGCAACAGCTGAAACGGTCGGACAGGTCCTGCTCAAGGAGACTGGCTCGCTGGGCATGCGCGGCAGCATCGTGCAGCGCTGGCCGCAACGACGAGAAGAAGTCGTTGTCCACATCCAAGGCCACCCGATCAGAGTGAAACTGGCCCCGGACCGCGCAAAACCCGAGCACGACGACGCCGCAGCCGCGGCGGTCGCGCTCGGGTTACCGCTACGCGAAGTGTTGGCTCAGGCTGCGAGTGCAGCTGCGACGATCTTCTGAAGCTCTGCGATTTCGATCTCGCCCGAGACTCGCACCTTGACCTTGCCATCGGCGCCAACGATCACGAAGTACGGCCACCCGGAAGCGCCGTAGGCAACGGCTGCCTTACCGGCGGCGCCGTCGCCCAGCGACTCGTCGACCATGACCGGCCACGGCCAGCCCTTGTTGGAGAACCACGAGGCCGGCGGATAGTTGACGCTGCCAGCCGACACGGCGGTGGCGACACCGATGACGTTCAATTCCGGCGGCACCGCGCCGCTGTTCTTCCAGTTGATGAGGCGGGGCACCTCGGTGTTGCAGTGCGGGCACCAGTGGGCCAGGTAGACCAACATGTACGGGCCCTTGGTGGCGGGATCGACCGCAATGGTCTCGCCTGCGAAGTTGAGCCCGGACAGCGACGGTGCATCGACCCCCACCGCAGGATCGGGGTTGTTCGCAGCGTCGAACGCCGCAAGCGGCGTACCGGTGACGCTGACCGGCTGGCTCGCAGGAAGCGACGCCAGACCCGACGTGTCCGATGTGTTGCTGCTGGGGTCAGCACTCGAATCGCTGCCGCTACTGGCGAACACCACGATGCCGACGACGAGCGCGACCACTGCGGCGAGGCCGAGGCAGATGCGCATCTTGCTGCCGCCATCGCCACCATCGCCCGATGAGCGAGATGCCTTTGCCTGTGCCTTGCGCCGGGCCTCAGCCCGCTGACGATTGGCCATCTTCTTTTGCCTCCGTGAGGTCGTTGGTGAGGGGCTCTGTCGTGAGGGGTTCACTGTCGAGGGGTTCCGGGGTAAGGAGCAACGCAAGGATGGCAGCAAAACCGCAGAATGCCATCACGGCAAGGGTGACCGGAAAGCCGGTCCAGGCGAAGACGCCGTCGTTGTTGAACCCGAGCGTGCCGAACGACACGCGCCACGGCGCCGCACAACTCTGCACGCTGAGACACGCCTTCGACTCTTCGACGACGCGATGCTCGATGAGAATGTGCCAAAAGCTTGCGCAAATGCCGATCGCGGCCAGCGGCACGGCGAACCACTTCACATTGCGGTTACGACGAATGACTGCCACCGTGAGAATGACCGCCAGCGAGTACATGAAAATTCGCTGGAACCAGCACCAACGACACGGAATCCACTCGTTGAACTCGCTGAAGAACAAGCTGCCGGCGGTGGCCGTCACCGCCACCAGGGCGGCCAGCGGCAACTGCACCTTGTAGAGCGCATCGAGGAAACGAACGCCGATCACCGTTGGAATCAGACGAGCTGCCACCATCAGCACGGCGCCGACGAGGGCGACGATTGCGAGTGCCGCCTCCACGTCGTGAAGGGTGGAGATCGCGTCATACGACATTCCCCCATTCTGGCGCACGATCACAGAAATGTGATGGCAGGATGCTGTACGTGCTCGCCCCGGTCGTCGCCCCTGAAGCTGTTGCCGGGTTGGACACCAGCCATCTTGTCGTGGCCGATGTGCGCTGGTATCTCGATGGTCGCGACGGCCGCGCAGCATTCGACCAGTCCCACATCGCCGGTGCTGTCTGGGTCGACCTCGAGAATGCACTCGCCGCGCACGACCAACCTGCCACCGAAGGTCGTCACCCGTTCCCCACCCCAGAGGCATTCGCCGCCTCGATGAGTGGCCTGGGTATCGGCGACGACACTGTCGTGGTCGCCTACGACGACACCGGTGGGCTCACGGCCGGCCGCCTCGTCGTCATGTTGCGCATGCTGGGCCGACCGGCTGCCGTGCTCAACGGCGGGCTCGATGCCTGGGTCGCTGCCGGCCTCCCGACGCAAACCGGCCCCACCACCGAGTCGACCCCGAGGCCATTCACCGCGACCCGGTGGCCCCAGCAGCGACTCGCCACCGCCGAGGGGGCACAGCAGACAGCCGCAGCCGGCGGCGCCGTCATCGACGCCCGCGCCCTCGCACGGTTCACCGGTGAACAGGCCCTCATCGACCCGTGCCCCGGCCACATCCCTGGCGCCCGCAGCGCGCCGTGGTCGGCGGTTCTCGACGACAAGGGCGAACTGCGCAGCGTCGAGGAACTCCAAACGCACTACGCAACCCTTGGCATCACCGATGCGGACACGCCGTCCGTCGCCTACTGCGGATCCGGTGTCAGCGCCTGCATGAACATCCTCGCGATGGAACATGCCGGCCTCACCCCAGCGCGCCTCTATGTCGCCAGCTGGTCCGGATGGTCTGCCGACCCCGACCGCCCAGCGGAGCTTGGCCAGCCATGACCGATCTCGCTACACCGAGCAGCCCTACGAAGCCCGAGTCCGCATACTCAGCGCTGCGACACCTTCGGCGCACCCGCCAACTCCACCGCCTCGGCAACATCGAGTGGTTCGAGGCTGCCTACCGTGTGTACCTGCTGGGCATCTTCGGCGGCGGCAGCATCCTGTGGATCAGCAGCTCGATCAAGGACGAGGAAGTCGCTGCCGGCACGGCTGCCAATTTCGCGCAACACGCACCCGCGGTGCTGGGCCTGGTCGTCTGCCTCGGCTTGCTCGCCGGCCTTCGCGGCGGTTCGCAAGGCGGCCCGATCGCGCTGGAAGCGGCCGACGTCGTGCACGTCATGCTGTCGCCGGTCGATCGTCGTCGTGCCCTCCTGCGCCCGGCGACCCAGCGCATCCGCGGCACTGTCTTCTCCGCCGCCGCCGCCGGGGCAATCGTCGGCCAGCTTGCGGGCCGCCGGCTACCTGGCACCCTGATGGCTTGGGCTGCAGGGGGCGCATTGTTCGGGGCCACCGCGGCGTTGGTCTGGGGCGGCTCGGCACTGCTCGCCCACACCCTTCGCCTGCCGCGCTGGATTGCCACCGCCTCCGGCGTGGGCATCTTCGCCTGGCAGGCCATCGCCGTTGCCACCGACGTGCCTGGGCCCGCCGACCGGTTCGGCGACCTCGGCCTATGGGGCTGGCGGCAACACTCCGCCGACCTCATCGCCGCCGGTCTCGCACTCGCTGCCGTTATCGCTGGCCTCATCCTGCTGCGGCGAATCTCGCTGGAAGCGCTCTCCCGCCGAGCCGCGCTCGTTGCTCAGCTGCGTTTCGCCGTCACCATGCAAGACCTGCGCACCGTCATCCTGCTGCGCCGCCAGCTGAACCAGGAGACCGCCCGCCGCCGCCCATGGCTGCGCCTGCGCCCGGCCAAAGGCACTGGCCTCACCTCCACTCTCTGGTGCCGCGGCTGGCACGGTCTGCTGCGCTTTCCCGCGCCGCGCCTGGTTCGCCTGGCCGCCCTCGCCGCGGCCATCGGCGTGCTCCAGGCCGCCACCATTCGCGGCACCACCCCGGCCATGCTCGGCTCGGCGCTGCTCGGTTTCATACTCGGCCTGGAAGTGATGGAGCCGCTCTCGCAAGAGGTCGACCATCCCGACTACAACGACAGCTACCCGGTGGACCGAGGCGAACTGATGGCGCGCCACCTCGCCGCCCCGCTCGTCGCGCTCGTCCCGCTCTCGGTCGTCGCCGGGGTCGCGGCAATCCTCACGCTCGGCGGCAACAGCGAGGCCATTGCGCCCGCCGCGATCCTCGCCCTGCCCACCCTGCTGGGCGGCGTGTCGGGCGGCATCATCAGCATCGTGCGCGACGCCAGAGACACCTCCAGCTCGTCGAGCCAGCAGACGTTCATTCCTCCCGAGATGGCAGGCTTCACCACCTTGATTCGCCTGCTGTGGCCGCTTCTCGTCAGCACCGTCGGCACGAGCACGGTGCTGCTGGCGAGGGCTGCACTCACACTTGGTGATTCGGTGGTCGCGGCATCGGTTCGAGGTGCCATCGGCAGCCTGCTGGTCATCAGTGCCACCTGCTACTGGGTCAAAGTACGCGACCGCCTGCGCGAGAAGATCCGCGCTTTCATGGACGAGGGTCGCGCGCAAACCGCGTCCCAAAAGGCAGCACAAAGGAGCCGCGCATGAGCGCAGCACTCAGCACGCATCAACTGACCAAGGACTACGGCGATCGCCCTGCGCTGCTGCCCCTGGACTTGGAAGTCCCTCACGGACAGCACGTCGCGCTCGTCGGTCACAACGGCAGCGGCAAGACCACACTGCTGCGGATGGCGGCAGGCCTCTTGGACAGCACCGATGGCGAGGCCTACATCTCGGGCCACCTAGCGGGCACGAAGAAGGCGCGCACCGCCCTGAGCTGGCTCAGTGACAACCCCACCTTCTACGACGACCTCTCGCTGTGGGAACACCTCGAGTACGTCGGCCGCTTGCACGGCGTGACGGACTGGGCCGACAAGGCCGAGACACTTCTCGGCCGGTTGCACCTCGGTGACCGTCGCGACGACATCCCGACCACGTTCAGCCGCGGCCTTCGCCAAAAGGCAGCGATCTCGCTTGCACTGGTGCGTCCCTTCGACGTGATGTTGGTCGACGAGCCGTTCGTCGGCCTCGACGAGGCCGGCAAGACCACATTGCTCGAATTGCTCGACGAGGCCGCGGCATCCGGAGCCACGCTGTTGGTCGCCACCCACGAGCTCGCATTCGTCAATCGGGTGCAGCGGTTGTTGGCGCTGCGCGATGGCGCCCTGGTCTACGACGGTGCCCCCGCTGCCACCGACGTGCACGCGCTGGTGTTGCCCGTCTGAGCTCAGCTGGAGACCGTCCGTAGCCAGGATGCGACGAGCGCGCTACTCTTCGCTTTCATGTCCGCCGAATTCGTCTCCATCAGTTCCTCGTCGTTCGACCCCGCCGCTCTTGCCGCGCAGCTCACCGAGCACTCGGCACAGGGGTGGTCAGTGGTCAGCATCGTCCCCACAGGTGGTGATGTGACAGCCTTCCTCACCCGCGAGGCAGCGGCCGGTGATGCCGTAGGGGCGCCTGTTGAGGCACCCGTCGAAGTGCCCGTCGAGTCGGTCGTCGAGGCTGCTCCCGTCGAAGCGGTCGTCGAGACTCCGGTCGAGGCCGCAGCTGCCCCCGCAGCCGCCGAGCCCGCCGGCTGGGCAGTCGCCCCCGAGCCCGCCCCGCTGGCCCCCATCGTCGAGGCAGCCCCGGCGTCCACACCGGCTCCCGTCTACACCCCGGCCCCGGCCCCGGCGTACACACCAGCCCCCGCTGCCCCAGCCGTTCCTTCAGGCTGGTACGCCGACCCGGCTGGCCGCTTCGAGCTGCGCTACTGGGATGGCAGCGCCTGGACCGAGCACGTGTCACGCGCCGGCCAGCAGTTCACCGACGCCCCCGTCGCCTGACCTTGCCCGCTCCGGCACCGCCGGTAGCCTCACACCATGCGTGCCACGTCAATCGGTCACGCAGGGATCCTCGTCGATACGGTCGACGGGTCGATTTGCTGCGACCCATGGTTCCTGCCCAAGTTCTTCGGTTCCTGGTTCGTCTTCCCGCGCAACGACCAGCTTCCCGCGGGGCTGATGCACCGCATCTGCAACCCGGACTACCTGTACATATCCCACATCCATGCCGACCATCTCGACGAGGAATGGTTGGCAGCCAACATGAACAAGGACACCAAGGTCCTCTTGCCCGGCTTTCCCACTCGGGAACTCGAGCGCATTCTGCGTCGGCTTGGTTTCAACAACATCATCCGCACCATCGATGGTGAGGAGATGGCGCTGGGCCTCGATCTGCGCATTGCCATCCACTGTGAGATCAGCATCACCGACGGCCCAGGTGGCGACTCGGCACTGGTGATCAGCGACGGCACCGGCCGGCTGGCCAACCAGAACGATTGTCGCACCAGCCCGCTCGAAGTACTCAGCGAACACGGCCCGGTCGACTTGCACTGGATTCAGTACAGCGGCGCAATCTGGTACCCGATGGTCTATGAGGAGACGCCAGAACGCATGCGCGAACTGGTCGACGCCAAGGTCGACAGTCAGTTCACGCGCGCGATGCGGTACGTGCAAGCGACCAATGCCCGCGCCATCGTGCCCAGCGCCGGCCCGCCTGCCTTCCTCGACCCAGACCTGTGGTCGGCCAACGTCATCACCGGTGACGAGCTGAGCATCTTCCCCGACCAGCGCACATTCATGAGCCGGCTCGCTGCCGCTGGCCACACGGGCATCCTTGCCATCCCCGGTACCGAGATCGCGTTCGGCACGGATCAGCCCACCGATGAGATAATAGTCACGCACCCAATGCCCGACGCCGACGTGCGCGCCATCTTCGACGACAAAGAGGCATACCTGCGCCGCTACCAGGCCGATTGGCTGCCGTGGCTGGACCAGATGCGCAGCAAGTGGCACGCGCCTACAGCCGACCTGTTGGCGACGCTCAAGGCATGGTGGGAACCACTGATGGCGATGGCCCCTTCGCTGTGTGCCTCGGTCGGCGCCGTGTGCGTGCTGCACGCCGGTGATCCGACGCAGCCGGGAGGACTTTCGGTAGCCATCGACTTCCCCAACGGCGAGGTCCGCGAGTGGAGGGGCGAGGCACACTCGTTCCGCTTCACCATCCAACGCGAGCTGGTGGAGACAGTCGTTGCTCAGCGCGCCAACGACTGGAGCAACGCACTGTTTCTCTCCTGTCGCTTCAACGCGTGGCGCGACGGCCCATTCAACGAGTACCTGTACAACTTCTTCAAGTCGCTCTCCGTCGAGCGCATGCGCCGTGCCGAAGCCGAAGCCGTGCGCAAACACGACCCGGATCGCGGCCTGCTCGCCGCCGAGGAGTTCGAGATCGGTGGCTGGGTGGTGGAGCGCACCTGCCCGCATCGTCAGGCCGACCTGAAAGTGTTCGGCGAGATCGATGGCGACGAGTTCGTCTGCACTCTGCACGGCTGGCGCTTCGACCTCGCAACCGGCACCTGTCGAAATGCTGCCGACACCCACCTGCGAGTGCGACGAGCTCCCTAGTTCGAAGCTTTCACGTCATGCACCGCATGTCGTCGACGTCTAGCTGTTGTGCGCCACACTCGCCCCACACCCGGTTACACGCTGTCGGGGTGGTTGGAGCGCATCTCGGTCGACGGCGAACCAATCGATCAGCGGTTGCTGGAAGCAGCAGTTGATCTCGTGGAGACGATGTGCGCCCGGCCGAAGGGTCTTCACGCAGCGCTCTCCCGCTTCGGAAACACGCTTGGCGCCGACGGCTGGCAGATTGCCCAGGTCAGCGAGTGGCTACATCAGCTGGGTCCGTTCGTCACCCGTCAGCAGGCCAAGGAACTCGCGCACTTCTCCTCGCACGCGGCCGTCGCACAGGGTTGGGCCGAAGGTTTTGTGCGCGGCGCCCACACCGGCATGTGCGTTGACCCGACCACTGGTTTGAACACTGTGATGGTGCTGCAGTTGCGGCTGCTGGAGGTCTACCAGCAGTGCGGTTCCGTCGGCGAACTGCCCTCGGACCTGTACACCCTGGTCATTGTCGACATCGATACCGGCCGCACTGCTCGGCTCGACGCCGACCTTCTCACCGCCTGTGTTGCCGACATGGTGATTGGCGCCTTCCACGAGGGCGAGACGATTGCCCGCGCGAGCGACCGCATCCTGGTACTGGCGACCAACTCTGTCGGCACGCGGGAACGAGCCGACATCCTTGCTGAACAGTTTGGCCGAAGCACCAGCACACGGCGAGCGAGCGCAACCGTGGTGCTCGATCGATTGCCGTCGCGGCCCGAGCTGCTCGAGCGCTACGTTCAGGACTTGGTCGGTGTGATCGGCCCGAGGCTGAGCCGGTAGGCGAAGCGGTAACGACCCGCCGCCAGCCGATACTGCGGCAACACATCGGGCCCGCAGCTGCCGGTACCCAGGCCGCGATGGGCAACATCGAGGTGCACGATCAGCTCACGCCGCGGCGAGAGCTCGGTCTCCGTGGTTGCCGCGAACAGGTCATCGGCGGTGAAGTGAGTTGCCGAGCAGTGCAGTACGGCCGGGCTAGGTGTGCCCGCCGGCGTGCTCGCGCAGAGCACGTCGACTCGCAGCGTTTGCCGCTTCGTCGGGTCGATGAACTCGAACCAACGGCAGTCGGTACGCAAGCCGAACTCCTGGGGCACCAGATACGGTGGCTTGTCCGGCACGCCGCTCCAGATGCCCAGTGGGGAGCCGGCGTTGCGATCCGGGTAGTTCTCGCCGGGCCCACGACCGAACCAGCGCAACTCTCGAAAGCGTCCGGGTAGCGCCCACTGCACGCCGACGCGCGCCAGGTCGGCCAGCGCCTCGGGAACGATCACCTCATGGTGGTACTCGACGGCACCGTCCACCTCGCGGCGCTCACATGTGTGCTGAACCAGTTCTTCAGCCGGAAGTCTGTCGATACCGGCCTCTTGCCACAGGCGCAAGCCCTGGCCGCCGACGCGGAGCCGCATGGCAAGTTCGGGCATCAGCTTGAAGCCGTCGTTGTCGGTGGCCGCGCGCCAGAGCGTCAACGACTCCGGCGCAACCAGCATGCGGTCGATGTCGCGGACCGTGGCCGTTCCAGTTCCGGCTACGCGGTGACCCTTCGTCGCCTTGCGTAGCTGCACCTGATCCCACGCCACCAGGTGCCCCTTCGCCGCCCACGGCTGGTCGGCGATGGTCTCGAAGCGGACCGAGAAGTGCACCTCGCCGTTGCCCGCAGGTACCTCGCATGGTAGTGGAACCGTGACCGACGAGTGTGGGGCAACAGCTGGCAGCTGCAACCGCCCGGTCTTGTGCACGGCGCCGTCGATGAGCAGTTCCCAGGTGGCGCGCAGCCCACGTACATCGGTGAACGACTGTCGGTTGAGAACGGTCAGCGCACCCTTGCCCGTACGAGTCACCGTCACCGGCCGATAGACCCACGCCACCTCGCGCATCGCCGGGTGCGGCACTCCGTAACTGTCCACCAGCCCGTCGGCGACGAAGTTGCAGTCGTTCGGTTCGTCACCGAACTGGCCGCCGTACGCCAACCGCACTGTGCCATCGGGCAGCACCTGGCGAATGCCGTGGTCCTTCCACTCCCAGATGAACCCGCCCTGTAGGCCGGGTGTGGTGGTGATGACCGACCAATAGTCCGCCAGCGAGCCGTTGCTGTTGCCCATCGCATGGCTGTATTCGCACATGATGAGCGGTCGGGTGCCGATACCGGCTTCGCCGTACTCACGAATGGCGGCGATCGTCGGGTACATCGGGCAGACGAGGTCGCTGGCTGCCATGCCGCCGTCGACCCAACCCTTGTGCAGCACGGTGCCTTCATAGTGCAGCGGTCGGCTGGGGTCGGCGCTGCGAATCCAGCCGGCCAATGCATCATGGTTGGTGCCGTATCCGCTTTCGTTGCCGAGGCTCCAGATGATGATCGACGGGTGATTGCGATCACGCTCGACCATCCGACTGCCGCGCGCCACCCAGGCGCTGCGCCACCGCGAGTCGTTGCACAGGCTGGTGTTGTAGCCGTGGCTTTCGATGTTGGCCTCGTCGATGATGTAGAGACCCAGTTCGTCGCACAGGTCGTAGAACGCGCTGTCGTTGGGATAGTGGGAGGTGCGCACCGCGGTGATGTTGTGCGCTCGCATCGTGAGCAGGTCGGCGCGCATGTCGTCGACGGTGACGGCCTTACCCCGCTCGGGGTGATGATCGTGGCGATTGACGCCGAAAACCCACACCGGCTGCCCGTTGACCAGCAACTGCCGTTGGCGGATCTCCACGTGACGAAATCCGACCAGCTGATGCGTGCTGTCGACCACCGTGCCGTCGGCGGCGAACAGCTCGACCTGTACCTGATAACGGGTCGGTGACTCGGCCGACCATGGCTGCACTGACGACACCGTCAGCTGGTGGCGCGTGATGAAGCCCTCGAATACATACGGCACGGCGAACTTCACCGGGACGGGAACGATCGACGGCTTACCGACCTGGCGTCCCGTGGGCCCCAGCAGCGTGACTCGTACGCGGTGGCCGACCAGCGGTAGGTCGCCCCACCCGACGGTGGTGGTTACCGAGAGCGAACCAACGCCGTCCTCGACCGAGAGGTCGCCATGGCAGATCGCGTCGGCGAGATGTGCGGCACTGCGCGCCTCGATGAACACCTCGCGGTGCAACCCGGCCATCCACCACTGGTCCTGGTCCTCGACGTAGCTGAGCGCGCTGTACCGAGCGACGACGATGGCGACGTCGTTGGCACCGGACCGGGCGAGTGCGGTGATGTCGTACTCGCTGGGTAGTCGACTGTCGGTTCCGTAACCCGCGAACTGGCCGTTGACCCACACCGCGTGCACGCTCTCAGCGCCGCCCACGTGGAGCACCAGCTGTTGGCCCTTCCAGGCAGCGGGCACCTGGAACGGCCGACGGTACACGCCGGTTGGGTTGTGCTGGGGCAGGCGCGGCGGCGGCCCCGGAAAGGGCATCTGAACGTTGGTGTAGTGCGGGCGGTCGTCGGTGTTCTGTACCGTCCAGTTCCCGGGGACAGCCAGCTGCCGCCAGCGAGTGGTCGCACCGGTGAGCGCGCTTGCGGGCACCGCTTCCGGTGAGTCGAACAGCCGGAACTGCCAGGTGCCATTCAGACTTTGTCGACGCCGACCCTTGCCGTCCACTGGCAGCGGCACGTGCATCGGCAGCCGACGAAGCGACACGACCTCTGGGTCGGTCCAGGGTGCCGCAGCACCGATGTGTGGCAACACGCAGTTACTCGTGTACCCAGACGGGGGTGCCCACCGGCACCAGCCCGCTGTCCCACACGAAGTCCATGGCCTGCGTACTCAGCCGAACACAGCCATGCGACGCCGGGTAGTTGGGCACGCTGGTCATGCCGTGGATTGCGATGCCGCCGACGAAGTACTTCGGGCGGTAGATCTTGCCGAGGTCGCCCTCCCACCAGCCTTCCGCACGCTCGCGTGTGACCTTGTACAAACCGGCGGGCGTTGTTGCATCGCCCTTTTCGATCTTGGTTGGGTCGTTCTTGTTGGTGGCCTCGTACGGGATGCCACTGCCGGTGGACGTGTTGAACGCGAACAGCGTCTGACCGTCAACCACGATGAACAGCAACTGCTTTGCCTTGTCGACCTCGACCAGTGTGCCACTGTCGGCCATGCCGTGGGCCCTGTCGCCAAATGCGGTCAGGTACTCGGCGGTGGCGCCGTCGACCTTGCCGGTGGCAGGCAAGCCGATGTACTTCTGGAAGGCCATCACTGCCTGCACCGTGGCGAACCCGTACTGGCCATCGGGCAAGCCGGCCCAGAAGCCCAATGTGTTGAGGCGATCTTGCAGCGCGAACGTGTCGGCGCCGTTGCTCTTTCCAACAGCGGCGATGGGTGCCGCCGAAGGGCCGACAACCACCAGGTTGGACTGCACGGTCGTGGTGGGCGCAGCGGTGGTGGCGGTGGCTTCAGTAGTGGTCGGCGCCTCAATGGTGGGAGCTTCGGTGGACGGAACCGTGGTGGGTGCCGGCGTGGTGGGTGCTTGCGTGGTGGGTGCCGGCGTGACAGCAGCCTCGACGGGCGCGGTCTGCGAGCTTGCCGGCGAGTCGGCGCTGGAGGTCTGCGAACAAGCCGAGAGAGCCACGAGCGCGCTCGAAACGCAGAGCCAAGCGATTGCAGTGCGAGTCGAGGTCATGTGAGAAGCCCTGGGGAGAGGAGACTGTCGTGCCATCCAGACTAGCCAATGGTCGCTTCAGAAAGTCGGCACCTCGAACCAGATCGTGAGCGCATACTTCACGCCGCTGCGCAGCGGCATCGTTTGGTGCGGATGGGTGACCAACGACGGCCACGCGATCAGTTCCCCGACGCGTGCGGTCTCGTTGGTGACGTTCTGCCGCGGGAAGTCGAGCACCGCCCCTTCGTAGCCCTCGTTCAGCTTCACCGAGCCAGAGACCTGGGCGATGTCGTGGTGCATACGCAGGCGTTCCTGCTCGCCCATCGCGTAGCGAATGACGAACACGTCGCGCAGCCCGCGGTAGTCGATGTACGGCCAGATCGTCTGCAACTGCGGCCAGATGCGCACGCCGAGGTCGATCTCCAACGCCTCGAATAGGCGCGGGCTGATCAGGGCCAGCGACACCTCGTGGCCGGGCACCGGGTCGTGAGGCTGCGGCTCGAACGCGCCAACGGCCTCAGCGGCGCGGATCACCGTCGCGCAGAACGTCGGCGTCCAGAAGGGCACGACCAGAACCTCATGACCAACGCTGCGCACACCGACCTGCTCGTCGACGGCACCGCGGTACCCGAGAATCTGTTGCAGGTCGTCGGGTTGCAGGTCGTCGGGTTGCAGGTCGTCGGGTTGCAGGTCGTCGGGTTGCAGGTCGTCGGGTTGCAGCTCGTCGGTCATGGAGCGATCGTGTCAGAGATCGTCGGTGCCGAGCGACCACGGCTGGCGCGGCACGGTGTCGATCCGAAAGCGCCCGACGAGTTCCTCGACAGTCACCGACTCGTCCGGCGCGCACAGTCCGAGGCTGGCCGCCACGCGCGACAGCACGAGCGCTGGTCCGATGCCGCGAGCGGCCAAATCTTCAAGAGTGACGGCGCCATGGCGTTTGGCGAGACGCGAGCCATCCGGAGCCAAGACCAGCGGCACGTGCGCGTACACCGGCTCGTCGAAACCCAACAGCTGCTGCAGCAGGCGCTGCCGCGGCGTGCTGCTGAGCAGATCGTCGCCTCGCACGATATGCGTGACACCCTGCAACGCGTCGTCGACCACGACGGCCAGGTTGTACGCGGGTACGCCGTCGTTGCGCTGCAGGACGACGTCGTCGCTGATGCCGGTGTACTCGCCGGCGATGAGATCCGGAATCAGAAATCGTTCGCCCCTGGCCGCAAGCCGCAGCGCAGGTTGCCGACCCTCGGCAACCAACTCCGCTCGACGATCGGCGGTCAGTGTCCGACAGGTGCCTGGGTAGGCGACGTCAGGCAGATCGGCGTGTGGTGCTTGGGCAGCCTCGCGAATTTCGCGACGCGTGCAGAAACATTCGTACACACGGCCCTGGCCGCGCAGGGTCGCGATGGCATCGCGATAAAGATCGAACCGTTCGGACTGACGTACCACCTCACCGTCGGGTCGCATGCCCAGCGCGGCGAGTGACCGTAACTGTTCAGCCTCGTGGTCACGAGAGGCGGTCGCCGTGTCGAGGTCTTCCATGCGTACCAGCCATTCGCCCCCATCGGCGCGGGTCTGCAACCACGACACCAGCGCTGTACGAAGGTTGCCCAGGTGCAGCTGCCCAGTGGGTGAAGGTGCAAAGCGGCCGCGCATGTCCTGAAGTATCTCGCCTGACTTTGGTTCGCCACGTAAAGTGCCGACCCAGAACTGCCGAAGACACTTGAGATGCGTCCGCTGTGGGCGCGCGCAAGGGAAGGCAGACCAGGTGGTGGACACCAAAGTGCACCAATCGGAGGAGGCCACTGGCTCCTTCGTGCGTGAGCGTGCACTGGCGATGGTCACCACCAACTTGGCGCCGACGCCGTTTCTCCTGCTGCCGTTCACGCTGCTGGTCTCCTCGCTCCTGCGCAAGGATGCCGCACCTGCCCGGCTGGGCTGGTGGGTCATCGCCGCTGTTGCCAGTACGGCGGTCGTGCTGCTGGCGATCTATCGCTATTACATGCGCGGCGACACCAACGGGACCTCGCGGACCACCCAGCTGATCATCGGCGCGGCGTTTTCGACCATCGGCCTGCTCTTCGGAATGTGCCCCTGGGTCGCGGGCGGAAAGTCGACGGAACTGGTGCTGCTCTTCGCGCTTTTCCCCAGTGCTGCCAGCGCCGTTGGCTGCATCGTCACCGCCGGCCGGCGCGATCTGTACCTCGCGTTCATCGTCCCGCTGATACTCGTGTCGTCCTGGACGCTGATCGACGCTGAAGATTTACGACTCCGCAGCCTGGGTTTCCTGGCCATCTTCTTCGGGTTGTCGTTGACGGTGTTGCATCACGTCGTCAGTCGCAACACGCTGGAGGCTATTCGACTGCAATGGCGCAGTGAGCGATTGCTCCGCGACCTTGCATATGAACGCAGCGAACTCACCGGCGTCAACGACCAGTTGGCATCGACGAACAAGCGTCTGGCGCACCAGGCGACTCATGACCCGTTGACCGGCCTGTACAACCGCCGCGGCACACTCGAACTACTCGACCAGGTGTTGGCCAATGCCAGCAGTCTTGCGCCGGTCGGTCTTCTGTTCTGCGACCTCGACCGGTTCAAGGCGGTCAACGATGCCTTGGGCCACCGCGGTGGAGACCGGTTCATCAGCATCATCTCTGACCGTCTGTCGCGAAGTCTGGAGCCCGGCTCGATCGCTGGTCGTATGGGCGGCGACGAGTTCGTGGTCGTGATGCCCGGTCTTGACATGACGGCCGCGGCCGCGATCGCCAGTCGTTTGGTCGGCGTGCTCGCCCAGCCCGTGTACGCAGAGGGTCGAGAGGTGCCGTCGTCGGTCAGTATCGGAGTCGCTGCCTCACCGTTGCACGGCGACTCCGCCAGCGAACTGCTGCGTCACGCCAACGCGGCGTTGTACCGGGCGAAGGCCGGCGGTCGTAACCGTGTTGAGTTGTTCGACGGTTCGATGCAACGCGAGATGGTCACTCGGCTCGAGGGTGAGCAGGCGTTGCGGAGGGCAATTGATGACGGAGAGATCGTCGCCTTCTTCCAGCCCGAGATCGACGCCACCAATGGTCAGATTGTCGGCGCCGAGTTGCTCGCACGATGGGTACGCAGGAACGGACAGATCATCAGCGCCCAGGAGTTCATGGCCGTCGCCACCTCTGCCGGCTTGCTGGGGAGGATCACCGACCGTGTCATTGCGAGTGCGCGTCCGCACATTCGTCGCTTGGCTGTCCTCGGTTTGCCTGATGGATTTCGTTTCCGGATCAACATGGCGCCCGAGGCGACGGAGCGCAGCTGGCGCGATGATCCCATCGAGCAGATGCTGCAGGGCATCGATGCACCGCTGATCACCATCGACGTTCGCGAAAGCTCGGTCGATGGTGACCTGTCGTCGGCGGCCGCGAATCTGGCGTCGTTCCGTCTGCGCGGCGGGCGTGTCTGCCTCGACGACTTTGCCCGTGGCGTGTCGTCGCTGAGCCTGCTGCGACGGCTGCCGTTGGACGAGGTGCGCATTGACCGGGTCTCGATCGACACGATCACCGCTCATCCTCATGACCGCGCCATCGTTCGTTCGATCATCGCACTCGTCCGTGAAATTGGCTTCGCAGTGACCGCGGATGGAGTGGAGACGGGTGCTCAGGCAGATGCGCTCATCGCACTCGGATGTGTGCACCAGCAGGGGCATCTGTACGCGCCCGCCTTGCCCGCGGGCGAGTTCGAGGACTACCTGCTCGCCCGCATGGCCGAGCGCTACGCGTTGGCCAGCGACCCGCAACCGACGTGGGAGACCGGCGATCTCGCCTAATCTTCGATCGGTCCGCTCGAAGCTTCGGGAAGAGGTAGGCGAATGTTCTGTCCGTCATGTGGCACCGGTGTCCAGCCCGGTCAGAAGTTCTGCACCGAATGCGGTGGTTCGCTGGTCGGGGCGTCTGGCCTCGACCCGGCTGATTCATCGCCGACACCGCCGACGGGGATGCTGTTGCCGCCGCCCAACCTGGCCCCGCCGCAGCCCACGGCACCCGCAACGCCACCCACCACCTACCCGCCCGATCAGTTCGCGCCCACCGCTGCGCTCACGGTGGTCGAGCAGACTTCTCCGACCGGCTACGAAGCCAATCCGTGGGATGCTGCCACTACCGGCCAATGGCCCGCGCAGGGCGGCGATACCAGCGAGGTGCCACTCGTCCAGGCCTTTCGCATCACACCGCTCGTTGTCGTGGCCGCGCTGGCCGGAGCGCTCGGTGTGGCAGCCAGTCTTGTCACGGTGGCCAGCTTCGAGGTCACCGGCGACATCGTCAACAAGCAGGACTACCGGCTCAATGACTTCTCGTCGAACCTGACCGTCGGTGTCATCGTTGTCGCAGTTTTGTTGATCGGCGGCGCTGCCCTGGGGGCCACTGGGCGGCGAGTAGGTGCCGGCTTGTCAGGCGGTGCCGGTCTCGCATTGGCCGGCGCGTTCGGCTGGGTGATCGGACAGGTGACAGCGCTGTTCGATGGTCAAGAGATCGCGCTGCTGGGCGGTGGCGGCAACTTCACGTTGACCACTACGCAAGAGGTCGGCTTCTGGCTCGCCGCGGGCGCGGCTGGGCTTGGGGTATTGGCTTTCGTACTCTCGTTGACATCGGGTGGCGCCGACGGCCGGCCGGTCATCAATCCGGCCATCGGTGTGGTCGGCGCGCTGGGCACGCTCGCCGTGATGGTCGGTCCCCTGATCCCGATGAACGGCGCCGCGTTCGGCGACAACTTCAGCAACGACTTCATCCCTCCTGCCACCCTCTATCTGCGGCTGGCGGTGTTGGCACTCATTGGAATCGGTGGTCTCATCGGGTTTCTGGCCAACCGCCGCTGGGGCTCTGGAATGGCGCTGGGTGCCGTCAGCGTGGGCGCCATCCAGTGGGTCACTGCGATCGGTGAGTCGGGCGATTACCCCCTCGGCATCGCCGGTGGAAACGTTGGAGCGACCGACTTTGCGCCGCACATCGTGACGACCATCGGCGTGCTAGTGATGTTGCTGGCCGGTGCCGGCGGCTTACTGGCCGCGGCCCAGCAACGCAACGCCCACTGACCCGATCAAGCGGTAGAGGCGCGACGCACCGCGTCGGCAGCAACAGCGTGCGCGCGTGTGGTGGCAGCGAGCGGGTCGGCTCCGTCGGCCAGCGCCAGCAAAAACCCAGCGGCGAATGCATCGCCGGCACCGGTGGTGTCGCGCACGTTCGCAACCGTCTCGGCGGGTACCTCGCGCGGTGGTTGGCCGGCCTGCAACACGATGGCCGGTTGCGCCCCCTGCTTGATGATGACCAGCGCTCCGCCGAGGCGATCGGGGTGCAGTTCTGCCCCGAGCACTGCGGCCTCCAACTCGTTGGCCAGGACCACCGACGGCCGCAGCGACCGAATGCGGGCAAGCGCCTGGGCCGGCCCGACCTGGTGGAGGACGGCCGACGAGGAGGTGTCGATCGACAGCCGCATGCCTCGTTCGGTGGCCCAGCCAGCGAGTGTGGCACTCGTCGCTGCCAGCGGCTCGCCGACCAGCGAATAGTAGGGAATGTGCAGCGTGTCCAGACCGTCCAGCCACTCCGGTAACGGGTCGGCGAGGTCGGTGCAGGCGGCGCGATCGCTGAGCATCGTGCGCTCACCGGTTGGGTCGAGCATCACGATGATCGAGCCTGTGCGCCCCGCCCGCCGTACGACCACGCCGGCCCCGTCTGCGAAGAGCGCATCGGTCAGTCCACGGCCGGTGGCATCGTCGCCCACCTGTCCGATGAACCGTGCCGCGCCGCCCGCCCGACACGCGGCGGCAATCACGTTGGCAGCGCTGCCCCCTCGCCGGCGAATGATCGTGGCTCGCGTATCGCTGGCAATGTTCACCTGCTCGTGCAGGTGCACCACTACGTCTTCCACCAGATCGCCGACCGAACCCAACATGTTCAGCGACGCTACGCCCTCTACGCTGTTCTTCACGCACCTTCGGAGGATGCCATGAATGACACGAACAACACTGACGTGAAAAGCCGACTGCGGGCTGCAATGACTGCCGCGATGAAGGCGCGCGAGGAGCTCCCTCTCGGCGCACTGCGCCAGGCACTGTCCGAAGTGGCCGTCGTCGAGACCGCCGGTGATGAGGTGGCGGTTCTCTCCGACGAGCAGGTGTTGGCAGTTATCGCCGTCGAAGTTCGTAAGCATCATGAGACCGCCGATGCCTTTGACACTGCTGGTCGGCCCGAACAGGCTGCGCGCTCCCGCGCGGAGGCTGCAGTGTTGGAGGCCTTTCTTCCAGCTGCACTCAGCGACGATGAATTGCACCGCATCATCGGTGAGGAAATCGCGGCGGCTGCGGCAGCAGGCGCAGAGGGCATGAAGGCGATGGGCCGTGTCGTTTCCGCCGTTCGCGCCAAGGCCGGCCCCACCGCCGATGGCGCCAAAATTGCCACTGCGGTGAAAGCCGCCCTCGCGTAGTCCTGAGGGGTCTTCAGTTCAAAGCAGTGCATCCATCTGGCCGACAGCCAGTGTGAGGCCTTCCTGCATGCCCATCTCAACCATCTGCGCCATCACTTCGGCAGTGGGGAAGGTGCTCTCGATCGTCATGTTCGTGCCGCCGTCGGCGAGTGCGTCGAGGGCGACCCGCGCGGTGGTGACGGGCATCTCCGGGTTGGGTTTGCCGTCGAGGTCGCCGAAGCCGTCCTCGAACTCCAGACGAGTCGGTGCCTCGACGCTGACGATGCGCTACCAGCCGTGGTGCTTGTCACCCTCGGGGCTGGTCATGAAGTAGGTGACCCTGCCGCCTTCGGTCAGGTCGTGCTCGACCATCGTGGCTGGGTAGGTCGGTGGGCCCCACCACTGCTCGAGCTTGCGCGGGTTGGCCCACAGTTGCCAGACCTGTTCGACAGAGGCGTCGAACCGCGCGGTGAGGGTCTTGGCGTCGGTGTTGACATCAACATTGGTGACGGTCATTTGGTCTTTGATTCTGTGTCGTCGGTGAGAACGGTGTCGTTGGTGAGTACCTCGCCGAATCTGTCCAGGCGGTCGCGCCAGAGGGCTGCGAATTCATCGAGAAGCGTCGCCGCGTCGCGCACGGTGTCGGGGCGGCCTCGTACCAACTGCTCGCGGCCGCGCCGTTGCTTGGTGACCAGTTGGGCGCGCTGAAGAACGGCAACGTGCTTCTGTACGGCGGCGAAGCTCATCGGGTAACGGCCAGCCAGTTCGGAGACCGAGTATTCGCCGCGCATCGTCAGTCGCAGGATGTCGCGTCGGGTGGCGTCTGCCATTGCCTGGAAGACGAGGTCTGTTCGCTGCTCAGCGCTCTCTCGTTCGATCATTGGTACAACCATATGGTTGTACGTTACAGCAAGTTCAGCGCAGTCGCAATCGTCGCCGCGAATCTGAACGCACCGCTCGAGTACTCGCTGCAACCAGTCGCAGGGGCGTCCGAGCAGAAGTGCACGCCGTCCTCGCTGCGCACCGCAATGCTGCCGTCGGCTTCGCACTGCGTCTCGCCCGGGATGCATGGCAGGCGCAGCACAAAGGCCCCGTTCGCGTCCTCTACCGCCGCTCCGGCATCCACGAACGACACCGCACCCGGCTCGACCATTCCGGTGTACAGCGCATTGAGGCCCACTATCTCGGTCTCGATGGTCGCGTCACCAAGTCTCTGTGGCTGGCCGACCAGCAACACCTGTGCCCCGCTGGAGCGCACCTGCGCAACCAGTCCGACAATGTCCGAGCGGTACTTGTCGACCAGCGCCTGGCCGTGCAGGAACCCGCCGGTGCCGTCGGCCATACACGCGCTGGAGGAATTGCCGATGAAGGTGATGACCGCGACGCTCGTGGGCGTGACGGAGAGGTCCTTGCCGAGCCAGTCGCATGGTGCAGTCCCCCCGTAGACGTGGGGCACGAAGGTGCGGTCACCAACCAGTGGCTGAAGGTATGGGGACACCTGCTCGCCCAGGGAGTCGCCGATGAATACGACCTGATCGGCGGGAGCGGGGACTCCAGGAGTTACAGCGACTGCGGTGGTTGCGGTGTCGGTCGGCGCCGCGCAGCCGACGAGCCACACCAGGCCCGTCACGGCGGCCATCAGCGCCGCGAGACGGGCGGCACGTGGGTGCGGGTTGGCCGGTCGCGTCACACAGGGAATGTATCTGTGCACGGCGACGATGGTCGGTTGGCTAGGTTCGCCACCGAGATGACGAACGAAGCAGCTGTGCTCGCCTGCCCGAACTGCTCACTCGCGCTACAGCTCTCGGCAGCGGGTGCAACGTGCGCGAGCGGTCACTCGTTCGATCGAGGTCGCGGCGGCTACCTCAACCTGCTCGTTGGTGGACGGCTGACTGCGGCCACCACGCCTGGCGACACGCCCGACGCGCTCGCGGCCCGGCGCCGCTTCTTGGCGGCTGGCCACTACGCACCGATCGCGACCGCGCTTGCGCACGCGACAGGTGTGCCCGACGGGCCAGTGCTCGATGTCGGCTGTGGTGAGGGCTATTACCTCTCGCGGCTCGACCTTTCAGGCTTGTACGGCCTCGACGTTTCGAAGAGTGCCGTGCAGATGGCGTCACGGTTGCTGCCCGACGCGCAGTTCGTGGTGGGCTCCGCGTATCGCTTGCCGGTGCTGGACGGTTCTGTGGCCGCCGTGCTGTCGGTGTTCGCGCCGCATCCGTTCGACGAGTTCGAGCGAGTGCTGCAACCTGGCGGCCGCTGGGTGACCGTCACCCCTGGGCCGAATCACTTACGGGAGATGAGGCCGGTGCTCTCCGGCGACTCCGAGCGCAAAGCGATGGAGCGTCTGGCGCGTCGGGCAGTGGCGCCGGCGGAGGCAGTCGCTGCGCAACGACTCGAGTTCGAGCTGCAGTTGGATGCCGAGGCGCTGCGCGACCTGTTCTACATGACTCCCATTCAGTGGCAAGCGGGGGCCAGCGGCGCAGAATCGGAGATCGGTCGCACCGTCACCGTAGATGTCTGGGTGGCGTCGTCATCTGAATCTGAGTTCACTGCGTAGGTTCGCGCAGGCGGAAGCGTTGGAGCTTGCCGGTTGCGGTCTTGGGCAGCGTGTCGATGAACACCACCGAGCGCGGGTATTTGTAGGGCGCAATTGCGGCCTTCACATGCTCCTGCAAGCGCGTGACCGTCTCGTCGTCCGCAGCCACGCCATCCTTCAGCACCACGTGGGCTTGCACGATCTGGCCGCGGGCTTCGTCAGCCACGCCGATCACCGCACATTCGGCGACGTCAGGGTGGCCCAGAAGTGCCGCCTCCACCTCCGGCCCGGCGATGTTGTACCCCGAGGAGATGATCATGTCGTCGCTGCGGGCCGCGAAGTGGAAGTAGCCGGACTCGTCCTGCATGAAGGAATCGCCGGTCAGGTTCCAGCCGTCACGTACGTACGCGCGTTGGCGCGTATCGCCCAGGTAGCGGCAGCCGGTAGGGCCGCGCACCGCGAGAAACCCGATGGTGCCGCGGGCCACGTCGTTCATGTCGTCGTCGACGATCTTGGCTTCGTAGCCGGTGACGGGCTTGCCGGTGCATGCCGCCTGTGAATCGCCGAAGCGGTTGGAGATGAAGATGTGCAGCATCTCGGTGGCGCCGATGCCATCGAGCATCGGCTTGCCCGTTTTCGAGATCCACGCGTCGTACACGGGCGCCGGCAGTGTCTCGCCCGCCGAGACCGCTGCTCGCAACGAGGACAGGTCGGCGCCCTCGTCCATCGCCGCCAGCATCGCCCGATAGGCGGTTGGTGCGGTGAAGCACACGGTGGCGCGGTACTCCTCGATGATCGCGATCAGGTTGGGTGGCGAGGCGTTCTCCAACAGCGTTGCGGCAGCGCCGAAGCGCAGCGGAAACACCGCCAGTCCGCCGAGGCCGAAGGTGAACGCTAGTGGCGGCGAGCCGACGAACACGTCGTCGGGCGTGACCGCGAGCACCTCCTTCGCATAGCCGTCGGCGATGATCAGCAGGTCGCGATGGAAGTGCATCGTCGCCTTCGCTTCGCCGGTGGTGCCAGAGGTGAAGCCGAGTAGTGCGACATCGTCACGACCGGTGCGGACCGCTTCGTAGCGAACCGACTTGTGCAGCGCGACTCGATCCAACTCGGCGTCGTGATTGGCCGTGCCGTCGAAGCCGATCACCTTCGTGAGGAATGCGCTGTCCTTCGCGCAGGCGACCACTTCGTCCATCAGTCGCGTGTCACACAACGCGATCGTGATCTCCGCCTTGTCGACGATCTTGCTCAGCTCGCCGGCTCGCAGCATGGGCATGGTGTTCACCACGACCGCGCCGACCTTGGTTGCGGCCAGCCAACAGGCCACCATCGCCGGGTTGTTGGCCGAGCGGATCAACACCCGGTTGCCGGGCTGCACGCCGTAATCCTCGGTGAGCGCGTGGGCCAGTCGGTTGGTCCAGTCGGCGAGTTCCTTGTACGTACGCCGCCGACCGTTGCCGATGAGCGCGGTGTTGTCGCCGAAGCCCTGCTCGACCATGCGATCGGTCAGCTCCACCGCCGCGTTGAGATACTCGGGATAGTCGAAGCCGTCGAGCAACAGCTCGGGCCAATGGTCGCGCGGCGGCAAGTTGTCGCGCGCGAACGTATCGGTATGTCCGGTGGGCCCAAGCCCGTGAACGTCGGTCACGGCAGCACCGCCGTCGCCTCGATCTCCACCTTGGCCCGTGCCTCCATCAGCGCCATCACCTGCACCATCGCCATTGCCGGATAGTGCGTGCCGATCACCTCGCGGTAGACGGTCCCCATCTCCTTCAAGCGGGAGAGGTACTCGTCGCGATCGGTGATGTACCACGTCAACCGCACCAGGTGCTCAGGGCGGGCGCCACCAATGGCGAGAACGTCGACGATGTTCTGAAGGCACTGGCGGGTCTGCGCGATGAAATCATCGGACTCGAATTCCTGCTGGCCGTTCCACCCGATGGCGCCGCCGAGGTACAGCGTGCGCCCACTGGCGGCGACGCCGTTGGCGTATCCGCGGGCAGGCTTCCACCCTGCGGGATCGAGAACCTCATGTGGCCGGGGCGACGGTGTGTTGTTCATGTCAGTTCCCTTCGAAGACGGGCTTCTCGCGAACGACGAACGCGCGATACGCACGCTCGAAGTCGGCCGTTTGCATGCAGATCGCCTGGGCCTGAGCCTCAGCCTCGATGGCCTGCTCCAACCCCATGCTCCACTCGTGATTGAGCTGCGTCTTGGTGATGCCGTGGGCGAATGTGGGGCCGGCAGCGAGGCGTGTGGCCAGTAGTTGCGCCTGAGTGTCGAGGTCGACGGCCGCGTGCAGTGAGTTGTAGAAGCCCCACCGCTCACCCTCCGCTGCGTTCATCGAGCGGCCGGTGTAGAGCAGCTCGGCGGCTCGGCCCTGGCCGATCAAGCGAGGCAGAATCGCACAGGCACCCATGTCACAGCCGGCCAACCCAACACGGGTGAACAGGAAGGCGGTGCTGGCTTCGGGAGTGGCCAGTCGGAGGTCGGAGGCCATCGCCACGATCGCGCCGGCCCCTACGCAGACGCCGTCGATGGCCGCGATGATCGGCTTGCCGCACCCGATCATCGCCTTCACCAGGTCGCCGGTCATGCGTGTGAACTGCAGCAGTTCCTTCATGTCCATTCCGACCAACGGTCCGATGATCTCGTGCACGTCGCCACCCGAGCAGAAGTTGCCGCCGTTGGAGGCGAACACCACAACGTCGACGTCGTCGGCGTAGGGGAGTGCGCGGAACGTGTCGCGCAGCTCGGCATAGCTGTCGAATGTCAGCGGGTTCTTGCGTTCGGGCCGATTCAGCCGAATGGTGGCCACGCGATCGCTCACCTCCCACAGGAAATGCTCGGGTCGGTGGTCGGTCATCGAGGTCGTGCTCATCGGGCTTCCTTTGCGGTCATGCGGTGGAGGAGATCTTCGAGGGCCGTCAGGTCAGCGCCGGAGAGGCCGCTGAAGAGTTGGTTCACCTGCGCCTCGTGGTCGATGGCGAGCTGCTCGAAATGGGCGCGGCCATCGTCGGTGAGCGCGACGTGGATGATGCGCCGGTCGGTTGCGGGGGTCCGGGTTACCAAGCCGTCGAGCTCCAGTCGGTCGACAACGGTGGTGGTGTTGCCATTGGAGACCAGCAGTTGACGGGAGAGCTCGCTCATCGTCAGCGGTGCGCGGGCGCGGTGCAGCGCGGCCAGCACGTCGAAACGCGGCAGCGTCGATTCGTGCTCCGTGCGCAGAAACTCGCGCAGCTCACCCTCAGCACTGTGCGTGACGCGCAACAGTCGAATCCACAGCTTCAGTCGACGCTTGGACAGTGTTTCGCTCACACTTCACCACCAGCAATCGCGATTGCTTGGCCGTTGATCGAGTCGCTACCGGCGCCGCACAACCACAGCGCAGCGGCCGTCACCTCTGCGGGCTGGATCAGGCGCCGCTGCGGGTTCATGCGCGTCAACGACTGCAGTGCTTCGTCGTGGCTGCGACCCGTCTTGGCCATGATGTTCTGCAGCGTCCGGTCGGTCATCTCGGTGTCGAGGTATCCGGGGCACAGCGCGTTGACCGTGATGCCGGTGCCCGCCAGCTCCTGCGCGACCGAACGGGTCAACCCGACAGCGCCATGCTTCGATGTTGCGTATGCCGCCACATACGGATAGCCCTTCAGGCCCGTGATGGATGCGACGGTGATCAGCCGACCCCAGTCACTTCCCTGCAGCTGGCGCACACCCTCGCGCAGCGTCAGGAATGCGCCGGTGAGGTTGACAGCCATGATCTCGTTCCACATCTCCAACGAGGTGCGGCCGAACGGAGCGCTGTCAGCCATGCCCGCGTTGGCGATGACGATGTCCACGTGCCCGGCTTCGGTGAACAGTCGTGACACGTCGGCCTCGCTGGTCACGTCGGCGACGACGGCTCTGATGCCCACGCTCTTCGTGACCACCGCCTCCAGCGGTTCGATCCTGCGACCCGCAATCACCACGTCCGCACCCTGTGCCGCGAACGTGAGTGCAAGGTCGGCGCCCTGGCCGGTGCCGCCGCCGGTGATCAGTGCTCGTCGGCCGTTCAATGGTTGTCCCTGCAGCATCATGCGCGGATCGCTTCCTGTGCGCGCTGTGCGAGGCGCAACGCTTGCTCGTGTCCGGGTTGGTAGGGCAGCGGCCATTCCGTGTGTGCGTCACCGAGCTCGATGGCCGCGTGCAGCGTCCAGTACGGGTCGGCCAGGTGCGGTCGCGCCAGACACACCAGGTCGGCGCGGCCGGCCATCAAGATGCCGTTGACGTGGTCGTGCTCGTAGATGTTGCCGACGGCCATGGTCGAGATGCCCGCCTCGTTGCGGATGCGATCGCTGAACGGAGTCTGGAACATCCGGCCGTAGATCGGTCGTGCGTCGGACGATGTCTGCCCGGCGGAGACGTCGATGATGTCGGCGCCGGCCTGCGAGAACAGGCGAGCAATCTCGACTGCTTCATCCGGCGTCACTCCGCCGTCGCCAACCCAGTCGTTGGCCGAGATACGCACCGACATCGGCTTTTCAACCGGCCATGCCGCGCGCATCGCGGTGAACACTTCCAGCGGGTAGCGCATCCGGTTGGCCAGGCTGCCGCCGTACTCGTCGTCACGCTTGTTGGAGGCCGGCGAGATGAACGAGGAGATCAGATAGCCGTGTGCAGCGTGCAGCTCGATCATGTCGAACCCGGCGCGCGCTGCCATCTCGGTGGCGGAAACGAACTGCGCAGTGACCTCGTCCATGTCGGCGCGGTCCATCGCCTTCGGTGCGGCGTTGGCCGGCGTCCACGGAATGGCGAAGGCGGACATCGTCGGCCAGTTGCCGTCCATCAGCGGCGCATCGATGGTCTCCCAACCCAATTGCGTCGAGCCCTTGCGGCCGCTGTGCCCGATCTGGCAGCACAGCTTGGCGTGCGTTTCGGTGTGCACGAAGGTGGTCAGTCGCGTCCAGGCAGCCTCGTGCTCCGGCGCATAGAGGCCGGTGCAGCCGGGCGTGATGCGACCCTCGGGTGAGACGCAGGTCATCTCTGTGTAGACCAGCCCAGCGCCCCCTTTCGCCCGCTCGGCGTAGTGCGCAAAGTGCCAATCGGTCGGGCAGCCGTCGACGGCCTTGTACTGCGCCATCGGCGACACGACCACACGGTTGATCAGCCGCATGTTGCGCAGTGTGAAGGGAGCGAACATCGGTGCCCGGCCAGGTGTGCCGCCCGCCTGCGCCTGGAACCAATCCTCCGCCGAGCGCAGCCACTCTGGATCGCGTAGGCGCAGGTTCTCGTGCGAGATGCGCTGTGAGCGTGTGAGGAGCGAGTAGTTGAACTGCACCGGGTCGAGATCGAGGTAACGCTCGCACTGCTCGAACCACTCCAGGCTGTTGCGCGCTGCCGACTGTAGCCGCAGCACTTCGATGCGCCGCTCCTCCTGGTAGCGCTGGAAGGCACCCTCCATCGTCGGCTCCGTGTGCAGGTATTCAGCAAGCGCGATCGCGCTGTCGAATGCGAGGCGGGTACCGGACCCGATGGAGAAGTGGCCGGTCGCGGCAGCGTCGCCCATCAGCACCACGTTCTCGTGATACCAGCGTTCACAGATCACGCGCGGGAAGTTCATCCACACGGCCGAGCCACGCAGGTGGCTGGCGTTCGACATCAACTCGTTACCGTCGAGGTGCGCAGCGAAGACCTGCCGGCAGGTCTCGACCGTCTCCTCCTTCGACATCTGTTCGAAGCCCCACGCGTCCCACGTTGCTTGGGTGCACTCCACGATCACGGTCGCGGTGTCGCTGTCGAACTGATAGGCGTGCGCCCACATCCACCCGTGCTGGGTCTGCTCGAAGATGAAGGTGAACGCGCCGTCGAACTTCTGATGCGTGCCCAACCAGATGAACTTGCACAGTCGTATGTCCACGTCTGGTCGAAAGACGTCCTCGTACTCCCTGCGGACCAGCGAGTTGATGCCATCGCAGGCGACCACCAGGTCATAGTCGTGGCGGTACTCCTCGGCTGTGCCGAACGCCGTCTCGTACTGCAGGTCAACCCCCAGCTCGCGAGCCCGGTCCTGCAGCAGCAGCAACATACGCATGCGGCCTATGCCGGCGAACCCGTGCCCTCGCGAGACTGTGCGTACGCCGTCATGAATGACCGCGATGTCGTCCCAGTAGGCGAAGTGTGCGCGGATGGCGGCCGTGCTCTTCGGGTCGTTTCGTTCCATGTTGCCCAGCGCGTCGTCGGAGAGCACCACGCCCCACCCGAAGGTGTCGTCGCTGCGGTTCCTCTCCAACAGCGTCACTTCATGCGCCGGGTCGCGCAGCTTCATCGAAATGGCGAAGTACAACCCGGCCGGGCCACCCCCGAGGCACAGAACTCTCATGCCCGCAGTCTGCGCCTGTCGACAGATTATTTCAAGCTCAAAGTATTGGGTGAGGTCGCGGAGCGGACGTACGGTCCTCACCACGTGGCGTTGAGAGCGAGTGGTTTGCGGAACACGACGCCTGTGGTCTCGACGGGGCCGACCAGCTGGATGTCCGGGAGGAGGTCGAGGACCGCGTTGAGTGCGGCGCGGGTTTCGAGCCGGGCCAGCTGAGCGCCGATGCAGGCGTGCGGGCCTTGCGCAAACGTCACGTGGCCGCGACTGCTGGCGCGCCGAATGTCGAAGGAGTCCGGGTCGGGGAAGTGTTGCGGATCGCGGTTGGCTGCGGCCAGCGACACGATGACCAGGTCGCGCTCGCGTATCGACGCACCCTCCAACTCCACGTCGGACGTTGCATACCGATCGACGCGCGCGGCCGCCGGCTCGAGCCGTAACGACTCCTCGACGGCTGCATCCACCAGCGATCGGTCCGCGCTCACTGCGGCCCACTGGCTCCGCTCGGCCAGCAGGTGGTGGAGCGCGTTGCTGGTCATCCCCTCGCTGGTCTCGATGCCCCCGAAGAGGAAGACGGCCGCGTTGGCGACCAACTCGTCGTCGGTCAGTGCAGTGGCGACTTCAGCGAGCAGCGACGAAGGGTTCGCTGCGGCCGATCGCAACGCGCCGGCCAGCGACTCGAACGCAGCGACTCCTCTCGCGCTGACGGACTCGCCGCGCGAGACACCGTCCACAGCGGCCACGATCAGGTCGTACCAACCCAGCAGCTCGACCACCGGTACGTTGCCCAACCCGAGAGCACCAGCAGCTACCGCGACGGCAAGAGGGCCCGCGAGTTGCCGCCGTAGCTCTGCCGCTCCCGCAGGCCGCAGTTCGGCGACCAACCGACGGGCGATGGCATCGATCGCTGCGCCGTCGCGGGGCGTCACCACCGCAGGTAGGAAGGCTGCGGCGAACGGGTCGCGGTGACGCCGGTGCTCTGCACCATCCAGTGAGAGCATGCTGGGCCCGACCACCTGAGCTGTGCTGAATCGCGGATCGTCAACAGTGAACCTGACTGCGTCACGCATCACCGCGACCGCCGCATCGCGAGAAAGCACCACCCACCCGTCGAGTGCAACGACCCATACAACAGCTCCCTTTGCCCGCAGCCGGTGCATCACGTCATGGTGGCGCAGATCGATCGCCGCAAGGTCTGGAGCGTCGGTCACCCGCGAAGCGTAAGCGGTTGCAACACGCTTCCTCGAACAACACCCTCCTTCGAACGAAGGGTCAGTAGCTGCCTTCGGCGTGGCGATCGACACCCAACAGCTGCACGAGGTCTTCGTGCAGCTCCATCCACACGTCGTGATAGCTGCCACACATCACGCCGGTGAACATGCGTTGTTCGCCGCCCTCGAGACGTGCCAGTGAGGTCGCCAGTCGGCGCTCGTAGGAAGCGAACCGGGGCAACGCGCGTGCGAAGCCGGCGATCGAGGCGAGTGACGATTCGTGCAGTTCTCGCAGCTCTACGACGCGCTCACCGTCGTAGATGGGGTCCGAGTGGTCGTTGGAGTCGCCGTCGCGCAGCTGCCACCGGTTGCAGAGGTCCTTGAAGCCGGCGTTGAGGTCGAGAAAGGCTGGATATGGCCCGCGCAGCCCGTCGACCGCGACCCCCGAGACTTCCTGCAGCTTCTCGGCGTGGCGCTCGCGGCCAGTGGGCGACAGTTGCCACAGGTCGCGGGTAGCGATGTGGCGACACCACCCTGACTCGGCCATTCCCAACAGCATCCCTTGCGCCACGATCAGTTCGACTCCCGCTATTTCGGCGACCACGTCCGCGGCCGCGTAGCCCTTGATACGCAGCGCGTGGAGCACCAGGAACTCGCCGTCCACGTCGTGGGCAGTGCCATCGTCGGCGGGGTGAGCCCCCTGCGTTGCTGTTGCCTCTGTGTCGAGGCGGTCGTCAGGTGCCGCCTCGGCAGCTATGGCGGCGAGCACGTCGTCGTGCACCCGTCCCATCTCCAGCAGCGCCTGCGCGACTGCAAGTCGGGCGATGGGTACGCGATACGGCGAGCAACTGACGTAGTCGACGCCGCAGGCGACGAGGAACTTGGCCGATTCGGGGTCGCCGGCTTGCTCGCCGCACACACCGATCTTGATGGCTGCGTTGGTGTCGCGTGCGTGCTCACAGGCGTAGCGGATCAGGCGACCGACACCGATCTGGTCGAGCGACTCGAACGGGTCGCGCTGCAACAGGCCGAGCCGCAGGTACTCCGGGATCAACGTGCTCCCCACATCGTCGCGGCTGAAGGCAAACACCAGCTGGGTGAGGTCGTTGGTGCCGAACGAGAAGAAGTCACTGACCTCCGCCAGTTCGCCGGCCACCAGCGCGGCGCGCGGCGTCTCCAGCATTGCGCCGACGCTGACCACGCCGTCGAAGCCGACCGCGGTGGTTGCCTCGATGACCCAGCCGCGGGCCATGTGCATCTCGGATGGGTCGACGACCAACGGGATCATCACCTCGACGTTCGGTGACCGACCCTGCGCCAGCACAGCCGTGACCGCACGGAACAGCGCGCGAACCTGCATCTGATAGAGCCCAGGCTTGACCACGCCCAGGCGGACACCGCGCGTTCCGATCATCGGGTTCACCTCGTGCAACCGCCGCACGGCCGCAAGCTCCACCCGTCCCGCGTCGTCCAGCTCCCCCATCGCGTCGGCAACGACCAGCCGCTCCAACGCGGGGAGGAACTCGTGCAGCGGCGGGTCGAGCAGGCGGATGGTGATCGGCAGGCCGTCCATCGCTGTGAGGATGCCTTCGAAGTCGGCCTGCTGTGCCGCTTCCAGGTCGGCCAGCGCAGCCAGTTCTTCCTCGGGCGCATCGGTGAGGATGAGCCGTCGCACAAGTGGCAGCCGGTCGTCGGCGAGGAACATGTGCTCGGTCCGGCACAGGCCGATACCTTGCGCCCCCAGGTGACGGGCGTGTGCTGCGTCGGCGGAGTTGTCGGCATTGGCTCGCACGGCAACGGGGACGTCAGCGCCTGCCCGAATACGGTCAGCCCAGTGGAGCAGGGTCTCCAGCTCGACTGGTGCCTCCGCCATCGCCGTATCGGCACTGCCGAGGAAGACCGCGCCTGTTCCTCCGTCGATCGAAATTTCGGTACCCGCTTGCAACAGCTGATCGCCGATGTGAAGTCCTTCGTCATCGATCACCATCTCGCCCGCACCAACGACCGCAGGGATGCCCCAACCGCGCGCAACGACAGCTGCGTGGCTGGTGATACCGCCGCGGGTGGTGAGGATGCCGCGAGCGGATTGCATGCCGAGCACGTCGTCGGGTGACGTTTCGTTGCGGACGAGGATGACTGCCTTTCCGGCCTCGGCTGCTTCGATGGCATCCTCGGCGTTGAAGACGATCTTTCCGGTGGCTGCGCCCGGGGAAGCCCCCAGCGCAGTGGTCAGCAGCACCAGGTCGCGGTCGCCGGCGAACGTCGCGTGAAGGAACACACCGAGCGCCCCGGCGGGCACGAGTGCCACTGCTTCGGAGATCGTGATGTCATCGCCGCGACGAGCGCGTTGTACCGCGTCACTGATGATGGCGGCAAGCGACTCGCCAGCGATGTTGCTCACGCCCTGTAACCCCCTGTACGCGACCCGGGCCCCCGCCCGGTCCGTCTGAATGGGGAGCATCCTACAGAAAGGTGATCTTCGCCCGAATGTGAGAACCTTGTCCGATGGGGAATTCCCGAGACACTTGGCAGCAGGCTTTTGACGAGTCCCGAACTCGCGCAGCGGACTATTCGACGATGTCGGGTGTGCCGCTGGAGCCGGTGTATGGCCCCGATGACGACGTGGCGGTGATGGGTGACTACCCGGGCCAATACCCGTACACCCGTGGCCCTTACGCGTCGATGTATCGCTCGAAGTTGTGGACGATGCGGATGTTCGCGGGCTTCGGTACCGCCGACGACACCAACTGGCGTTTCAAGGAGATCATCAGGTCGGGGGGTGATGGATTGTCGACGGCGTTCGACATGCCGACCCTGCTGGGCTTGGATTCTGACGATCCGATGTCGTTGGGTGAGGTTGGCCGCTGCGGTGTCGCGATCGACACGTTGGCCGACATGGAGGATCTGTACGCGGGAATCGACCTTGGTGCCACCACCACTTCGATGACCATCAACTCGCCGGCAGCACCGATCTTCGCGATGTTCATTGCACAGGCAGAGAAGGCCGGCACGCCGCGCGCCCGGTTGGGCGGCACGCTGCAGAACGACATCTTGAAGGAGTATCAGGCACAGAAGGAGTTCGTGTTCCCGCCGCGTCAATCGATGCGGCTCGTGCGCGACACCATTGCGTTCACCGCTGCGGAAATGCCCCGCTGGCACAGTGTCTCCATCTCCGGCTATCACATTCGGGAGGCGGGCTCGACGGCTGCTGAAGAGCTGGCGTTCACGTTGGCCAACGGGTTTGCGTACGTGGAGTTGGCAATGAAGGCAGGGTTGCCGATCGATTCGTTCGCCCCGCGCCTGTCCTTCTTCTTCAACGCCCACATCGACTTCTTCGAAGAGATTGCGAAGTACCGCGCTGCGCGCCGCATCTGGGCGCGCTGGCTACGCGATCGCTACGGGGCAGTGGCGGAACGGTCGCTGCAGCTGCGCTTCCATACGCAAACTGCAGGTGTGTCGCTGACGGCGCAGCAGCCAGAGGTCAACATCGTGCGTACGGCGATCGAAGCACTGGCCGGTGTCTTGGGTGGTACTCAATCGCTGCACACCAACTCGATGGACGAGGCGATGGCGCTGCCGACAGAGAAGTCGGCCCGCATCGCACTGCGCACGCAGCAGGTGATTGCGTTCGAGACCAACGTCGCCCACGTCGCCGACCCCCTTGGAGGCTCGTACTTCGTGGAGGCCCTGACCGACGAGATGGAACGTCAGGCGGAGGAGCTGTTCGCGCACCTCGAGGTGCTGGGCGACGGGTCGATGCTCGAGGGGTGTATCAAGGGCATCGAGGACAACTGGTTCCAGGGTCGCATTGCGGATTCGGCGTTCGATCTGGAACGCAAGATCAACCGCGGCGACCGAGTCGTGGTGGGCGTGAATCGCTTCACCGAAGGCAACGACGAACGCCCGATGGACCTGCTCGAGATCACCAACGAAGACGAAGCCCGTCAGCTGAAGCGGCTCGATGCAGTGCGTCACGATCGCAACCACGCAGCGGTGACGGAGGTGCTGGGCCGTCTCGCCAGCGAAGCAGCCGACCCGGAGATCAACCTGATGCCCACGCTGATCGATGCCGCTGGTGCGTACGCCACACTCGGCGAGATGATGGCAACGATGGGCACAGTGTTCGGTCGTCATGTCGAAGTGCCGGTGATCTGATGAGCGAACGAATCCTGATCGGCAAAGTTGGCCTCGATGGTCACGACCGCGGTGTGAAAGTCGTCGCTCGTATCTTGCGCGACGCCGGCTTCGAGGTCATCTACACCGGGCTGTTCCAGACACCGGCAACCATGGCTGCCGCTGCCGTCGACGAAGACGTCGACCTCGTTGGCCTGTCGATGCTGTCGGGTGCGCACATGACCCTGGCCCCTGCAGTGGTGGAGGCGATGCGCGCCGCCGGCAGCAACGCTCCGGTGGTGGTCGGTGGCATCATCCCCGACCAACACATCGAACGCCTGAAGGCCGCTGGTGTTGCCGCTGTGCTCACCCCCGGCGCCCCCGCCGACCAGGTGGTCGCCGTCATCCGCGAAGTCCTCGATCAAGCAGCTGCGGCCCAACCGTGAGGCAGCGGGATCAGGGAGCGAAGGCTGTGCTGGGCAGGTCGGTCTCGCCGCGTTCGAGTGCGTCGCAGATCACTTTCGCGACGTGCTCGGGAGCGAGACCGTGCGGCATTCGTGGTGACGTGCCGGCGATCGGGCGGTCGGCCAGGCCGGTCTCGGTGTGGGGCGGGCGAGCATCGAGTACTCGCACGTTGCGCCGACGGGCTTCGCGAGCAAGTGCCTGATCGAAGGACCGCAGTGCGGCTTTCGACGCGCCGTATGCCGCCATCCCGGGGAGGTTCACCTCGGCGATGATGCCCGAGATGTTGACGATTGCCCCGCCTGAGGGCAGGACCGGCAATGCGGCCCGAGCGAGCATGATCGGTAGGAACGTGTTGGTGAGAAAAAGCTCTTCCATCGTGTCGATCGACAGCTCGTCGACCGGCCCGAACGCCACCACCCCGACGGCGTTGATGACCACATCGAGGTGGCCGTGGTGCGCGACGGCTGTGGCCACGGCAGCCGTGCAGGCCTCTGGAGCACGCAGGTCCAGCACGGCGCGGGCGCCGAGCAGCGTGAGCTCACTGAGACGTTCGGCGCTGCGCGACACAAGCGTCAGAGAAGCGCCGCGGTTGTGCAGCGCGGCGCCGAGCGCCCGGCCCAGCCCGCCGGTTGCTCCGGCGAGAAGCACCGACGCTCCGGCGAGGGGGTGAGGTGCACCGGTAGCGTCAACGGTCCTCGACATGAGTTCAACGTAACGGAGTCTTCGATGAATACGGCAGAGGCAGTCCTGCTGACGTCTCACCTCGTTGCGACTGCTGCGATGGTGGGATTGATCTGGTTCGTGCAGGTGGTGCACTATCCGCTGTTCGCCTCGGTTGGTGCAGATGGTTTCGCCGAGTACGAGCGGTTGCATCAGCGCTCCACGTCGTTCGTTGTCGGTCCGTTCATGGCGGTGGAAGGAGCGACCGCAGTGTGGCTCGCTGTTGCACCGCCCAACGGAATGTCTCGCCTCTTGCCTCTGTTGGGCTTGATCGTCCTCTGTCTGATCCACGCCAGCACGGTGCTGTTGCAGGTGCCGCAACACACGGCCCTCAGTGATGGCTATGACGAGACCCGCGTGCACCGCCTGGTGTGCACGAACTGGGTGCGCACCGTTGGGTGGTGCGTCAGGGGAATCATCGCCGCGATCATGCTGGTGCAGTCCGCGACGTCATGAGCAACGCGTGGCGGGGATGCGCCACCTCTTCTCAACCCATCAAGGTTGGGTGCGTGCCTCGTCGCGGTCGGCCCATCGCCCGAAGCTGAACATCGTGTAGAGGAATACACCGGTGAACACGATGATCGACACGACTGCACCTGCGATGAATAGACCTGCCTCGGTCATTGCGAGGGCCGCCGGTGAGCGAGGACGAAGGCGCCCAGAGCCAGAATCGAGGGCACCCAGATGCCGACGAAGATACCGTTGAGCCGGCCGTTGGTGTCGTCGCCAGCCTGGAAGTAGATGGTGACACTGAGCAGGAAGCTGGCGAATGCAGCAAACAGGAAAGTGCCCTTGAGGATGCGTTCAGGGTTCATGTCCGCAACCCTCTCATACCTGCAAGATTCGAGCCCCACTTTGGACGGATGCATTGTCTAACTCTGTCACACCCTTCTGTGATGATAAGTACATGAGTTCGTTCGTGGTTCCAGAGCTGTCGGAGGTCGCGGGTATGTCGCCTGCCGACCTCGAAGCGCTGGCTCGGGCGCTGGACCGAGAACGTCGCATCATCGAGGCTCAGATCGCAACGTTCGTGCACCGTGTGGGCGAATCGGGTGGCTACCTCACCGATAGGCACCGCACACCGAAGGCGTGGGGCAAAGCTGCGTGCAATTGGTCGGGTCCTGAAGCTGGTCGGTTCGTGAAAGCAGGCGCGATGCTGGCCAAGTTCGACAGCGCGGCAGTGTTGGCTGCTGAGGGTGGCCTGGGTGTTGCGCAGCTGCATGCGTTGGCGGCGGTGGTTGCGAATCCGCGGGTGCAAGAGCATCTGGCAGACGGCGAGGAGCTGTTGGTTGGTCAGGCTGGGGCGCTCGACTTCGACGACTATGTGTTGTGGCTCGCATCGTGGGAACGCGCTGCGGACGCGGATGGCGCCCATGACGACACTGAGCGGGTGCATCGGAACCGCACAGCCAGCGCCTCGATCGTGGGTGACCAGTTCTTCCTCGATGCCACCAGTGGCACCGCGCAAGGCACACAGATCAAAGCGATCCTGGAAGCGTTCGCGAAGACCGAGTGGATGGCGGATTGGGAAGCCGGGCTACTCACACATGGTGATGCGATGTGTCCGCACCTGATGGATCGCACCGACGCCCAACGGCGGATGGACGCCCTGCTCGCGATCTTCTTGAAGGCGGCCGGCGCCGAGGATGAACCCACCGGGTCAGGGTTCACTGTCAACGTGGTTGTCTCCCAACCAGTGTTGGAGCACCATCTGCTCGCTTTGCTGTCCAACAACCCGGTGCCGGCATTGGATCCGAATCTGCCTGGTCGCCGCTGCGAAACCGACAGCGGTGTGGCGCTCGACCCGTACGACATGCTCGTCGCAGCCGCAATGGGCCACGTCCGGCGGGTGGTGATGGACTCGGCGGGTGTGGTGATCGATATGGGGCGCAAACAACGTTTGTTCACCGGTGCGTTGCGCGACGCGGTGTTGATGCATTCCCGATGGTGCGTGTGGCCTGGCTGCCACCGCCCGGCTGCCCAGTGCGATGCCGACCATGTGTTGCCATGGGCCAACGCCGGGCCTACCGACACCGGCAACGGTGGCCCTGTGTGTGGCCACCACAACCGGTGGAAAGCCACCGGCTACCGCACCTGGCGCGACCCCCAGGGCCATTGGCACCACTACCGTCCCGACGGCACCGAAATCGGTTGGCGCAACGGCACGATCACCGCAACCGACCATGTCTTCGCCATGCCCGCAGCCAGCTGACTGCCAGTCGTACGCGTTTGCGAGTGGGGATCAGCTCGAACATCGCTCGGTCTGGCCCCGTGATCATCTGCTCGATGTCGGTGCGCGACCACGGGTAGCCCGGGTGGTCGGCGAGTTCGAGGCGCAGCGCAGCGCTGCAGCCCCAGACGAGCATGCGAGTGGGCCTCACTGACCCTGCGCGTGCAGATCTGCCGTGAGCGCTGCCAGCTGCCGGCAGCGGGTGGTCCAGACATGACTGCGCCGTGCTGACACCAGAAGGCCGGCACCGAGGATCGCCATCACGATCGACACCCCGAGTCGTCCATCGTCGAGCACACCAGCCAGTTCCGCCGAGCCGTCCTGGTTGCGGACGTCGACGAAGACTCGTTCGTTGATCCGCAGGCGCAGGTCACTCTCCACGATGAACGCCCCGCCGGGTTCGCCGGGTTCGCGGACCTCGACGGTGTACCTGGCGTCGAGACTGCCGTCGCCGTCGCTGTCGGTGTCGAGGTTGACGCCACCGACGACGGTCGCCATCTTCGTGGCCTGCTCGCGGTCCTCCATCGTCCTTGCCGAGATCACGCCACCGCCGATGAGTAGTGCGCCGCCGGCCAGCATCATGACCACCGTGGGGACTCGGGAGTGTCGATGTGACGGATGGACCCCGAATCTGGAACGTGCGCTCGACCGGTCTGCTGCGCGTCCGCCGAGGTACAGCAGAGCTGCGCCACCGATGATCAGGCCGGCGAGCAACGACATCACGATGCTGCGTACCTCGCCGTCGTCGGCGAGGGTGACCCCCTTCCAGGCCAGTCCCCCGATCATGGCGCTGGCAACGACGATGGAGAGCGCACCGGGCACGGTGAGACGGTCCGGCTCCACCGGCGCCGCACTGACCTGCGGTTCGAGCGCGGGGCGTTCGTCGGGCGGGCTCCTCCTCTTCAGCAACGCCGTCAACCGCGCCTCGATCCGTGGGTCGTCGAGCTGTGCTGCCACGCTCACGCGCGCGGCCTCCACGGCCGAGTCCCGAGTTGCGGGACTCACCGAGAACTCGGTGGTCTCCAGCCCGTCACACGGCACCTCCACCACCACCGAGTCGTTCCCGAGTCCGATCCACGGTGCCACGCCGGTGGGCACACCGATCAGGGCCTTCATCGAGGGGATCAGCGTGTCCCCGATCAACTTGCCCACGAGCACGAGCGAGACGACGAGACCGATCGCCACCGTCGCCGCCATCACGACCATCGACAGCGCGCCGACGAGCGCGAACGGGAAGAGCCAGTCAGGCACAAAGTCGGCCAACCACACCGAGAGGCGGCGGGCCATGATCGACGAGGCCAGCATCGTGATGACCACCCACGTCGCCATCGCAAGGACGAGCAGCAGCCGCACGATGGTGTTCGAGAGGAGCAGATCGATCAGGTACAGACTGCGGTTCGACGATGTGTAGGTCGGGCCGCGATCGAATCGCGAGCTGACCTGCTGCCCCCTCGTCGGTACCATCGCCGCGAGATGGCGATCCCCGAGGGGTGCTGGATGACCGAGCACGAAGCCGAGGACTGGTCTGGCGCATTCCTCGTCCCACAGCTCGTCGTCGGCTGCGGACCAGTGCGTTCGCGCCTCGCTCGAGGCACGGAGCCATGTTCGGAACGACTGATCCTGGAATACGAACGAGGGATAGTTCGCCCATGTGCCGCCATCGACGAGGGCGTGGACCGTTGCGCTGCTGTCCTGCGACATGAACACGCCGCGGCCCGCGGGGAACGCCCCTGGAATCGCTGACGACGCAGCCACGGCGCCGGCAACGTCCACCTCGGGGGTGGTGCGCCGACACAGCACCATCGGCACACCTCTTGCGAGGTCCATCGCAACGACGTAGAGCTCGAGGCCGCTCGCTGCGAACAGCTCATCGAACGTGACGGGGCCGTCGTCGATCTTGCCGATCTTCGTGCGCAGCGCGCCGTCGAGCCAGTCGCGGATCCCGCGACTGTCGTAGATCGACGACCTCCGGCCGATGACGGCGGACCCGAGCCGCTTGACCAGATTCGCGTTCGCCGAGGCCAACGCCAACGGCACAGCGCACTCCACTTCGTCCACGTCCATGCCGGAGGCGATGAGCGCAGCCGTGACCGCCCCTGCGGAGGCGCCGGCCACGCTCTTGAACCACAGCCCGCGAGCCCGTACCGCTCGCAACGCGCCCGCGTAGGCGATGCCCTTGGCGCCGCCACCCTTGAACACGCCGTTGACGAAGTCCTCCGCCGGGGGCAGCGCTGTCATCGGTACGCGTCGCCGGTCCACGGGTTGCGTTTCAGGTCCGGGTCGAAGCCGCGTAACGGATGGCGCTTCGGGTTGAGCTCGGCATCGGTGTCCCACGGCTCGAACGCGTTCGTGACGTTGCCGAGACCGGTGGTCGCGAGTTCCGGGAAGTGGCGGAGGAGCACGGTCTTGAACGACGTGTCGTCGACCCAGTCCATCCCCTCCTTCGTGTACACCTCCTCGCGGTAGTCGTCGGTGTAGAAGCGATCTGCCTGCAGTCGCCGGCTGGCGTTGATGATGAAGATCTGGAACATCGTCTCGCCGAAACCGAAGTTGGTCGGGCGATTGGCCTCCGCCAATGTGCCGATCATCAGGTCGAGGTGCTCGACGTTGTCGCCGTACACCTCGCGGAGAGCAGCCACTTTGTCGGCGTCATGCGTCAGGTCTTCGAACGTTCGGATCGGCTCGAGTCCGAGCTGACGCCGGAACTCGTTGTAACGGGGCACCCCGCGCTCGCGGGCGCGAAGAATGTCCACGGCACCGAGGTCGAACAACGGGTTGCCGGGAACGCTGATCTCCTGCATGAAGCTCGGGTAGTTGTTGAGCTCCAGCGCACCTGGGTGCTGGTTACCGAACGAGAAGAAGAGATCCGTGAGGGAGACCCGCGCGGTCGTCTTGGCCGACCCTGCCTGGCGGGTCTCGGTCACGGGGAGATCCTCGATCGTCTCGCCGGTGGCGTGGCTGCGTAGATGAAGGTCCTCGGGAAGCAGCGAGTGCAGCCGGTAGACCTCGACGAACTCTTCCGCCAGTCCGTACGGCTCGCCGTGACGGTTGATGTGGTTGCCGACCAGGCCGCCGAGCTCCGCGTTCTCGACCTTGAACTCGGCGACGGTCTTGCGATTGTGGCCCTTGCGGAACATGTAGGTCAGCAGGCCATACCAGTTGGCGTTCAGCCCGAGTGTGAGCGAAGGGTTCGGCAGGATCGCCGGCGTCCACTCGATCGAGTGGATCTTGGCCATCACCGCCGCGTTGACGAGACGCGCCACATTGAACAAGCGCTCGTCGTCCCAGTCCGGGTAGCTGTCACGGAGACGATCGCAGATGGCGTTGTGCTCGCGTGCGAACAGCGTGTGCAGCATTGCGGTGCCGACCCACCAGTTGCGCACCATCCCGCTGTCCTCGACACCGTCGGACGCGAGCGGCAATCGGCCGTCGTCCTCCACCCTCACCTTTCCATGGACCCCGCTGCGCAGCCGGTCCTGCGTCGCCTGGTCACTGCCGTAGATCTGTGAACCATCCCACCAGTGGGTGACCTCGTTGATGAAGGTGACCGGCGTCGTCTCGCCCACCGGTCGGCGGGTCGGGTCGGGCTGCGTTCGGCCGACGAGGATCCGGTCTTGTCGATAGCGCTCGCGGGCAGGATCGTCATCGGCCAGTGGGATCGCGATGGTCTCTTCCAGCAGGCGTTCGCCGTGGCTGACCCAGTCGTTGTTCTGGAACTGGATCCACGACGCCGCAAGGAGGTTGAGGAACTCCACCTCCTTCACCTCGGGCACACCGTTGTTGACCGTGCGAGTGAGGAGCTTGCGGCTGACGAGCCTCGGGTTCGGCGAGAGCAGCTCATCGTCGTTGGCTGCCAGGATGGCCGAGTTCGCCACGTTGCGCAGGAAGCGGGTGCCGGCAGCGCCCTCCTTCGGATCGTCGAGCCGGTTCCACGTGCCGTCAGCGGTGCGGAAGTGGGTGACCCCAGGTGGCTGGGTGAGACCCGCCTCGACGAACCCGATGAGCTCCCCTGGAGGGTAGGTCGAGCGGAGGTTGTGCTCCATCAAGGTCTCGCGCATGTGGGCGAGCGTCAGCACTCCCGCATTCGTGCCCTTGCGGTACCAGGTGGTCCAGACCGTCCCGTGGGACTTCCTACCGGCGAGCCGTGACGCGATGTCGAAGCCGCGACCGGCGACGTCGCCGAGGAGCTTGCCCACGTCGCGGCGCAGGGCCCGAAATGTCCGGTTGCCCCGCTGTGTCTCGCGCACGGCGGGCAGCCGCGGTTGCGTAGGCGGCGCGAGCAGGGTCGTCACGTCGAAGCGGGCGACGGGGGGAACGAACTCCTGGAGCTCGGCCGCCGCGTTGTCGCGCGATCGGGCAAGCATCAAGAGCCACTCGTCATGCGTGCCATTTCGGGCGACCGCCGTGGCATAGTGCTCAGCAGCGAGGTCGTACTGCGCGAGCCGAAAGTGCGCGAGTCCCAAGAGCGCGTGGCTCGCACCGGAGGAATCCTCGTTCGCCGTGTCGGCCAGCCCGTCGATCGTCGCCTGCAGCTCGCCGTCGTCCAGCGCTCGGATGGTGGTCATCGTGACTCCTGTCGTCGGTGCCTCACGCATTGATGTTCGTCTTGAGGTGTCGCGGTTCGATCCGCCAGGGAACCGACGCGCTGCGGTCGAGGTTGGCCTGAAGGCCGAGCAGGTCCTGTTGAAACTGCACGAACGCCGACACGCCGCGGGCATCGAGCGCCAGCGAGGGCAGTCGGTCGTCGAGCAGCATTGTGCGGTGCACGTTGAGGTTGAAGTTGGCGTTGACGAGTCGCTGGTACACGTCGATCGACACTCGCTTGCCGTCGTCGCGGATACGAACCGGCGATGTGTGGTTCCACAGCTGGTAGTCCCACAGACCGCTGCCGGTGATCTCATGCTCGACGGTGGCGAAGTACACGACGGTCGCAAGGAGCTCGGCTACGCCGTCGGTCGTCACGGTGCTGCCCATCACGCCGCGCACGCCGTTGGGCAACCGGTTGTCGAGGTCGTCGATCCACGCGCCCAACGCCTCGTCGTTCACGACATCGTCGTCGGACGGGTAGTAGACCGCCAGGTAGCGACGGGCGTGCGCGAGGCAGATTTCGTACAGGGTGGACCAGTGTTCCATCGCAGGGGAGGCGAGACCGGTCACGCCGCGCCGCTGCGCGTCGAGCACGGGATTGATCGACGCCAGGTCGAACTCGCCAGAGGTGGCTTCGAACAGCTCGCACTTGCCGCGGTGGCCGAGGCTGAAGATCGCGTCGAACTCGCCGCCCTTCGACATCAGGATCTCGGTGACCAGCTCGTTGCCGGCGTGGGTTCCGTAGACGTGCGGCCAGATGAACCTACGCAGCGGATGGGTCGCCGGCAGGTGGTTTCGCGTGGCCGCCTCGAGCACCGGTCCGGCGGTGAGGTGCAGCCAGTTGAAGTGGCGGATCAAGGACGCGTGTGAGGTGACGGAGCACATGGCGGCCCTGGTGGCGTCCGCCCAGCCGTCATCACCCGGATGGGCCGCGCCGGTTGCGCTCTCCACCCGAACTGGCGCGAGCTGCCCGGTCGCGGCGTCGACGCGGAAGTCGACCACGACGCCGAGCCGTTCGAGGCCACGGTGCACCTGGTAGTCGGCAAGGTGGGCAAGGTCCCATCGGTAGGTACCGTCGCCGACTGCGGTGAGATAGCTGGCGTAGGGACTGGCGACGGCGAGCAGACCGAGGTCGCCAGGGGTGGGGACAGGCGCCGGGAAGCAGGCCTGGTGCGCCGGCGGGTACGCCGCGTCGAGCGCACGTTGCGAGTCTGCGTGCACCTGCGGCAGGCGTCGTTGCATCGGCGAGTACCAGCGCACGACCCGGTGCTGAACCCTGGTGAAGGCCTGCTTGGGCTTTTCAACCTCGTCCCTCGGCAGTTTCCCAGCCACGACGATGTCATGGATCGGGATGCCCCGATGCCGAGTGACGAACGGTACGAGCTCGATGGGCTTCGATTGGGCGGACGGTTGCGGGATCACGGCAGGCTTCTGACCGTGGTACTTGAGCACGGCGAGCTTGTTCCAGAACGCGCGACGCACGCGCCAACGGAGACTGCGTGCCCCGTCGGACACCGGTCGTGAGGAACCGCCCGCCGGTGCGGCGGCGTTGGACGTGGCCGCCGGCGTCGCTGGGGCTGATGCCGGGATCGACTGGATCGGGGTTCCCGCGAGGAAATGCAGCGCCGAGATCGATGGGCAGAACAGATAGACGCTGCCCGCAGTGGTGGTGAACGACGCGAAGCCCTCGAGCACTATCGTGTCGACGCGATCGTCAACTGCGACGATCGGGATCTCGAACCGACTGCTCGCCGGATGGTTTGCGCCGATGATCGGATCGTTGGTGCCGGTGAGCCGCGGGTCGTGCAACCCGAAGTTGATCCAGTCGTACATGATCGCCTCGAACTGCGAGACGAGATTGGCGCACAGGAAGTTGCCGATCAGGCCCCGGTGCACGCCGTCGTCTGCAGGCCAGTTCGGGTCGAACGGCGCACCGTAGGGCATGCCGCGTCGGACGATCGGACGGGTGAAGTTCGCGCTGCGTTGCACGATGCGGCTGTCGCGTGGATTGCCGCGCCGGATGTGCGCGCCGAGTGGGCACTGGGCGCCGTCGCCGTCGTCGAAGAACAGATCGGCATCCGAGTAGCTGAACGCGTTGAGGTCGGCGTCAGGTAGCGGCGGCGGCATGCCCGACCCGAGGTACGGCCCGGGCGTACCACCAGCCACCGTGTCCGATGACGGCGAGAGCGGCACGCCGTTGCGCCAGCGCCCCATCAGTTTCGCGGCCACCCGCTCCGCGTCCCACACGACCGAGGCCTCACCACGGGCGTCGGCTGCGAGTCGTCCGTTGGCGCGACGTGCGTCGAGCTCGGCGTTGATCTTGTGTGCGCTCGCCTCCAGGAACTCCTCGAACTGGCCCACGCTCTGGTCGAGTACGCGGAACGCGTTGAAGCACCCGTTCCGTCCGAGCTCGAACTCCAGTTTCCCGCGGTACCCCTTGGGTCGTTGCCACTTCACGTCGTGGAACGGCGTCGCATACTCCGCCCCGAGCAGCACGGCGCCGACGGGCTGGATCGGCTCATCGTCTCGTGCACCGTAGATCCGCCCGGCGACGGCGAAGCGCGGCTGTGAGAGGCTGTCGCGGTAGCCGAAGTGCACCTTCGAGCCGTCGTCGCGCTCATGGCCCTCATACGTGTCGAAGGTGGCGCCGTCGATGTGCGACGTGACCGTGAACGCCCCGGACCGCGCCCACATCGCCTCGAGCTGCGTGGACAGCGCCTCGAGCGCGGCGCGGGCCTGGGCGACCCCGTCGGCGATGGCAGGATCAGGGATACCGTGGATCGACCACATCAGGTGCACCGCATCGGGATCGTGGAGACCGTGGCGCCAGTTCGACGGCGCGCTCCCCTCGACATCACCGATCTTGGCGCCGCGGGTCGTGACGCCTGCGACGAACTCGACCGGGAACGTCTGCAACGACCGGTTGTCGAGACCGAGAGCACGCAAGCCGGCGGACGAGACCCCGACATTGAGACACGTCGTCGGTTTCGCGCCAGGTTTCCAGTGCTGCGCTGTCGTCAGCTGCGGGACGCCCTCGTGCCCGGAGACGACTGCGGCGAGGAATTCCTTCGCAGCGTGCACCTCCTTCACCCGTACGACGAGGTGGCGCACGAACTTGGCGCGGTAGCCGGAAAGAATGTTGCCCTGGATGTCGTCGAGGACGCGCGAGTCGGTGATGGCGAACCCGTCGGGAAGCGTGTCGACGGCAGAAGCGGTGGTCTTCGGTGCCATCGCTCACCAACCCATCTCGAGCATGTCGCGCACCTTGGCGGTGGATGCGCCCGGGTACGCCTGGTAGGCGAACAGCTGGGCATTGGGCTGGGCCTGCAGGAGCAGCGCGAGTCGTCGCGGCAGCTTCAGCAGGTCTGCATCGGTGCGAGGGTTGAGCGATGCAAGGTCCTGGAACGGCAACTGCGGTGCGTCGTGTGCGCGGACCCACTCGACGAAGGCATCCGGGAAGTCCTCGACCGGTAGTGGTGGCGGGTCGGCGACGAAGGACAGGATCGCGTCGAAGGCCGCACCGATGTTGTAGATGAAGTCGTGGATGTAGGACGAGAAGTCGCCGTCGTACACGCTGAACATGCACAGGCTGTCGCCCACCAGCACGAACCGCCCATGATGCACGATCTGCGTGTTGTCGAGCCCGGCCGTTACATCATGCACCGCGGACGCCAGTCCCTGCACCAGCTGTGCCTTGCCGATCGGTGAGGGGTCCGCCAGCGGCATGATCAGGTTCATCGTGACCTGTAGGTTGTCGGACGGGTTCATCGAGAACGGACGATCGTACGAGATCGGTCCCTCACGCCGCTTCCAATACGCGAGGAGCGCGCCCGTCAGCAATCGTTCGATGGTTCGCATCTTCGGTTCCAACCCCCGGTGTCCGGATCACCCCGGAGGCCAATAGTACCCGTTCCGTCGAGACGCGATTTCGGGCTACCGTTTGGCATGGGGACCCGTTCGAAACCAGTGCATCAGAGGCTCGATCCCGCAGTCGTCAAGGCATTGCTCGACGAGCTCCAGCCGGTCTTTCCCGATCACCGACCGGGCACCCGTCCGCTCCACGCACTCGGTACCGGAACCATTGGTTGGTTCCGGCCGTCGGACGTTGCTGCCACCTACTGCCGTGCGAGGCACTTTGCCGACCGCGAGACTCCGGTGCTCGTGCGCTTCTCGAACGGCAACGGCCAAGATGACCCTGATGGACGGCTCCAGCCACGCGGCATGGCGATCCGCTTCCACATCGGTGGCACCATCGACGACGGCGGTCGCATCGTTCCCTTGCCTGCGGCCTCCATCGAAACGACCGACCTGCTCACGATGTCGGTGCCCGTGTTCGTCGCGAAGGACGTCGACAAGGTGCTCGAGTTCGAGCGTGCGTCGAAGGCGGTCAACATGCGGCGGCCGAGCCTCCTCGCCCGGCTGCGGTCACTCCTCACGATGTGTCCGCTGCCGCCCCAAGAGCAGGGCGTAGAGATGTCCGGCGCCGACGCCGTCCTGAAGTTGGCGAACGCGTACCTGCCGTCGCAGGGATTCGCCGTCGAGAGCATGATGATGCGGCTCCCCGCGAGCTACGCCCGCACGATGTACCACGCCGTGCACGCCTTCGAGATGCGCGGTCGCCACGACGTCGTGAGGATGGTGCGGTTCTTCGTCGAACCAGCGGCAGGTGTTCGTGCTGCCGAACCACCCGAAGCGTCCGGCTCGTTGATCGGTGCCGCGCTCCGACAACCGAAGATAAATGCGTTCGGCGCCCAGCTCCCCGAGCGGTACCTCCGGACCGAACTGGAGGGGCGCCTCGCACATAGCCCGGTGAGCTTCAACCTGCGTATACAGATTGCCGACCCCTGGGACGACACGTCCGACCCGACCAAGGCTTGGCCGCCCAATCGTCAGCGGGTGCTGCTCGGCACGATCACCATCGACGGAATCGTCGCCGACCAACTGAACGACTGCGAACAGCTGTCGTTCAACCCCGGGCGACTCACCGATGGGCTGGCGATCTCCGACGACCCGATCCTCGCGGCGCGAGTGGGCGTCTACGAGACGTCCTACGCCTGGCGGATGGAGGCGCGCGGTGCGCCGGTGTCGGCAGCGGAGTGCCCGGTCGTCGGACACCGCCCCGTGCCAGCGTCGGTCAGCCCTCGCCCATGAGTCGTTGACGGGCACCAGCTATCTCGCCGCGCACGTACCGCACCGCCTCGTCGAACGACATCGCCGCCCCGCGCGCCACGCGCGCCTCGAAGGCCGAATCACCGAGCTCGGCCCGAAGTTGGTCGAGCACCAGCGAGAGATCCGAGATCAAGGTTGCGCCGAGCGACGCGCTCGCCCCGTAGACAGTTGCGGCCTTCGCATGGTCGCCGATGGCGGCGAGCACCATCGCCACCTCGGCGACCGCCGTCGATGCGCTGCCGTGATTGCCGGCCCGGTGGAAGAAGGTGATCGAGCCGTCGAACAGTTCGAGCGCGTGCGCGGGGTCACCGAGGGCAGCCTCGAGGCTGGCGATGTCGCGCTCCATGTTCCGTTCCTGGAGAATGATCCGGTGCTCCCGCGAGTAGCCGAGGGAGCGCTCGAACCACTGCATCGCCCTTGCCGAATCGACGTCGACGTACGACCTGCCGTACCCGCCATACGTGAACGCGATCCAGAACGGGACACCGAACACCTCGGCCGCCTCGATTGCACGATCGGCCACCTCGCGCGCCTCT
>Ga0335397_10000571_pt1 | contig 48378 bp, 37 predicted proteins | sample MAT04_FD_205740 | JGI IMG/M metagenome (GOLD analysis project Ga0335397, IMG submission 205740) | Freshwater microbial communities from Lake Fryxell liftoff mats and glacier meltwater in Antarctica - MAT-04 (spades assembly) (version 2) ...
CGACGCCGCTCTCAAGCAGGATCGCGCAGACGCTCCTCGGCATCCCGCTGCACATCCTCGCCGGGGCGAGGTGGCTCGTCTACCTTGCCGCGGCGAACAACCTGCTCGCGGCCTGGGGTCAGCTCGCGTTCCTGCCGCAGCTGTCCTGGTGGTGGGTCGGCGTTGGATTCCTGCTGTTCGTGACCCCTCCCGGCAAGATGGCGCTCACCGTCGTGGCCGCCCGGCTGCTGTTGCGCGGAGTCGCCCCCGGCGACTACCCCCGCGGCGGATCGGTGCACCTGCGGCTGTGGCTCGCCGAGCAGGTCGCGCTACTCGTGAACCCTGCGAGCGCGGCCGGCGCCCCCTGGATCAGTTATTACGCGCGGGCGCTCGGCGCCCGCATTGGCGTCGGCGTCGACCTGCACACCCTCCCGCCGGTGACCGGGATGCTGTCGATCGGGCAGGGGGCATCGGTCGAACCCGAGGCCGACCTCTCCGGGTACTGGATCGACGGCGACACCTTGCGCCTGGGGCACGTGCAGATCGGGGCCGAGTCCAGGGTCGGCTCGCGCAGCACCCTGCTCGGAGGGGCGAGCATCGGCCGCGGCTCCGAGGTCGAGCCCGGCTCCGCCGTCTCCGGCCGCGTGCCGGCAGGGGAGCGCTGGGCGGGATCGCCAGCCGGTCGAGTCGGCTCCGCGAGAAAGTCCTGGCCGGCGGAGCGGCCGCCGCGCGGCACCCGCTGGCTCATCGCCTACGCGGTCGGGTCGATTGCGATGGCCGCGATGCCCGCATCCGCAGCCCTCCTCGGCGTCGTCATCGTCGGGGCCGCGATCGGTCAGGCGCAGAGCCCGACGGACGCGATCGTCCGCGCGGTTCTCGCGACTCCGCTCGCGACCGTCGTCGCGGGGCTCGCCTTTGCGTTCACGGTGATCGCCGTCGTGCGCCTGCTCGGGATCGGACTCGTCGACGGGCATTTCCCGGTGCGTAGCCGCATCGGCTGCCAGGTCTGGATGACCGAGCGGATCCTCGACAGTGCGAGGACCCTGCTCTTCCCGCTCTACGCGAGCCTCATCACGCCGTTCTGGCTCAGGGCCCTCGGTGCACAAGTCGGCGCAAACGTCGAGGCGTCGACCGTGCTGCTCATCCCCGCGCTCACCACAATTGCGCCCGGCGCGTTCCTCGCCGACGACACCATGGTGGCCACCTACGAGCTCGGCGGCGGCTGGCTCCGCATCGGCCGCGCGAAGATCGGCCGGCGCGCGTTCCTCGGCAACAGCGGGATGATCGGGCCCGGCCGCACGGTGCCGCGCAACGGTCTCGTCGCGGTGCTGTCGGCGACCCCGCGGAAGGCCAAGCGCGGCTCAAGCTGGCTCGGCAACCCGGCCGTGCGGCTGCGACGCACCGTCACCGACTTCGACGAGGCGCGCACCTTTCACCCGCCGACTCGCCTCCGCGTGGCGCGCGCCCTCTGGGAGGTGCTGCGCATCGTGCCGGTCATCGTCACCGCTCTCATCGCGCTTGGCGTGCTCGTCACCCTCGACGTGCTCTGGTCGGTGCTCGGGCTCGGCGCGGCCGTCGCGCTGTCGGGAGTGGTGATGCTCGCGGCCGGCGCCGTCGCGGCAGGGCTGACCACGTGCGCGAAGTGGCTCTTCGTCGGCCGGATCACGGTCTCGGAGCATCCGCTCTGGTCGTCGTTCATCTGGCGCAACGAGGTCGCCGACACGTTCGTCGAGATGGTCGCCCGCCCCTGGTTCGCCTCGGCCGCCACCGGCACCCCGGTGCTCGCATTCTGGCTGCGCACGCTCGGAGCGAAGGTCGGTCGCGGCGTGTGGTGCGAGTCGTACTGGTTGCCGGAGGCCGACCTTGTCACGATCGCGGACGGGGCAACCGTGAACCGCGGATGCGTCGTGCAGACGCATTTGTTCCACGACCGGGTCATGCAGCTCGACAGTGTGGAGCTGCGCGCCGGGTCGACGCTCGGGCCGCACACGGTCATCCTGCCGGCCGCGTCGCTCGACGAGAACGCGACCGTGGGACCCGCCTCGCTCGTGATGCGCGGCGAGCGGGTGCCCGGCGGATCGCTCTGGGCGGGCAACCCGATCGCGCCGTGGCACGCGCCGCCGTGGAATACTTGACTCCTGTGCCGTCCAGATCACCGAGCTACGGCTCCGCCTCCCTCGGCGACGAGTACCTGCCGGCGACCGGCAACGGCGGCTATACCGTCGATCACTATGACCTGAACCTCGACTACCGCGTCGTGACGAACCGTCTGGCCGCGACGGCGGTGATCACGGCCCGCGCCACCATGCGCCTCGAGCGGTTCAGTCTGGACTTCGCCGGACTCACCGTCGAGAGGGTCACCGTCGATGGGGAACGGCCGCGCAAGACCACCCACACGAATCGCAAGCTCACCGTGACGCTCGACATCGCGGTCGAGGACGGCGACGAGTTCGAGGTTGCCGTGCACTACCGCGGCGCGCCGCGCCCGATTCGCGGCCGCTGGGGCGAGCTCGGCTGGGAGGAGCTCACCGACGGCGTACTCGTCGCGAGCCAGCCGAACGGCGCCGCATCCTGGTTCCCCTGCAACGACCATCCGAGCGACAAGGCGACCTACCGCATCTCGCTCGCCTGCGAGTCGCCGTACACGGTGCTGGCGAACGGGGAGCTCGTCTCCCGCACCGCACGCTCCGGCCGCACGACCTGGGTCTTCGACACCGTCGAGCCGATGGCGAGCTACCTGGCGACGATCCAGATCGGCCGCTACACCTCCCGGCAGCTCGGCACGGAACCGGTCGCGCACACCGCCTACTTTCCGCCGAGCCTCGCCCGAGTCGTCGCGATTGACTTCGAGCGCCTCGGCGACATGCTCTCGCTGTTCTCCGACCGTTTCGGCCCGTACCCGTTCTCGTCGTACTCCGTCGTGGTCACCGCCGACGAGCTGGAAATCCCGCTCGAGGCGCAGGGCCTCGCCGTGTTCGGGCGCAACCACATCGACGGCGCCCACGGCAGCGACCGGCTCATCGCGCACGAGCTCGCCCACCAGTGGTTCGGCAACAGCCTCACCATCACGAAGTGGCGCGACATCTGGCTGCACGAGGGCTTCGCCTGCTACTGCGAATGGCTGTGGGCTGAGGAGAACGGCGGCCCGACGATCGGGACGAGTGCCGCGGAGCACCACCGTGTGATCGACGCGTTGCCCCAGGACCTCGTTGTCGGCGACCCGGGGCCAGCGGCGATGTTCGACGACCGCATCTACAAGCGCGGGGCGCTCGCCGTGCACGCGGTGCGGGTGCAGCTGGGCGACCGGAGATTCTTCGAGGCGCTCCGGGCGTTCGTTGCCGCGCACCGCCATGCCGGCGTTACCACCGCCGGATTCGTAAGCTTCTTTGCGGGCTACGCCGCCGCCGGCGTTATCGAGCAGCTGGTCGACCGCTGGGTGTTCAGCGCGCCGCTGCCGCCGCTCTAGCCCACCTGTCGGATGTCCGGCCGTGCGTCGGCGATCACCGCGATCGTGCCGACCAGGCCGGGCCCGGCATCGAGTGAACTGAGCTGAAACGCCGCGATGGGGACCGGCGCGCCCGGCCAACCGACGAGGGCGGGGCTCGGCGGCGCACCTCGCATCCGACCTGCGAACGACACCTCGAGTTCGCGGGGGTCCACATGCAGGCCGTCGCCCGTCGCTTTCAGAACGGCCTCCTTCGCGGTCCACATCGCCGTGCGGAGGGCGGGGGAGCGGTCCGAGCCGGCCAGCCGTTCGCGCTCGGCCGGTCCGAACGCGACGTCGTCGAGCGCGGCGCGCGACGCGGCGACGACACTCTCGATGTCGATGCCGACGGGCCCGGCGAACGACACCGCGATCGCCACGGATCGCCCGGCACGGCTCAGACTCAGATCGATGCCCTCCACGCCGCGCTCGCCGCAGTGGACGAGAACCGGACGGCCGTGGTCGCCGCCGCACCGCGCACATTGTCGTGCGACTTCCACCTCGGCCCGGGCAATGCCCGTTGCCTCGGCCACGACGCCCACGAGCAGCGCACGGTCACCGGCGGATGTCGTTGCGCGCGCGCGCAGCACGACCATGACGTGCGGGCCGGATGCCGTCGGCCCGGTCACAGGAGGTCGTAGCGCGCGAGCGCGTCGGCATCGCGCGAATAGGTGGCCGAGCTGCGGGCCGTGTCGAGCGCGATGACGGGGTCGGATTCCGCCTCGGCGAGCGCGAGCAGCCGCTCCGCCTCGGCCAGCCGGGTGCGCGCCGCTGCGCCCGCCCGCCCTCCGACCATGTAGGCGCGGGTCGTCTCGATCTGGCTCCGCGCGGTGAGCAGCGCGCCGTCGAGCGCCTCGCGGGCGTGAGTGAGTCGCTGCTGCTGGTTGCGCGCCCCCGCGAGGGCGGTGTCGAGCGCATCGGCGGTCGCCTGAATGTGCGCGATCGCGGCATCCGGATCCGCGGGGCCGTTCGTCGTCACCTCTGCGAGGGTGCGTTCGACCCAGGTGATCGCCTCGGCGATAGCCGAACCGGTGGCAGGGTCGGGTGGGGAGTCGCGCACCGCCCTGGCCGCGGCGACCTCGGAACGCGCCTCGACGATGAGCGACGCGAGCCGTACGCTCGCCGACTCGAGTGCGGCGGAGTGCCGCTCGATCTCGTCCAGCAGCTGCGCGGCGCGGCGGATGTTCTGTTCGCTCGAACGGATCGACGCGGACACCGCGGTCGCCCCGGTCTCGTCGAGGTTCTCCGCGGCGCTGTCGGAGCTGGTCCGGGCGGCGTCGAGTAGCCGCCCCGCCTCATCGGCGGTCTCGCTCACCGGCGCGATGGCGGCCGGCGCGTACTGAGAGCGCAAGCGTGCAAGCAGCTCGTGGGACCCGGGAAGCCGGGCCTGTTCCCGGTCGATCCGCTCGCGCACCGCCTCGAGGTCACGCGGGGCGTTGCGCTCGGAGCCTCGCAGGGAGTCGAAGACCGCTCGCTCGGCCGCGAGCCGCTCCCTCGCTGTCTCACACAGCATCAGGATCTGGCCGTTCCACTCGCGCTGTTGGGTCGAGGTATCGGGAACGGAGTCGTCGAGCCGCTGCTTGAGCACGAAAGCGCTCGCGAGGTTCGCGCTCGCGCTGTCCAGCGCCGCTGCGAGAGCGGAGGCGCGCGCATCGCCGAATTGCGCCACGGCGAAGCCCAGCTCGTCGCGCATCGAGGCGACTTCATCGTCCAGACGCACGAGCGCGATATTCGCGCGGCGGCCGATCTCATCCCGTTTCGGGTCACGGCGGGCGGCCCGGCCGCGCCGCACGAGAACGGCGAAACCGACCGCGAGCGCGGCCGCGAACAGCAGCCCGATCGTGATGGCGCCGATGCCAGCACCGACGACGGCACTGGAGTCGCCGACCGCGGTCAGCGTGAGAATCGTGCGTGCTGGCATGCCGAGCATTTTACGTGTCCTGTGAAACTCCACGCCTTATCCCAGCGGATTCAGCGTTCCCCCATTAAGGTATTGCTGTGTGGCGTGCTGAGAAACGAGAAGAGACCGGGGACTCCCCGTCCGAATCCGACGAGAACCCCACCCATGCGGAGAGACAAGTGACCAGTCCCCACTCCCTCGTGTCGGGCGACCCGTCCTACCGGCTCGGAAATGTCGCCGAGCCGACCTGGACGGGCTGGCGTGACGAGCTGTCCCGCGTCGGCGGTCGCTCGCCGCTGCTCCACTTCGTCGATGCGCCCCGCACCCGCATCGAGCTGAGCACCACGCACCCCGGCGGGCTCGCACAGTTCATCACCGGCAAGACCACCCTCCTCTCCAGCCTCATCCGCGACGACCTCGCCCTCCGCGCAGCCAAGATGGCCGCGGGTGCGATCGCGACGAAGGGCGTCGAGCTCGCTACTGCCCGAGGCATCGATTCTGTCCACCTCGGCATCGGCATCGCCGAGTGGCAATTCGAGTCAGAGGAATTCTGCGCGCCCATCCTGCTGCGGCCGCTCGCCATCCGCCGCTACGGCCGCGACTTCGAGGTGCGCCTGCGCGGCGTCGCCGTCCTGAACCCCGAGCTCGAGCGTGCTCTGCGCACCCAGTTCGATATCGAGCTCGATGCCGCCGCGTTCGCGGCTCTCGCCGAGTCCGACGGCTCGTTCAAGCCCAACCCGGTCATCGACCGGCTGCGTGGGCTCACCTCGCACCTCGACTGGTTCAACGTGCAGCCGAGGCTCGTCGTCTCGTCCTTCGCCGACGTACAGAACCGCATGGCGCTGGATGCCGCCGAACTCGAGCATCCGATTCTCGACGCGCTCGCGGGCAATGCCAACGCCCGCTCGAACGTGAAGCAGAGCTTCGCACCGGTCGAGCCCCGGCACCAGGACCTCCGCTCGCCCGAGACGGACACGCTGCTACTCGACGCCGATGCTGAGCAGGAGAACGTCGTCGCGCAGATCGCTGCCGGCAACTCCGTGGTCGTCAAGACCCTCCCCGGCACCGGCGGCACCCAGACGATCGTCAATGCGATCGGCAGCCTCGTCGCCCAAAATAAGCGCGTGCTCGTGGTCAGCCCGCGCCGCTCGAGCCTGTCCGGTATTCGGGCGCGCCTTGCCGACATCGGGCTTGACGGCCTCGCCGTCGCGCCGTCGACGCTCCGACGCGACCTGATCCGGTCGATCGGGCGCAACGAGAAGGCGAAGCAACCACAGATCGGGGAGGTCGACGAGGCGCTCGTGCGGCTGCGCCGGGTGCTGCTCGACTACCGCGGCGCGATCGCCAAGGACGATGACGTGCTCGGTATCTCGGTGCTCGATTGCTTGAGCGAGCTGTCTCGGCTCGCCCTCCTGCCCCAGCCGCCGTCGACGACGGTGCGCCTGCGTCGCAGTTCAGTCGAAGCCCTCGCGAGCGACCGCATCGAGGCCGCGAACGCGATGGTTCACGCTGCGCAGCTCGGCGAGTTCAAGTACGGGCCGGGCGACTCGCCCTGGTACGGGGCGACTTTTGTGACGAGCGAGGAGGCGAGCGGCGCCCACGCCCTCGCCAAGCGGCTGCAACAGACCGATCTGCCGAGGCTGCTCGTCCGCGCCGGTGAGCTCATCGGCGCGACCCACATGCGCCCGTTTGAGAACATCTCGCAGCTCGGCGTCTATCTGCGCCTGCTCACTGAGATCCGCGATACTCTCGACCGGTTCCTGCCCGTCGTGTTCGACCGCTCGCTGAGCGAGCTGATCACCGCCACCGCGGCACGTCGGGATTCGCCGGAGATGTCGGGTGCGAACCGCCGCCGGCTGAAGAAGCTCGCCCGCGAGTACGTGCGTCCCGGCGTGCACATCGGCGACCTTCACGACAACCTCGTGCGCATCCAGCAGCAGCGGTTGCTCTGGCAGCGCTTTGTCGCCGAAGGGGCGCCGCCGGAGATTCCCGTGGGGATTGCCGACGTGCAGGCTGCGTGGCAGCGCGTCGAGCAGGATCTCGCGTCGCTCGACCGTCCGCTCAAGGTGACCGTGCCGAGCAGACAGCTCGTCAACCTGCCCATCGCGGAGCTCGGCGACCGGCTGACGGCCCTCGCCGCGGAGTCCGATGTTCTGAACAACCTGCAGGAGCGCGTGGAAATTCGCCAGCGCCTGCGGATGCTCGAGCTGGATGGCCTCATCGCCGACCTGGCCTCGCGGCACGTTCCGGCCGACGAGGTCGCGTCCGAGCTCGAGCTGTCCTGGTGGCAGTCGGCTTTGGAGTCGCTGCTCGAATCCGATCGTGCGCTGCTCGGTGCCAATACGTCGGTGCTCGATCGGCTCGAGGCGGACTTCCGCCTCGTCGACGAGGCACACGCCGCGGGCAGTGCGCAGCTGCTCGGCTGGCAGCTCGCGGAGAACTGGAAGATCGGGCTCGTCGACTGGCCGGATGAGTCCGCCTCGCTCAAGATGGCGTTGCGCCATCCGGCGATCTCCTCGACGGTCCTGCAGGATGCCGCGCCGCACCTCGCCCGGGCGATCGCGCCCGTCTGGCTCGCCTCGCCGTACGAGGTCGACAGCATCACCGACGCGATGTCGATCGACGCGGTGATCCTCGTGGATGCCGGCGCGATGAGTCTCGCCGAGAGCATCGGGTCGATTCGTCGGGCGAAGCAGGCCGTCGCGTTCGGTGACCCGGTGACGCAGACTCCCGTGCCGTTCCGCATCTCGATCGCGGATGACTTCGAACAGGCCGAGTTGCCCCCGGCCGAGCCCGACCTCGATGCCACTCACGCCGACTCCGCGCTTGCACGCCTCAGCAGCCTGCTCCCCACCCTGTCACTTACCCGCAGCTACCGAGCCGGCGGCGAGGACCTCGCCGAGCTCGTCAACCGGCGGTTCTATGCGGGCAAGATCGACTCGCTGCCGTGGGCGGGCTCATTCCTCGGCCACCCAAGCCTGCGGCTGGACTTCGTGCCCGACGGCCACGGTATGCCCGATGCTGACTCCGGTGCGGTCGAGAGCGTCGATGCCGAGGTCGAGCGCGTCGTTGAGCTCGTCCTCGAGCACGCCGCCACCCGTCCCCGCGAATCCCTCATGGTGATCACGGCAAGCTCCAAGCACGTCGTGCGGGTTCAGCAGGCGGTCCTCACCGCAGTCGCGACCCGCCCGGAGCTCAACGAGTTCCTCCTCGGCGATTCCGAGGAGCCGTTCACCGTCACGACCATCGACCACGCGGTGGCCGAGAGCCGCGACCGGGTGATCTTCTCGATCGGCTACGGGCGCACCCCTCACGGACGGATGCTGTCGGACTTCGGCGCACTCGGGCATCCGGGGGGCGAGCGCCTGCTCGCCGTCGCGATGACACGCGCCCGGCGCTCGATGGTGATCGTGACCTGCTTCGAGCCGTCCGACATCGACGAATCGCGCATGAATTACGGCGCGGTCGCTCTCGCCGAGATCCTTGCGGATGCGTCCGCGCGGCGCGTGGACGAGATCGCGACCCCGAGCACCGATCCGATGCTCGTCGACCTCGCTCGCCGACTGCGCATTCGTGGCGTCCGCGTCGCCGTCGGGCACCGTGGCAAGCTCGGACTCGTCGCCTCCCATGGCGGCATGTGTCTCACCATCGAGACCGACTCGCGGCTCATGAGCGGATCGGGCGGCCAGGCGTCGAGCCTGCGCGAGTCGCTGCGCCTCCGCCCCGAGATGCTCCGCCGGCTCGGCTGGCACTACCTTCGCGTGCACTCCTTCGAGCTCTTCAGCAACCCCGACGCCGTCGCCGACCGCATCGCCACGATGCTCGGCGTGAGCGAGTCGCCGCGCACTGAGCCGATTCCGATCATTGACCGCCCAGTCCAGTAGCGACCCGCCGGAGTCGGTGGCCGCGCCCGATGGGGCTCCTCGTGAGTCCGGGGTGGGCGACGATGTGGCCGGGGATGCTGCGCGCGCGGGCGAGGTAGCCGGGGATGCTGTACGCGCGCGATCAGTGGGAACGCGTCGGCGGCGGCGTGTCACGACCCAGGCCGCGCCGGGAAGCGATCCGACACCGCAGAACGAGCCCGCGCGTCACGCCGAAAACGAGAACGACGAGCGGCTGAAGGCGGACAAGCCTCCTCACTGGGGCTGACACACGGTGCGTTGAGGGAGCTCGCGCTCGCGAATGCGCGTTGTGCCCGCGCGGAGCCGAAACCCGGACGCTCGGTGTGCGCGAGGTTGCCGTTGTGACTGCCCCTGGCGTCGGCCTTGGGCGCTGAGAGTACGGGCAACGGTTCTTCTCTGGGCCGGGTGAGAGCCGAAACCCGTACTCTCGGCGTGCGCTAGCGAGCGAGAGAGCACTATGGACAGCATCGGATTGTTCCGCCTCGCCGGGCCGTGTTTGTGCCGCGGTGGCGCAGCAGACCGCCGTGGGCGCTGACCGGCCGCCCACTTCTCCGTCAGCTTGTGATCTGCTGGCTGTGGTTTCCCTCGGGCGAGGGACGCCCGGCGAGGAGGTCGCGGATCTCGGTGAGCAGCTCGGTCTCCGTTGGGGGGAGATCGGCGGGAGTCGCCTCCTCCTCGTGCTTCTGCTTGAGGAACGCGGCCTTCTTGAGGTGGTTAATCGGCAACACGAGAGCGAAGTAGACGACGGCGGCTACGATCAGGAACTGCATGGCCGCAGCAATGACCGCGCCGAACATGAGCTTCGCTGGCTCTCCGGAGGTGGTCGGAATGGTGAGCACCAGTGCCTGGCTGAGGCTCTCCGAGTTGAACAGCGCGCCGATCGCCGGGTTGAAGATGCCGGCGACGAGCGAGTTGACGATCGCCGTGAATGCCGCGCCGATGACCACTGCGACGGCGAGGTCGATCACATTGCCTCGCAGGATGAATTCCTTGAAACCCTTGATCACGACTACCCCTATTTCGTGGCGGATGCGGTGGGCTTGGCCGACGAGGACGACCCGCCCCCGGATGAGCCAGAGCCGCCGGAGCCGCCAGAGCCGGACCCGCCCGAACCGGACCCGCCCGAGCCCGAACCGGAGGCGCCTGAGCCTGAGCCCGACCCAGACGAGCCCGAGCCCGCATCCGACTTGCCCGAGCCGGAATCGGACTTGCCGGCGCCGGCATCCGACTTGCCCGAGCCGGCCGATTCGGACTTTCTGGCCGCGGAGGTCTGGTCGGCGCGGGAGTCGTTGCGGTAGAAGCCAGAACCGGTGAAGCTCACACCGATCGCGCTGAAGACCTTGCGGAGTCGCCCATGGCAGGCGGGGCACTCGCTCAACGAGTGATCGGTGAACGCCTGCTGAATGTCGAATGCGTTCTCGCACTCGGTGCAGCGATAGGAATAGGTGGGCACGAGGACCTCCGTGTTGATGCCGGTGGGAACTAGAAGGTGACGATCGCGCTCGGTGTGATCACACCGTCCACGCTTTTGTCGTGCACCTCGATGGGCACCGAGTCGACCAGCTCCGTGTCGAATACAACAGCATAGACCGGGGGGCAGCGTTCCATTGATCCGAGAGTGCGGTCGAAGTACCCTCGACCCCAGCCCATCCGCATGCCGGACCGGTCTACTGCCGCGGCGGGCACCACAATAAGGTCGACGTCGTTGATCGCGATGGGCCCGAGTAGCTCGCCGACCGGCTCGGGCATGCCGTACAGCCCCTCGGTTTCCTGCCGACCGTCGGTCACGGCCCAGTCGAGCAGGCCGTCGTTCCTCGAGATGGGCACGAGCACGCGGATGCCGCTGCCGATCGCCCAATCCACGAAAGGGCGGATGTTGGGCTCGTCGCTAGTGGGCAGGTAAGCGGCGACCGACGTGACCCTCAGGCGGGTGGCGAGTCCGACGAGATGCTCGGTCAGTGCGGCCGCGGCGGTGTCGCGATCCCTGTCGGTCAACTGGCGCCGACGCTCTCGAAGTTCGACCCTCAGGGCGCGTTTCTGGTGGCCAGCTTCGCCCGTCATGCTCGCAATCCTAGGGCAGACGAAAGGGTTCATCTGCGAGAAACCTTCGACCGGCTACCCTTGGGGCATGGCATTTGAGATTACAAAAGCAGTTATCCCCGCAGCGGGACTCGGAACGAGGTTCCTTCCCGCGACCAAGGCTATGCCCAAAGAGATGCTCCCGGTCGTTGACAAGCCGGCCATCCAGTACGTGGTGGAAGAGGCCGTCGGTGCAGGACTGCGCGACGTTCTCATGATCACCGGGCGAAACAAGAACGCCCTCGAGAACCATTTCGACCGCGTCGGCGAGCTTGAGGCGACCCTCGAACGCAAGGGCGACACCGACCGCCTGCAGAAGGTCAACTATTCAACCGACCTCGCGGACATGCACTACGTGCGCCAGGGCGACCCCAAGGGGCTGGGCCACGCGGTCCTCCGCGCGAAGATGCACGTGGGGAGGGAATCGTTTGCGGTGCTCCTCGGCGACGACATCATCGACCCGCGCGACGTGCTCCTGACGCGCATGATCGAGGAGTCGGGAAAGCGCAACGCGAGCATCGTCGCGCTGCTCGAGGTCGACCCGTCGGTCGCCCACATGTACGGGGTCGCGACCATCGAGGAGACCGACACCGACGATGTCGTGCGCATCACCGGACTCGTCGAGAAGCCGGCCCCCGGCACCGCACCCTCGAACTACGCCATCATCGGGCGATACGTTCTGCGGCCCGAGATCTTCGACATCCTCGAGGAGACGCCTCCCGGTAAGGGCGGCGAGATCCAGCTGACCGACGCGCTCGAGACGATGGCGGCGGCTCCGGAGACCGGCGGCGTCTACGGCGTCGTCTTCCGCGGGCGCCGTTACGACACGGGAGACCGGCTCGACTACATCAAGGCGATCGTGCAGCTTGCGGTCGAGCGCGAGGATCTCGGGCCCGACCTGCGGCCGTGGTTGAAGGACTTCGCGAGCAACCTAGACTGACGAAATGGCGACGCCGATTCCCACATTGCGTGAAGGTGCGGTGACGATCCGACCAATTCGTCTTCGTGACGCGCGCGCGCTCGAACGCGAATTGCTCGACAACCGCGGCTGGTTGCGCAAGTGGGAAGCAACCAACCCGCACGGCCCGATGAGCTTCGACACGCGAGCCAGTATTCGCAGCCTTCAGGCCAATGCGCGCGCCGGCCTCGGGCTCCCGTTCGCGATCGAATACGACGGCGAGTTCGCGGGCCAGCTCAACGTGTCGTCGATCACCTACGGCTCGCTCGGGTCGGCGACGATCGGATACTGGGTATCGGAGCGGTTCGCCGGCAAGGCCGTCACCCCCACCGCGGTGGCGCTCGCGACTGACTTCTGTTTCTTTCGCGCCGGCCTGCACCGCATGGAGATCTGCATCCGTCCGGAGAATGTTGCCTCGTTGCGGGTGGTCGAGAAGCTCGGCTTCCGCTACGAGGGGCTCCGCCGTCGCTACATTCACATCAACGGCGACTGGCGCGATCACTTCTGCTTCGCGCTGGTCGTCGAGGAGCTCCCCACGGGCGTGCTCCGCCGCTGGCTGGATGGCCGCGTGCCCACGGCGAACGCGATGATTCCGGAGAGCGACCGGAGTGCGGCGGACGTCCCACTGCGACTCGGCGCGTCGGGCTGACACACCTTCACGAATCGGGCCGAATTTCGTTTCCGGCACCTACCGTATAGTCATGGGACTCGAGGGTATTGGATCAAGCGTCGTTATCGCCCTCGCGGCGGTGCTCTGGCTCGTCTATCTGATCCCGACCTGGTTTCGTCGGCGCGAGTACCTCTCCACCGAGCGAAACGCCGTGCGGCTGCAGCAGACCCTCCGGATTCTGGCCGAGACGGCCGAGGTGCCCGAGCCTGTGCGCGCGGAAGCGACCGCCCGGAGCGTCGCGGCTCAGCACAAGCTGCTCCGCCAGGAGTTCGAGCGGACCCGGGCTATCGAACGCGCCCGCGAGACGGCGATGAGCCGCGCCGCAGCCCACACACTCGCAACCCTCACACCGGCGATCGCGTCGACGCTTGTGGCGACGTCGCCCGCCGCGAGGCGCCTCCGTCGCTCCCGTGCTGCGACGACGGGGCTTCTCGGTGTGTCCCTCGCTACCGTCGGTCTCGGATTCGCGCCGATCGCCGCCGGCGCCTCCACGATTCTCATCGCGAGTGGGCTGCTCGCGGCCACGGCATCCGTTCTGCTCCTGCGAATCATGGCCTCGGTCGCTCGCCGCCGCCGCCGCCTCGCTTTAAAGCTTTACGCCGGCCCGACCCCGACCCCGAGCCGGCTGGTCGACTTCTCCCTCGAGCAGAACGCGTCGACACCCGCGAGCGACCCCGCTTGGACTCCCGTTCCGGTGCCCAAGCCGCTCTACCTGTCTAAGCCGCGGACCCAGTCCGTCGTATCCGAGGCGGCCATCGCCGAGACCCGCACCAGGCTGATCGCCGAGGCGGACGAGACCGAGCGCGCAGCGCGGACGGCCGAGCTGAGCGAGAAAGTCATTCCGATCGTCCGTCCCGCAGCAGCCGCCGACAGCAGGTTCGCGAAGATGGGCATTGTCGACGAGACGGCGAGCACCATCACCAACCTCGACGAGGCCCTGCGCCGCCGTCGCGCCGTCTGAACCGGACCCGGCGCGCACATCGGCCCGGTGGAACCCTGATAATGTAAAAGCACTGCGGGCCCTTGGCGCAGTTGGTAGCGCGCCTCGTTCGCATCGAGGAGGTCAGGAGTTCGAATCTCCTAGGGTCCACACTGGCGGTTTCAGGAAATCTCGCGAGGGTTTTCAGTAAATCGCGAGAAGCAGCTTGGTTCGGGTTATCGCCCGCGCCGAGCTGCTTCTTTTTTTGGTTTCTGCCACGGGGGATGGCTCACCGGGCGCCGATGCGCGGTTCACTCTCCGAGTCCGTTCCGCGAAGGAAGAACGCGCCCAGAGTTCCGGCGAGGGTGGCGAACACGGCCACCGAGTAGGTCGCCAGCGTGATGTGAAGCACCCGCGGGAATCCCTCCGTCGATGTGATCCCCGACCCGGTCACCGTCGTCAGGGCTGCTTCGAAGAGAGCATCCGAGTAGCTGTCGTAGGCGCCGGTCGCGTACAGAAGTTGGCTTGATCCGAGCGCGACGACGGCAGTTACCGCCACCAGCCACGCAATGCGACTGGTCATCAGCCGTCCGGCGGAGCGTGTGCCCCGCACACTCGCTGACACGATGGCACCCAGGCGCCCCACTCGAGACAGACGGAACAGTCTCAACGCCTGGAGCGATCTGAAGAACCTGAGGAACGGCACAAGCAGGAAGATCACCTGCCACCAGTTTCTCTTCCAAAACTTGAGCTGGAAGCGAGCGACGTAGGCCCGAAGGAGGAATTCGGCGACGAAGACGAGCCAGAAGACCCAGCCGAGAATAGTCAGTGCGCTGACGAGGGCTTCCTGGGTTGCCACCAGTTGTCCGAGGACGACAAACAGGAAGAGCAGACCGAGTATCCCCATCGGTTTGTCGAGCGACTTCGCGAACGACTCGGCTCGGGTCAATTCCGCCTCGCGCAGCGCTGAGTCGACCTTCACATCATCGATTGTTGACCACCCCTTTCATCGCTGAGCCATCTCCGTAGCTGTCCGTCGTGATGACGCTCAACTTCCCGTTGGTTTCGAGAACGACCGCGGCGACCTGGGCCAGGTCCCCGCATCCGCTCCCGCGCACGGCCTGAAGGATCTCGGATTCGCTCAAGCGATTCTTTCGCATCTCGCTCGCCTGCAGTGCACCCTCCCGAACGAGCGTGACGGGTTCCGAGGTCACGAGGGCTCGGGCTCCCTGCCAGCGGCTGGAAACGAAGGCCACCAGGAACTGCATGCTGGCCAGCAACCCCAGAGCCGCGAACCCCTCGGCCCACGTGACGTCGGTGCTCAGGAGGATGGTGGCGAATGTGGACCCCAAGGCGACGGTCACGACGAAGTCGAACGCGTTCAGCTGGCTGAGCGTGCGTTTTCCGGATGCCCGAAGTATCAGCACCAAGGTCAGGTAGGAGGCAGAGCCGATGATGAGCGTTCGGAAGATGTCGGACCACGAGTCGAACCACATGAACCCAGTTTCGCCCATCGGTCACGAGAAGTGCAGCTGTCTGTCGAGTCACCTGACGTGAGGAAGTGCCGATCTGGCGTCGGAGCGATTTTTCTCGGTTCGACCTTCTCTCGTGTAGCGTCGAGCTACCTATCCACCCAACGCGAAGGGCGTCATGGCCTCGAGTTCCCCGCGACGGGCCGGCAGTCGACGCCTCACAGAGAGCCTCCGGGCGCAACTCTGGCCCGTTCCCAGCGTCGCGATCGCCTTCGCGATCGCGATCGGCATCGGCCTCCCTATTCTTGATGAGGCGATCGACGACAACCTGCCCGCATGGCTTACCGTCTACCTCTTCCAAGGGGGTGCGGATGCCTCCCGTGCAGTGCTCCAGGCCATCGCCGGCTCACTCATCACGGTGACCGCGCTGACCTTCTCGCTCACCGTGGTGACCATTCAGCTCGCGAGCAGCCAGTTCTCGCCGCGACTGCTGCGCACGTTCACCAGCGACAGCGTCGTGCATGCGACCCTCGGGCTGCTGCTCGGTACCTTCGTCTTCTCCCTGACGGTGCTGCGCACCGTGCGCACCGGCGACGACGAGCGCGACGTGTTCATCCCGCTCATGTCGACCACGCTCGCCTACGTGCTTGCTGTCTCGAGCGTGATTGGCCTGGTGATCTTCCTTGCGCACCTCGTGCGCGAGTTGCGGATCGAGACGATGCTGAGCACAGTGCACGGGGAGACATCCGCCGAACTTGGGCGCAGCTTTCCGGATGACGCGGGGGCACCGGCGATCGTGCCGAGCGGGGGTGGCTCCAACGAGATCCTCGTGGACGCCGCGAAATCCGGGTTTCTCCTCACGGTCGACGAGCATTCCCTGCTGGACCTGGCGACCGCGCACTCCGTGGTCATCCGAATCGATGCGCTCCCCGGTGCATCCCTGGTCCGCGGCGTACCGCTCGCGACGATCTGGCCGCAGCAGCGCGGCACCGAGATGGCCGCCGACGACCTGGCCGATCTGCGCAGCGGTGTTGCCGCGGCGGTGGCGAGCGGATCGGAGCGCACGATCGTGCAGGATGCCGGATTCGGACTGCGCCAGCTCATCGATGTGGCTGTTAAAGCGCTCTCGCCGGGCATCAACGATCCGACGACGGCGGTGCACACGCTCGGGCACGCCGCGGCGCTCCTGTGCGACTTCGCGGCCAGGGACCTCGGGCCTCGGCTGCTTCGTGACGAACGCGAGCGGGTGTGCGTGATCGTGCACCGACCGACCTTCGCCCATTATCTCGACCTCGTGATCGCGCAACCGCGCCTCTATGGGATCGCCGATCCTGCGGTCACGGCCCGGCTGCTGCGGCTGCTGCAAGAGGTCGCCTGGAACGGCGAGCCCCCGGCAGTGCGTGCCGCGGTGCGCGACCAGCTGGCGCGGATGCGGGAGTCGATGGTCCGGCAGGAGTGGATCGAGGCGGACCGGGCCAGCCTGAACGCGCTTGCGGCGGAGGTTGATGACGCGCTCGAGGGGCGCTGGCGTGCGGAGGCGCACGGAGCGGATTGAAGCGATAGGTCGAGACAGTATTGGCATTAGCCGTTCGGCTAACTGATTTAGCTTCATGACTTCTCAACAGCTCCGTCCCCAGCCGTGCTCGTCAGCCACCACCTCGCCGCCGACCCGGCGGGTCATCGGGACTTCTCGTCCCGATCGGCGTTCTGGCGGGCGAACTTCTCCCGCAGGCGCCGACCCTCCTCGATGTCTTGGCGGTCCTTCGCCGCAGCCTTGTCGCTCCTCTTCGTGCCACGCGGCGGCAATTGGATTGTCTCCTCCGCCTCGATGCCGGCCTGAAGCTGTCGGCCACGCTCGAGCTCGGCATCGAACTCTGCCCCGAACAGCAGGGCGATGTTCGCGAGCCACAGCCAGAGCAAAAACACGATCACGCCACCCAGTGACCCGTACGAGCGGTCGTAGTTGGCGAACGTGGCGATGTAGAACGCGAAGCCGAGCGACGCGACGACCAGCACGACGAGGGTGAGCAACGCGCCCAGGCTCATCCAGCGAAACTTCGGCTGCTTCGCGTTCGGGGTGGCGTAGTAGAGGATCGCGATCATCAGCACGAGCACGAAGCCCAGCAGCGGCCACTTCAGGATCGACCACACGAGCTGCACCGTCGACCCGAGGCCGAGCGCCGCGCCGAGCGCGTCCGTCACGGGGCCGGACACGGCAAGGATGATCACCATGATGAGGATCAACGCGATTCCGATGATCGTCACGAGCAGCTGCACGGGCTTGAGTCTCAAGAAAGTGCGGCCCTCATCGATCTCGTAGATGCGGTTCATCGCGCGGGTGAAGGCGCCGACGTAGCCTGACGCCGACCAGATCGCCAGTGCGATGCCGGTCACGAGCGCGAAGCCCGCCGCCGGGGAGCTGCTGAATTGCTCGATCGGACCGCTCAGCACGTCGACGGCCGAGGCGGGCGCGATGTCGCGGAGGATCGCGAGGAGCGCATCGGAGGACTGTCCGAACACCCCCAATAGCGACACAAGGGCGAGGAGGGCCGGAAAAATGGAGAGCACCGCATAATACGTGAGCGCGGCGGCGATGTCGGTGCACTGGTCGGAGCTGAACTCGCGTGCCGTTTTGCGCAGGATGTACTTCCACGACGGTTTCTCAATCTCGGCGGGGGTGTCGGGCTTGCGCGAGTCCTCTGCGGGTGGCGCAGTCTCGTCTTTCGTGCTGGATTTGCCGAACATTCCTGTCTTCCTCACGGTCAGATGCGGGAGAGGGGGCCGCGGTCCTTTCTTGCGGCCCCCTCACGTGTGATGCGTGTTATCGCTGGTTTTCCTGCACCGTGTTCTTGGCGTCTGCCGCGTCACTCTTCACGGTGTCGGCGGCCGTCGTTGCCTCTTCCTTGACGTGTCCGACGGCCTCCGCGGCCGACTCCTTCACCCGTTCGGCGGCGTGCTCGGCTGGTTCCTTGAGGCTCTCCGCCGTTTCTTTCATGGCCTCGGCGGCATCGTGAACGAGCGGCTGCGCTGTGTCCTTCACCGACGCGGCGACCTCCTTCTCCTTTTCGCTCGCGGGGACGAGTGACGCGGCGAGCCAACCGATGCCGAAGGCGATGAGCCCGACGGCAATGGGGTTTCCCCTTGTGGTGTCCGCCGCCTTCGATGGTGTGTCGCCGAGCTTCCCGCTCGCGGAATGGGTCGCGTCGGCAGCGTTCTCACGCACGTCCGAGGCGACGCCCATTACGCGGTCCCGGACAGACCCGACCGCTCCTTTGACCTTGCTCGTCTGGCGGTGGACGATCTTCGAGGGGGTCACCTTGTCGGTGAGGGCGTCGACGTCGGAGCCGAGCTCCCGCCTGGTGCGCTCGATGTCGGCTCGGATGGCATCTGGACTATTCGTCATCGGTTTTCCTCGTTCTTCTTGAATGTTTCGGGAATCTTCTTCAGGGAGTCGACGGTGCGGGGTGCACCCTTCACGGACTTCATCTCTTTGCGCCCGACGATGAAGAGCACGAACGCGATAATGCCCCAGATCACGGCGACGACGACGGCAGACCAAGCGAGGTTGTCGAAGGCATAGCCAAGCGCCCACCAGAGCGCGATGGAGAGGAAGAGCACGGCCATGAGGCCGGAGTATCCGGCTCCGCCGTAGAAGCCGGCTCCGCGGCCCGCTCGCTTGCCCGATTCGGCCAGCTCGGCCTTTGCCAGTTCGAGCTCCTGGCGCATCAACGTCGAGAGGTCACCGGCCACCTCGCCCAGCAGGTCGCCGAGCGAGGAGCTCTCCGCGGCTCGTTCCGACGGGGTAGGAATGTCGCTCATGGTCGCGGCTCGACGGAGTCGTAGAGCGGCATCGGCGCAGGAACGGGCGGAGTAACTGGCGGGACCGGCCGTCCGGTGGCGAGCCCCGTGTCCGGAGGTGTGGTGACCACCCCGGTGTCGCGCGGTGCATGCTCCTGCGCGCCGACGCCCCTGGGCGAGTCGGTCTGGTCGCTGTCGTCGGCGCTGGCGAGCGAGCGGGTGAGCCTGCCCGCGGCGATGCCGGCGACCGCTGCGAGAGCGATGAAGGAGCCGGGACGCCGACGAGCGAAGCCCCGCACCTCCTCAAGCAGCGATCCGGGGTCCCGCTGATCGAGCCAGGACGCGGTCTTTTCCGCCCGGGCGGCGACGTCCCGCACCAGGTTGTGGGCCATGCCGCTGCCCTCGGAACTCGACGCCATACCGTCGAGTTCGCCGCTGAGCGAATGGAGACCGGATGCCGCCCGCTCCTGTTGCGCGGACGCCTGCTCCTTCAGCTGCGACTGGGTTTCGCCCCAAAGACTCCTGAGCTGATCGGTCGCCTCGGATGCGACGCGGGAAGCTTCGGTTTTCGCGGTGCCCGCGACCTGACGGCCGGCGTCGGTGGCGGAGCGGCCGAGGTCGGCAGCTTCGTCCTTCGCCAGCGAGGCGGTCTCGGAATTGGGACTGGACATAGTTATAACCCTTCTGAGAGGTGGTCGGGATTCGACGCGGGACAGCCAGCCCGACCAGGCCCGATGGCGCGATTCGTATGGGTCGGTGGCCGTGCTTGTCAGGCTGCCCCGGCAGTGAAACTCTCTGCGAAAACATTGAATGCGGCAACACGGTAGAAATCTCGCGACGGAGTATTTAGCATGTGACCCGAAGGGGGGGCGGTGAACCGGCTCGTCTGGAGCGCCGAGGTACGTTCGTGCTCGCCGGAACTGTGCGCGATGAGCGAGGTCGGGATCTCGATGTGGTGCCGCGGGCCGACTGGGTCGTCCGCCCGCGTTACACGCCGAAGACCCAGTGGTCGACGAAGCCGTTGCGGAACTTGCCGCCGGGATCGAGCCGGTCGGCGAGCGCGCGAAAATGGGGGAGGCGCGGGTAGAGCTCGCCGATGCGGGCGGGATCGGTGTCGAAGATCTTCCCCCAGTGCGGCCTCGCGGAGAAGGGCGACAGCGCCTGGTCGATGACCGGGAGCAGCGCCTCGACCTCGGGGACGTGCAGCTTCCAGGTGAAGTGGATCCCGAGGCAGTCCTCGCCAGAGCTCGGGCTGAGCCAAAGGTCGTCGGCGGCGATCGTGCGCAGCTCCGACACGAACAGGTGGGGGCGGATGAGTGGCGCGAGCGCACGCACCGCCTCGATCGCCGCGACGCCGTGGCGCCGCGGCACCAGGTACTCGCTCTGAAGCTCCTCGCCATTGCTCGGGGTGAAGCGGAGCTTGAAGTGGGGCAGGCGGTCCCACCACGGGCCGGGCACGCCCAATTGGGTGGTCGTGTTGCCGGCCGGCGCGCCGGGCAGCGGATGCCGCTGGAGCTCGGCTGGGGACGCCCCGAAAAAGTCGCCGGCGGGCGACGGATCATCGGATCGGCGCTTGAGCCACACCTGCGTTGCGCCGTGGTCACCCCAGTGGGTGAAGATGCTCACGCTGTAGGCGCTGGCCGTGATGGCGTGGAGATTGCCGGTCAGGGCATCCCAGGACAGGTTCTCGACGACATCCTGCCGCACCTCGAACGCCGGCTCGATGTCGAGGGTCACTCGCGCGACGACGCCGAGCGTGCCGAGGGAGACGACGGCACCGTTGAAGTCCGGATCGCCGCGCCCGAGAGTGAGGATGCCGCCGTCGGCCGTGACCAACTCGATCGCGGCGACTTCGGTCGACAGGCAGCCGTTGCGGTCGCCGGAGCCGTGCGTGCCGGTGGCGATCGCACCCGCGACGGAAATGTGCGGCAGCGATGCGAGGTTGTGCAGCGCCCATCCGGCCCGATCGAGCTGCTCGACGAACTCCCCGTACCTGGCACCGGCACCGACGGTGACGGTGCGGGCAGAGTCATCGATCTCGATGTCGAGCGGGATGCCCGCGGTCGTCACTTGCACCGCGGTCGTGTCGGCGATTCGGTTGAACGAATGCCGGGAGCCGATGGCGCGGATACGGGGCGTCGCCGCCACCATCTCGCGCAGCTCGTCGACCGAGGTCGGCTCGAAAAGATCGGAGGCGGAATAGCTGAGATTGCCTGCCCAATTAGTCGACGTCATCGCCACAGTCTGGTCAGCTCTGGTGCGACCCGCCAGCCGACGGGCCGCCTAGGCGGTGTCGGCAAGCAGGTGAGCCGTGGCCTCGTCCACGATGAGATCGGTGACGAGCCCCGCGGCAAGAGCGCCGCGCAGCGCCGGAAGCTTGGAGCGGCCCGACACGACACACACCCGCCGCGGCACGCTCGCCACGAGAGTGAGGCTCGGCCCGCTCGACCGCGAGTTCATCTCGATGCCGTCGTAGCTGCCGTCGCTGCGGTAAAAAACGGTCGCGACGTCGCCGACGACGTCGCTGCCGGCCAGCGCCGCGTAGTCGCTCTTGTCGAGGTAGCCGCCGATGTGTACGTGGCTGGGCACGGCCGCGCTCGTCGAGCCGAGCCCGAACAGCGCGATGTCCATGCGTGTTTGAATATCGAGCACGCGTCGGATGGCTCGCTCCCGCCAGAGAGCGTTCTTGGTGGCCGGATCGTCGAAGAACGCCGGAACAGGGAATTGCTCGACCGTCGCGCCGTAGGCGACGCCGAAACGGCTCATGATCTCGCTTGCGTAGACGATCCCGAGGGTGTGGGTGTTGGCGGCCCCGTTGAGCTGCACGACGGTCGAGTTGTGGGTGGTTTTGTCGGGAAGGTGGCGGCTCACGGCGCTCATGGTGCCGCCCCAGGCGATGCCGAGAGTCATATTCGAGTCGAAGAACGGCGCGAGAATACGTGCAGCCGAGACGGCGACGCGCTCGAGCCGGTCGACCTCGTTCGTGGAATTAGGAACCGGAACGATGTGCGCGGTAATGCCGAAACGTTCGCGCAGCCGACGCTGGGCGGTGGAGATCCGGTCGGCCGGGGACTTCACCTGAATCTCGACGAGTCCGCTCTCCCGGGCGAAACTGAGCAGCCGCGATACCGAGGATCGCGACGTGTGCAGCTCGTGGGCAATCGCCTCCATTGTGATGTCCTGCAGGTAGTAGAGCTGGGCGGCGCGGAGGGCATCGCGGGCCTTGTCGGGATCGTAGTCGGATGGGGCGGATGCCATGGTGAGCGGCCTCTCCTGGTCGTGCACGTATGTGCAAGAAGGTTGATCGGTTGTGTACGGGCGCTCACACTGTAGCAGTCAGCAATTCCCGCTCCGGGGATCTACCACTCAAACAAAGGTGTTGCGCTAGTGAGCACAGAATCGAAGACCACGGCATCCGTATCCGGACTCCGACCCGACGTTGCAGCTATCGTCTCCGCTCCGACAACCCAGGTTCTCGTCATCGGTGGGGGCATCAACGGCATCGGAACTTTCCGTGACCTCGCACTGCAGGGCGTCGACGTGATCTTGGTCGAGCGGAACGACTTCTGCTCCGGCGCCTCGGCGGCCTCCTCGCACATGATCCACGGCGGCGTCCGCTACCTCGAGAATGGCGAGTTCCGTTTGGTCCGCGAGTCGGTCCAGGAGCGCAACCGTCTGCTGCGCCTCGCGCCGCACTACGTGAAGCCGCTGCCGACGACGATTCCGATCTTCTCCACCTTCTCGGGCATCCTGTCCGCGCCGCTGCGGTTCCTCACCCATAAGCAGCAGGGCAAGCCCAAGGAGCGCGGCGCCCTGCTCATCAAGTTGGGCCTCACGGGCTACGATTCTTTCTCCCGCGACGGCGGCACCGTGCCGCGGCACCAGTTCGCCGGCCGCGCGGCCTCGCTCGCCAAGCTCCCGGAGCTCCGCCGTGACGTGAAGTACACCGCCACCTACTTCGACGCCGCCGTCGAGAACCCCGAGCGTCTCGCCCTCGACCTTGTCGCCGACGCGCGCGCCACTGGCCCCCACGCCCGCAGCGCCAACTACATTGAGGCGATCGGCGTGCGCGGCGACGACGTGCTGCTGCGCGACACCGTCACGGGCACCGAGTTCTCGGTGTCGGCGAGCGTCGTCGTCAACACCACCGGCCCGTGGACCGACCTCACCAACACCGCACTCGGCGGGGCGACCGAGTTCATGGGCGGCACCAAGGGCTCGCACATCGTGTTGGATAACCCCGCGCTCTTCGACGCCTGCGCCGGCGGCGAGGTGTTCTTCGAGAACAACGACGGCCGCATCGTGCTGATCTACCCGCTCAACGGCAAGGTGCTCGTCGGAACCACCGACATTCCCGCCGACATGGGTGAGCCGGCCGTGTGCACCGAGGAAGAGGTCGATTATTTCTTCGAGCTCGTAACCCACGTGTTCCCGAAGGTCCCCGTCGACCGGTCGCAGATCGTCTTCCGCTACTCCGGCGTGCGCCCGCTGCCGAGCGAGGACGCCGCACCCGGCTTCGTGTCGCGTGACTACCGCATCGAGAGAACTCCGTTCGGCGAGAGCGGAAGGGTGAAGATGCTGAGCCTCGTCGGCGGCAAGTGGACCACGTTCCGAGCGCTCTCCGAGCACATCAGTACCGACACCCTGGAGATCCTCGGCGTCGACCGGCGTGTCAGCACCGAGGACCTCGCCATGGGCGGCGGTGTCGGCTTCCCGACGGCGGGCGCGGAGACGGATGCCTGGATCGCGAACCACTCCGGCGGACTCGGCCGTGCTCGCACCGCGCAGCTACTTGTCCGCTACGGCACGAAGGCCGCCGACGTGATCGCGTTTCTGCAGACCGCCGGCGACCAACCGCTCGGCGCGCTCGAGGGGTTCAGCGCGGGCGAGATCGAGTACCTGTGCGAGCGCGAGTTTGTTGTGCACCTCGGCGACCTGTTCCTGCGACGCACGATCATCGCCTTCGCCGGTGGGCTCACCCAGCCGGTGTTCGACGAGCTCTCCGCTGTCGTCTCCTCGGCACTCGGCTGGTCAGCCGAGAAGCTGGCGGCCGAGCGCCAGTCGGCGGTCGAGAACCTCGCCCTGTTCCATGGACTGGCGCTCGTCGCGGCTCCGCTCACTGCTCGCCCGGCGGCCGACGCCTCCTGACGGTGAGCGGGCCCGGCCGGCACCGTCGGGCAGCTGCCGGTGGGCTCACCGCTGATCCGGGGTCAGTCCGCGGCTGCGTCATTCCCCGTGTCGGCGCGGTCCCCGTTGCTCTCTTGCGGCGCCGTGTTCTTCGAGCGGCGGGACCGGCGCGCCGCACGCACGATCAGGAGCGCGACGAGCGTGAGCACCGCGACCGCCGCGATCCACGGCAGCGCCACCCCGAACGCGATGAGGGTGGCGCCGAGGAATCCGACGAGCGCGGTCCAGCCGGCGACGAGTCCGTCGAGGAAGCCCTCGGGCTCGTCGATCGGAGCGGCATCCTGGGAGCCGAAGTCCACCGTGATAGTCGAGAGGTCGACCTGCTCGGAGAGGAACCGGCGCTGGGCCTGGAGACTCTCCAGATTGGCCTGCCGCTCAGACAGGGCGGTCTCGATCGCGATCAGGTCGGTCGTCGAGGTGGCCGATCGGAGCAGGGCGAGCAGTCGGTCGACGGATGCCTGAAGGGCGTTGATCCGCGCGTCGAGGTCCTGTGTCTGCGCGGTCACGTCGGTCGAGTTGATCGAGACGTCTTCCACCTCACCGAGCTCCGTGATCTGGTCGAGCGTCTGCGTGAGCTCGTCGGAGGGGATCCGCACGACCAGTTGTGCGACAGCGCCGTCCCCGTCGCCGTCCACTCCGGGTTGCTCGCTGCGGCTGTCGACGCGGCCGCCGGCCTGCTCGACGATGCGGACCGCGTCGTCGGCGGCCTTGATCGGGTTCTGCGCCGTGATGGTGAGATAGCCCTGCACGATCACCTCCCGATCGGCCGAGTCGGGACCTGCCCCGCCCGAGGCGTCTCCGTCGATCCCCTCGGTGACGTTCTCGGTGGGCCGCCCGCTGTTCGGTGGTGCCTCGTCGCTCGCTGACTCCGACGCACCCGTGGTGCAGCCGGTGAGGAGCACCACCGCCACTAAGACTGCCGCCGCGCTCCGCCATCGCCTCATGGCCTCACTGTATGCCTGTGCCTTCGCGGGCCACCACCCAACGTTTCCGGCCCGCCGAGCGTCGGTTCGCGGTCGGTGGCGACCGGAATACTGGTCGCGGGGCCGGGTGGGTGGTCGCCATCTGCCGGGTACGCTCGATTCATGCACACACGTACTCTCGGCCGCACCGGCCGCACGGTTTCCGTCATCGGCCTCGGCACCTGGCAGCTCGGGGCCGACTGGGGCGACGTCGACGCTGACGCGGCGCGTGCGATCCTCGATGCCGCTGTTGACTCGGGCGTCACCTTCTTCGACACCGCCGACGTCTACGGCGATGGGCGGAGCGAGAAATTCATCGGCGACTACCTCGCTGGCACGCCGGGGCACGCCATCACGGTCGCGACCAAGATGGGGCGCCGCGAGGCGCAGGATGCCGCGAACTTCACGCTCCCGAAGTTCCGCGAGTGGACCGACCGCTCGCGCAAGAATCTCCGAGTGGACACCCTCGACCTCGTCCAGCTGCACTGCCCGCCGTCGGCGGTGCTCTCCGCCGACTCCGTATACGACGCGCTCGATGCCCTCGTCGCCGACGGTGCCATTGCGGCCTACGGCGTGAGCGTCGAGACGACCGCTGAGGCGCTCGCCGCGATCGCCCGTCCCGGAACGGCAAGCGTGCAGATCATCCTCAACGCTTTCCGGCACAAGCCGCTCGATGAGGTGCTCCCCGCTGCAATCGCCGCCGGCGTCGGCATCATCGCGAGGGTGCCGCTCGCCTCGGGCCTGCTGAGCGGTAAGTACACGACCGAGACGACGTTCGCGGCGAACGACCACCGCAACTACAACCGGGACGGCTCCGCCTTCGACGTGGGCGAGACTTTCTCGGGCGTCGATTTCGAGCAGGGAGTGGCCGCGGCGCAGGAGTTCGCGGCGCTCGCAGCATCCACCGGGCTCACGACCGCGCAGGCGGCGCTCGCCTGGGTCGCGCAGCTCGACGGCGTGAGCAGCGTCATCCCCGGCGCCCGATCGATCGACCAGGCGCGCTCGAACGCGGTCGCCGGATCCGCCGAGCCACTGTCGGCCGAGTTCAACGCTGGGGTGGCGCGCCTCTACGACACCTACTTCCGGGCGGCGATCCACCCGCGGTGGTAGCGAAGAGGGGCCTCGGCCCCGCATTCGCTAACCTCTTCACAGCGAACCTTGCGTCGAGCCTCGGCGACGGAATCGCGCGCGTCGCGGCACCGCTGCTGGCGGCGAGGCTCACCGACGACCCGCTGCTCATTTCGGGCATCGCCGCCCTCGCGCTGCTGCCCTGGCTGTTCTTCGCGATCCCTGCCGGTATTCTCGTGGATCGCATCGACCGTCGGCACGCGCTGGCGCTCGCAAACGGGGTGCGCGTCGTGCTCGCGATCGCGCTGTTTGTGCTCGTGGCGACGGATGGGCTCACGATCTGGTGGCTGTATCTCGTGATCTTCGTCTATGGCGCCTTCGAGACGGTCTATGACGGGGCGATCCGCGCCATCGTGCCGAGCATCGTCGAGCGGTCCAACCTGTCGCGCGCGAACGCCCGCATCGAGGGTGGGGAGCTGGTAGTGCAGAACTTCCTGTCCGGCCCGTTCACGTCGGTACTTTTCGCCGTCTCCGCCCTGATTCCCCTGGGGGTCAACGCCGCCGTCTTCGGGGGCGCCCTCGCGCTGGCGTTCTTCCTGCCGAAGGCGGCCTCGGGCGGCCAGTTCGCCCGTCCCGTCGCCGAGGCGGGCACGCCGTGGCATCGGCAGTTCACCGACGGCTACCACTTCATCATCCGCAACCGCATGCTGCGCACGCTCTGGTTCTTCAGTACCTTCACCGGCATCGCGTTCACGGCGGCCACGGCGAGCTTCGTGCTCTTCGTGCTCGATACCCTGCTCGTTCCCGAGGTGTGGTTTGGATTCTTCATGCTGTCGGGCGCCGTAGGCGGAATCGTGGGGTCGGTTGTCGCCGGCCCGCTCAAGGCGCGCTGGGGCACCGGGCTGACGGTCGCCATTATGACCACCATTACCGGCGCGGCGACGGTCGCCATCGGCGCCGTTCCGACCATCGCGGTGGCGGCGGTCGGCACCGCCCTCACCTCCGGTGCCATCACTGTCTGGAACATCCACATCATGTCGCTCCGGCAGAGCGTGATCCCCGGGCGCCTGCTCGGTCGGGTTCACGGCACCTGGCGCACCCTGCTGTGGGGGGCGATGCCGGTCGGGGCGCTCCTCGGCGGCCTGCTCGGCCGCATTGACCTCACGGTGCCGTTCCTTGTCGGCGGCGGAGTGGCGTTCGTCGCGAGCGTCGTGTTCTTCCGGTTCCTGATGACGCTCCCCAACGCCGAAGACGTCGACAACGGAGACCTCCCCGTCGGGCCGATCGAGCCCCCGGGAATCACGCCGCTGCAGTGAACCGGCGGGCGTCGCCGATGCGGGGTCAGTTGTTCTCGTCGGGGTCGAGTCCCGTGCGTTCGCCCGACTCGAGGTCGTCGATGGCGGCGAGGTCGTCGGCATCCAACTCGAAGCCGAACACGTCGGCGTTCTGGCGGATGCGGTCGGGCGTCACCGATTTGGGGATCACGACGATGCCCTGCTGCAGGTGCCAGCGGATAACGACCTGGGCAGGGGAGACGGAGTGCTTCGCCGCGAGAGTGTCGAGCATGGGGTTGCCGAGCACGCGCCCGCGGGCGAGTGGCGACCATGCCTCGGTCAGGATCCCGTTCGCGTCGCCGTAGGCGCGCACCTCACGCTGGGGCAGCCACGGGTGCAGCTCGACCTGGTTGATCACGGGAACCACCTCGGTCTCGGCCAGTAGCCGGTCGAGGTGGTGGGTGTGAAAGTTGGAGACACCGATCGAGCGGACGACCCCGTCGGAGCGCAGTTTCTCGAGTGCGCGCCACGTTTCGAGGTAGAGGCCGCGCTTCGGGGCCGGCCAGTGGATCAGGTAGAGGTCGACAAAGTCGAGACCGAGCTTCTGGCGGCTCCCCTCGAATGCACGGAGCGTGTTCTCGAACCCGTGGTCGTCCTGCCAGACCTTCGTCGTGACGAACAGCTCCTCGCGCGGGACGCCGGAGCGGCGCATCCCCTCGCCCACGCCGACCTCGTTGCCATAGAGGGTCGCCGTGTCGACGTGCCGGTAGCCGGCGTCGATCGCCGTCTGGACGACATCCGCCGCCTGGTCGTCGGCGATCTTGTACACGCCGAGGCCGAGCTGGGGGATGACACGGGCATCGTTCATGGTCAGGACGGGCGATACTGGCTCAGTTGTCATCGGTCCATTATTGGCCTGATTGCTGCGGCCCGAGTGCACGCGTGGGGCTCGAGGCTCGTCCACGCGGTCGTCGTTCAGCGGCGCGGCCGTAATCCCATGCACGCGAGCGAACAGCATGCGCGTGTGCGGCGCCAGCGGCGGCGAGGCTACAGCCGCGCTCGCCGCGCCCGCACGAAGCTGTACAGCCCGTACGCGATCAGACCGATGGCGACGACGATCAGGATCGCCGGACCGAATGGCAGCTCGACGAGAGCCTTGAGCGCGCCGTCGAGACCGCTGGACTCGCTCGCGTCCACGGTGAACGCGGCCACGAGGAACAGGATCCCGACGACACCGAGCGCGATTCCCTTGGCGACGTAGCCACCGATGCCGAGACCGACGACCACCCGGCCGACGGTTCCCGAGGGAACGGTCAGATCCTCGGTGAACTTCTTCGTCACGCCCTTCACCACGAAGAACCCGCCGATCACGCACACTCCCAGGCCGACAATCACGAGTACGACGATGCCGCCCGGCGTCGCGAGCAGTGTGGCGGTGAAACCCTGGGCGTCGCCGCCGGAGTCGGACGAACCGCCCATTGCGAAGCTCAGGGCCGTTCCGGCGATTGCGAGGTACGCTACCGCCTTGCCCAACTCGATCGCGCGGTGACCCCACTTACGCTTGGGGTCGGGCGAGGGTACGAGGATCGCCTCCGCGACCTGCCACAGCCCGAGGGCGGCGAGGCCGATGACGATCGTCCAGAGCACGAAGATGCCGCCGGGGGTCGCCGCAAGACCGCTGAGGGCCCCGGAGGCGTCGGCTTCGCCGCCTGTCCCGCGCGCGACGCCGATCGCGATTCCCCCGATCAGTATGTGGAGCAGGCCGTTGACGGCATATCCCAGCCGGGCAACGACCTGAAAGGGGTGGCTTCGGCTGGCACTGCGGGCGGCGCTCTCTACTTCGTCGGTCATCATCCCAGAATAGTTCGCCGGTCGCCTCAGTGTGTCTGACCCGCTGCTCAGCTCGGCTGCACTGCGATCGGTTCGGTGTCGGGGATCGGGCTCGCGTCGCGGTCTCGCAGGTCGGGGTGCCAGCGGCGGAATACCGTCGCCACGATGACACCGCCGATCGCGAAGGCCGCCGCGACGACGAAGGCGCCTGGCGCTCCCGAGGCGTCGATGACGAAGCCGGCGATGGCAGAACCGATTGCGGCGCCGATGAGCTGGCCGGTGCCCACCCACCCGTAGGCCTCCGCGGTCTCGCTGAACTTCACGCTCGCCGACACGATCGCGAACATCACCGCAAGGGCGGGCGCGATGCCGACCCCGGCGATCAACATGGTGAGCGCGAGCCACCAGAAATTGAGGCTCACGATCGCGAGGGACAGGCCGATCGCCACCCCGAGCATCCGCATCGCGAGCGCGGTCGGCGCGATCGGCCGGTGCCCGAAGGAGAGCCCGCCGATAAGCGACCCGATCGCGAAGATCGCGAGGATGATGCCCGATTCCGAACCGCCCTCGCCGAACGCCGCCACGACGCCGACCTCGACCGCCGCACACGCGCCGATCAGCAGGAACCCGGTGACGGTGGCCAGCAGCACGGGTGGGCGGCTGAGCACGGCGCCGAGCTTTCGCCGGCTGAGGGGGATGCGCACCCGGCCGACCTCCGGCGAGGAAATGAACCAGGTCGAGCCGACAACGAGGATGCCCGTCGCGGTGAGGATCGCCGTGACGGTGCTGATCTGCACCGCGAGGAAGACCGTAATGACCGGGCCGAGCACCCAGATGATCTCCTGCGCCGAGGCGTCGAGCGAGAACAGCGGGGTGAGCTGGCGGGAGTTGACCATCTTCGGGTAGATCGTGCGCACGGCCGGCTGCACGGGCGGCATGCTCAGCCCCGCGATCAGGCCGATCGCCATGTAGAGAGAAACGGGCATCTCCACAAGGGCGATCGTGCCGATGGATGCTGTGCAGAGAACCGTCGTGAGGATGAGCACGGGGCGCATCGCCCAACGCCCCATCCACCGGCTCGTGAGCGGCCCGGCGATGGCCTGGCCGATGCTCGTCGCGGCGAGAACGAGCCCCGCCGCGGCGTACGAATCGTGCACGTGCTCAACGTGCAGGAGCAGGGCGAGGGAGAGCATCCCGAACGGGAAGCGGGCGGTCAGCTGTGCGGCGATGATCCGGGCGACCCCGGGGGACTTCAACAGGCTCGCATAACTACTCACAAGCAGTCAGCTTATCGGGCAAAAAATGCGGAATGTCGGTGGATGGTGGCACGATCCGGCTGTGCATAAGTCGGCGAAGTTATCCACACCTGTGGAGGACACGCCCACTACATCTAGGGTTGGCCCATTGTCAGACACCCGCTATATAGTGGTCACAACGCCTCACCGGCATTCCGGTTGCAGGCAAGATTGGGCCTGAATGCAGGCGTTCGTCGGGGTTGTAAGGGAGTTTTGGTGGAGATCACAGTAATCAAGCGCAACGGACAGCGTGAGCCGTATGACGCGAACAAGATCAACCTCGCAATCGAGCACGCGACAACCGGGCTCGACGACAACATCGCGTGGGTCACGCAGATCGCGTCGGAGCTGGAAATCACCCTGTTCGACGGCATCACGACGCAGCAGCTTGACGAGGCCGTCATCCAGGTCGCCCTGCAGAATGTCAAGGATGACCCGGCGTTCGACACGGTCGCAGCCCGCCTGCTGCTGAAGACGATCTACAAGCGTGTTCTCGGCGACTACGAGTCGGCCGAGCAGCTCAAGTTCCTGCACGCCTCTCACTTTGCCGCGAACATCGCGCGCGGTGTCGAGGAAAAGCTCCTCGACTCTCGCCTCGTCGAGATGTTCGACCTCGAGAAGCTCAGCCAGGCCCTCGAGCCCGCGCACGACGAGCTGCTCAAGTACATCGGGGTCGTCACCCTCAACAACCGCTACGGCATCAAGGGCCGCAACGGCGACGCCCTCGAGGTTCCGCAGTACTTCTGGATGCGCATCGCGATGGGACTCTCGCTCAACGAGGCGAACCCCACCGAGCACGCGATTGCGTTCTACGAGAAGATGTCTACCCTCGAGTACCTCGCGGCCGGATCGACCCTCGTCAACGCGGGTACGATCTACCCGCAGCTCGCGAACTGCTTCGTCATGGAAATGCAAGACGACATGGAGCACATCGCCAAGACCACCCGCGACGTGATGTGGCTCACCAAGGGCACCGGTGGCATCGGCCTCTCGGTCACCAAGCTCCGCGCGCAGGGATCCCCGATCCGCTCGAACAACACCACCTCGACCGGTCCGATCCCGTTCATGCACACGATCGACTCGATCCTGCGCGCGGTGAGCCGCGGCGGCAAGAAGTTCGGCGCGCTGTGCTTCTACATTGAGAACTGGCACCTCGACTTCCCCGAGTTCCTCGACCTGCGCCAGAACTCCGGTGACCCGTACCGCCGCACCCGCACCGCGAACACCGCGGTCTGGATCAGCGACGAGTTCATGAAGCGCGTGCAGAACGACGACGACTGGTACCTCTTCGACCCGCTCGAGGTCAGCGACCTCAACGAGCTGTACGGCAAGGAATTCTCCACGCGCTACAACGAGTACGTGGCCCTCGCCGACGCCGGCCAGATGCGCATGTACAAGCGCATCACCGCGCGTGAGCAGTTCAAGTCGATCCTCATCTCGCTCCAGACCACCTCGCACCCGTGGCTGACCTTCAAGGACACGATCAACAACCGCGCCCTCAACAACAACACCGGCACGATCCACCTGTCGAACCTGTGCACCGAGATCACCCTCCCGCAAGACGAAGACAACGTCTCGGTCTGCAACCTCGCCTCGATCAACCTGTCGCGGCACATGCGGGACGGCAAGGTCGACTTCAAGAAGATCGAGGAGAGCGCCCGCCTCGCGATCCGCCAGCTCGACAACCTCATCGACATCACCCGCTCCTCGGTCAAGGAGGCGGACTTCTCCAACGAGCAAAACCGCGCCGTCGGCCTCGGAGTGATGGGCTTTACCGACATCATCGAGAAGCTCGGCTTCAGCTACGAGAGCGAAGCCTCCTACGACCTGGTCGACGAGATCATGGAGCACGTGTCGTACGCGGCGATCGACGAGAGCGCCAACCTCGCCCGCGAACGCGGCTCGTACGCGAACTTCGAGGGCTCCGGCTGGTCGAAGGGGATGGTGCCGATCGACAGCATCGCGACGACCGAGGCTGACCGCGACATGGCGATCAAGGTCAACCGCACGACCCGCCTCGACTGGGATGCCCTGCGCGAGAAGGTCAAGGGCGGCATGCGCAATGCGACCCTCATGGCCATCGCGCCGACCGCATCCATCGGCCTCGTTGCCGGCACCACGCCGGGCCTCGACCCACAGTTCTCGCAGATCTTCAGCCGCGCGACCTCGAACGGCAAGTTCCTCGAGGTCAACCGCAACCTCGTGGCCGACCTGCAGGAGCTGGGCATCTGGGACTCGACGCGCGAGACGATCCTGCGCAGCCAGGGTGACATCCAGAACATCGCGGCGATCCCCGACCACATGAAGGAAACGTATAAGACGAGCTTCCAGCTCTCCCCGTACGCCTTCATCGAAGTCGCGGCCCGCGCACAGAAGTGGATCGACCAGGCCATCAGCCGCAACATGTACCTCGAAACGCGCGACCTCGGCGACATGATGGACATCTACTTCGCGGCGTGGGAACGCGGCGTGAAGACCACCTACTACCTGCACATGAAGCCGCGCCACACGGCGGAGCAGTCGACGGTCAAGGTCAACAAGTCGGAGTCGATCGGCACGGGGGCCCGCAAGGGCTTCGGCGCCTCGTCGACGTCGTCGACCCCGGCCGGCGTCCCGATCGAGGCGGCAGCAGCCTCGGTCGTGGTGGAGCCCGCCCCGTCGGCGCCCCGCAAGGGCTTCGGCTTCGGAAAGCCGGGCAACTGATGAACGAGCAATTCCAGTACGAAGTACCGGTCGACCCGATGGACGACCTCCAATGCGAAAGCTGCCAGTAGTCCTATCCGCAGTCCGCACCGCACCACTCACTGTTGAATCACAGATCCAGAAAGAAGACTAGAGCAATGGGCATTCTCGGCACCGGCCTCCAGGAGGGGCTGCTCCTCAAACCAATCCGCTACCAGTGGGCCATGGACCTGTACGACCAGGCCGTCGCAAACACCTGGTTCCCGAACGAGATCCAGCTCGGCGAGGACATCGCCGACTTCAAGAAGATGACTGACGAAGAGCGCCACGCCGTCACCTTCCTGATGAGCTACTTCAACCCGAACGAGCTGCTCGTCAACAAGGCGCTCGCCTTCGGCGTGTACCCCTACGTCAACGCCGCCGAGTGCAGCCTGTACCTCGCGAAGCAGATGTGGGAAGAGGCGAACCACTGCATGTCGTTCGAGTACGTGCTCGAGACCTTCCCGATCGACCGTGAGGCGGCCTACGCCTCACACGTCGAGATTCCGTCAATGGCGAAGAAGGAGGAGTTCGAGGTCAAGTACATCCGTCGCATGACCGAGAACACCCTCGACATCACCACCACCGAGGGCAAGAAGGACTTCGTCCGCAACCTCGTCGCCTACAACGTCATCCTCGAGGGCATCTGGTTCTACTCGGGATTCATGGTGGCGCTGAGCTTCCGCCAGCGAAACCTGCTGCGCAACTTCGGCTCGCTCATGGACTGGGTCGTGCGTGACGAGTCGCTGCACCTCAAGTTCGGCATCAACTTGATCCTCACGGTTCTCGAAGAGAACGAAGACCTCCAGACCGAGGAATTCGCCGCGGAGATCAAGCAGATGATCCTCGACGCCGTCGCCCTCGAGGAGGAGTACAACCGGGACCTGCTGCCCGGAGGCATCCTCGGACTCAACTCGAACTACATCAACCAGTACGTGAAGTATCTGGCGGACCGCCGGCTTGAGGAGCTCGGCTTCGAGCCGGAGTACAACGTCACCAACCCGGCAAAGTGGATGGCTGCGGCGAACGACACGCTGCAGCTCGTCAACTTCTTCGAGTCGACCAACACCTCGTACGAGTCGAACGCGTCGGCTACGGTCGCCGCGCGCTAGCAGCCTCGCTCGACTGCAACGCCCCCGGGCGGCTTCGGCCCCCCGGGGGCGTTTGTGCGCCCGGCGCCACCGCTACCGGAATGCGCCCGACTCTGACACGCTGAGGCGACGAGGGGAGCCAGATGGACGCGAGGGAGTCAGCACCGGTGATCGTCGGGGTGGTTCACGACCAGCCGGATGCCGTAGTGCTCAGCGCCGTCGAGTTCGCGCGGCGCTTCGGTGCCGAACTCGTCTGCGCGAGCGTCGACCGCGGCCGGTACACCGTGCAGGAGCGTGAGGACGGCTCGGTCTCATCGCTGCCGATCGATCCTGATCTGCCCGACCTCGCGGTGCAGGAGTTTCCCGAGGAGCTCGAGCGCCACCTCGCGACGCTGCTGGAGAACCGGGGCGTGCGCTGGTCGACCCGGATGCTCGCGGGCGATCCCGCGCACGCGCTCGGTCGGCTCGCCGACCGGCTTGACGCGGCCATGATCGTCGTCGGAACACGCGAGGCCGGCCTGCGCGGCAGCATTCAGGAACTGCTCACCGGATCGCTGGCGGCCCACCTTGCACACCGGCAGCACCGCCCCGTCGTGGTCATCCCACTCAACCCGGTGCCGATCGACCGTGAGCTGCCGTGGGAGCAGGGCTGAGCCGGTTCTGACCTCGGATGGGTTGTGGTGTGGGCGCGCTTCGCCCCACTCGGCGAGCGAATGCTGGTCGTTGCGGCCTGATGCCCATGAGGGGCTGGTGGCCACGAGAATCGCGGCGATTACAGAATTGTTGCGGTTCTACCTCGTCCGGCAGCGACCACAACTCCGTACTCGGCGAACTTCTGGCTGCACGCAACCCGCCGCGCGTCACAGGCTCGCGGCGAGCAAGTCGGTTCGGCCCACGGCCAGCCGGATGCGTCGACTACGTTGTGGTGGTCGTTCGCGGTCGTGCCTGAGCAGCCACTACTGCGTACTCGATGAGATGTGCGGGGTGGTTGGCGTGCGAGATGTGCGAGATGTGCCGGGTATGCGACGATGCCCGGATGCTTCAGTGCCCGGCGCCGAGCTGGCCGCCGAGACGCACCTGCATCGAGCTGCTGGCCTCGTTCAGGCCCACGATGACCGCGCGCTTCCCGTGCTGCTCGTACTTGGTGGTGATCGCGTCCAGCGCGGCGACGGTCGAGGCGTCCCAGATGTGCGAGTTCGACAGGTCGATGACGACACGCTGCGGGTCGTCGGCGTACTCGAACTGCGTCGTCAGGTCGTTGCTGGAGGCGAAGAACAGCTCGCCGGTCACGACGTAGTACGCGGTCGGCACGGTGTCGCCGTCCGACACCGTGCGCGCAACCGAGACGAAGTGGGCGACCCGCCGGGCGAAAAGCACCATGGCGAGGATGACCCCGGCGATGACGCCGATGGCGAGGTTGTGGGTAATCACGACGATGACGACGGTGGCGACCATGACTGCTGTCTCGCTCTTCGGCATCCGCTTCAGGGTCGCCGGGCGGATGCTGTGCCAGTCGAGCGTCGCGACGGAAACCATGATCATCACGGCGACGAGCGCCGCCATCGGGATGATCGAGACGAGGTCGCCGAGGCCGACCACGAGGATCAGCAGGAACACCCCGGCGAGGAAGGTGGAGATGCGGGTGCGCGCGCCCGACGCCTTCACGTTGATCATCGTCTGGCCGATCATCGCGCATCCGCCCATGCCGCCGAAGAGCCCGGAGAGCATGTTTGCGACGCCCTGGCCCCACGCCTCACGGGTCTTGCGGGAGTGCGTGTCGGTGATCTCGTCGACGAGCTTCGCGGTCATGAGCGACTCGAGTAGCCCGACGAGCGCCATCGCGAGGGAGTAGGGCGCGATGATCTGGAACGTCTCCCAGTTCAGGGGCACGTCGGGGATGAACAGCTCGGGCAGGCTGCGCGGCAGCTCACCCTGGTCGCCGACCGTGGGAACGGCGATCGCCATCGTGACGACGGCGGCCGTGATGAGCACGATCGCGACGAGCGGGGCGGGCACGACCGTGGTCAGTCGCGGCATGACGACCATGATCAGGATGCCGACCGCAACGAGCGGGTAGACGAGCCACGGCACCCCGACGAGGTGCGGGAGTTGGGCGGTGAAGATGAGGATCGCGAGTGCGTTGACGAACCCCACCATGACGCTGCGGGGGATGAAGCGCATCAGCTTCGCGACGCCGATGACGCCGAGCACTACCTGGAAGACGCCGGCGAGAATGACCGTGGCGATGAAGTACTCCATGCCGTACTCGCGGGCCACGGGCGCGATGACGAGGGCGATCGCACCGGTCGCCGCGGTGATCATGGCGGGGCGGCCGCCGAGGAACGCGATCGACACGGCCATGACGAACGAGGAGAAAAGCCCGACCCGCGGGTCGACCCCGGCGATGATCGAGAACGAGATCGCTTCGGGGATGAGCGCCATGGCGACCACGAGGCCGGCCAGCACCTCGCGGGTGAGCAGGCGCGGCGTGCGCAGCGCGGTCATCACCGACGGGTCTGCGCGGTAGCGGTCGGGCGCGTCGGTTCTTGGGACAATGGCCATGGGAGTCTCCAGTAACGAGAGGGGATGCCGGGTGGGAGGGGCGTCGCGCGCAGCGCTACGCGGAGAATGGGAGGGCGACGGGCACAGCCGGTCGACATCCGAACTCTACCCTAACGGTAGGGTTGGATGTGAGACGCCGACGTGACCGAAGGGACAACATGAGCGCGGATGCCCGCCGGGAGACGATGCACATCGGCGAGCTCGCCGAGAAGACCGGCCTATCACTGCGCACTATTCGCCACTACGACGACGTGGGCCTGCTGAAGGCATCCGGTCGAACCGAGGGTGGATTCCGGCTCTACAGCCACGACGACCTTGCCCGGCTCATGCTCATCCGGCGCATGAAGCCACTCGGGTTCTCGCTGGAGGAAATGACCGATCTGCTCGGCGTCATCGACACGCTGCAGGCAGGCGCGCCGGGTTCGGATACCCTAGAGGTACGTTCCCGGTTGGATCGCTTTATCGATCAGGCCGTCGAACGCAGGCAGACGCTCGAGAGACAGCTCGAGATGGCCGACGAATTCCTGGAACTTCTCCGCCGCCAATAGGCAGCGCGCGATGCCATCGCGACCCGCGCAGTGGCCCAGATCGGCCCGGGCGGTTCGACGCCGCCCCCACAAACCCCGCAGTGAAATAAGGCCCGCGAAACGCCAGGAGGCGTCGGGCAGACAATCCAAGAAACGAGCACCATGATCAACCATCACCACCTCGACCTGCCGTCACCGCCGAAGCTGCCCAAGGGAGGCCTCCGGGTCACCCCGCTCGGCGGACTCGGCGAGATCGGCCGCAACATGACCGTGTTCGAGCACCAGGGCAAGCTCCTGATTGTCGACTGTGGCGTGCTGTTCCCCGAGGACAACCAGCCCGGCATCAACGTGATCCTGCCCGACTTCAGCTCGATCCGGCACCGCCTCAACGACATCGTCGCGATCGTGCTCACCCACGGCCACGAGGACCACATCGGCGGCGTGCCGTACCTCATCAAGGAACGCAAGAACATCCCCGTTGTTGGCTCCAAGCTCACCCTCGCCTTCGTCGGCGCGAAGTTCCAGGAAGAGCGCCTGTCGCCGCCCGTCGTCGAGGTCGTTGCGGGCGAGAAGCGCTCGTTCGGACCGTTCGACCTCGAGTTCATCGCCGTGAACCACTCCATCCCCGACGGACTCGCCATCGCGATCCGCACCGAGGCCGGCCTCGTGCTGCACACCGGCGACTTCAAGATGGACCAGTTCCCCCTCGACAAGCGCATCACCGACCTGGGGGCCTTCGCCCGCCTCGCCGAAGAGGGCGTCGACCTTTTCCTCACCGACTCGACCAACGCCGAGGTCCCCGGATTCACGACCTCCGAGGAGGACATCCGCCCGGCGATCGACGCGGTGTTCCGCACCTCGCCGCGACGCATCGTCGTGTCGAGCTTCGCGAGCCACGTGCACCGGATCCAGCAGGTGCTGGATGCTGCCGTCAAGAACGACCGCAAGGTTGCGTTCGTCGGCCGCTCGATGGTGCGCAACATGGGAATCGCCTCCGATCTCGGCTACCTCAGCGTGCCCAAGGGTCTCGTCGTCGACCTGAAGACCCTCGAGAAGCTCCCCGACGACAAGATGGTGCTCGTCTGCACAGGCTCGCAGGGCGAGCCGATGGCGGCCCTGTCGCGCATGGCCAACCGCGAGCACATCATCGAGATCGGCGACGGGGACACCGTGCTGCTCGCGAGCTCGCTCATCCCCGGCAACGAGAATGCGATCTACCGCGTCATCAACGGACTCATCCGCTGGGGAGCGAACGTCGTGCACAAGGGCAACGCAAAGGTGCACGTCTCGGGCCACGCGAGCGCCGGCGAGCTCGTCTACTGCTACAACATCGTCAAGCCCCGCAACGTCATGCCCGTGCACGGCGAATGGCGCCACCTCACGGCGAACGCCGAGCTCGCGGTGCGCACCGGTGTTCCCGAGGACCGCGTGATCATCGCGGAGGACGGCGTCGTCGTCGACCTCGTGAACGGCCGCGCGTCGATCGTCGGCAAGGTCAAGGCGGATCTCGTATTCGTCGACGGCATGTCGATCGGCGTCGCCTCCGAGGAGGCGCTCAGCGACCGCCGCATGCTCGCTGAAGACGGTGCGATCACGATCCTCGGCATCCTCGACACCAAGACGGGCCTGCTCGCCGAGCCGATCGAGTTCTTCGCGCGCGGCTTCGCGCACGACGACGAGTGGATCCGCGGCGCGACCAAGGCGATCGACGACGCGATCGTGTCGGCGAACCAGAGCAAGCGCGTCGACGGCGCGGCCCTCGAGGTATTGCTGACCCGCACGATGAACCGCTGGATGCAGCGCAAGTACCGCCGCACACCGGTGATCACGTCGATCGTCGTCGACGCCTGATCCGAGCATCCACAACGGGAGAGAAACCATGAGCGCGGTCGAAACGAGGGACGGCGTCGACAACCTGCGGGTTCTCGACGAGGCCCTCAAGCGGCGAACCATCGCTGTGATCTCCCATCCGGATGCCGGGAAGTCGACCCTCACCGAGGCGCTGCTGCTGCACGCGCACGCCATCGGTGAGGCTGGGGCAACCCACGGCAAGGCCGGTCGGCGGGCGACCGTGTCGGACTGGATGACGATGGAGAAGGAACGCGGCATCTCGATCAGCTCCGCGGCGATCCAGTTCACCCACCGCGACACGATCATCAACCTCGTCGACACCCCCGGCCACGCAGACTTCTCGGAGGACACCTACCGGGTGCTCGCCGCGGTGGATGCCGCCATCATGCTCGTCGACGCGGCCAAGGGCCTCGAAGCGCAGACCATGAAGCTCTTCGAGGTGTGCAAGCGCCGCGGGATCCCGCTCATCACCATGATCAACAAGTGGGACCGTCCCGGCGGCGACGCGCTCGCCCTGATGGACGAGATCGAGAAGCGCACCGGCCTCTTCCCGACGCCGCTCACCTGGCCGGTCGGCGAGTCGGGGGACTTCCGCGGGCTCGTCGACTGCGACAGCGGGCAGTTCGTGCGCTTTCACCGCACCGCCGGGGGAGCGACAATCGCGAGCGAGGAGACGGTGCCGGCAGCGGATGCGACCGCGATTGCCGGGCCCGCGTGGCAGACGGCGGTCGAGGAGACCGGGCTGCTTCGCGAGGAGGGGCACCGTCACGACGAGTCGCTCTTTCTCTCCGCCGCCTCCACCCCCGTGCTGTTCGGCGCCGCGGCGCTCAACATCGGCGTGCGCCAGCTGCTCGACACCCTCGTCGACCTCGCGCCGTCCGCCGAGGCCCGCGCCGACACCTCGGGTGTGCGCCGGGCGGTGAACTCCGCTTTCTCTGGGTTCGTGTTCAAGGTGCAGTCCGGGATGGACTCCAACCACCGCGACCGGGTGGCCTTCGTGCGCGTCTGCTCCGGCGTGTTCGAGCGTGGGATGACCGTGACCCACGAGCCGAGCGGCCGCCCGTTCGCGACCAAGTATGCCCAGCAGATGTTCGGAAAGGACCGGGAGACCGTCGACACGGCATGGCCCGGCGACATCGTCGGCCTCATCAACGCGTCGGCGCTTCGCCCCGGGGACACCCTGTTCATGGGCGGCCCGGTCGTCTACCCGCCAATGCCGAGGTTCCAGCCCGAGCACTTCCGCGCGGCACGTTCCACCGACAGCAGCAAGCACAAGCAGTTCCGCAAGGGAATCGAACAGCTCGACCACGAGGGCGTCATCCAAGTGCTGCACTCCGACCGGCGCGGCGACCAGACGCCGATCCTCGCCGCCGTCGGGCCGATGCAGTTCGAGGTTGCGACCGAGCGGATGGCGAACGAGTACCGCGCGCCGATCGCGTTCGACGCGCTGCCGTACACGGTCGCCTGCCTGATCGACGCCGAGACGGCGAAGGTGCTCGCGAAGCACTCCTCAGTTGAAGTGACGATGGCCTCCGACGGCCGGCTGATCGCGCTGTTTGCCAACGAGTGGAAGCTGCGAACGCTGCGGCGAGAGCATCCGGAACTCACCCTCGACTCGATCTCCGCCGAGTAGCCCGCTCTTCGTTCATTATTCCGCAGTGACAGTCTGGTCGGGCTGTCACTATTCAGGGATTTGGGCTGCCGTCGGGCTGCAGGATTCAGGAGTTCGGCGGCTCGCGGGAACCCGAGTTCCACTGGTCGGGAACTCCTGAATGATGACAGGCCACCGGCCGGTCAGCGCGGCGCCATGCGGATCGCACCGTCGAGGCGGATCGTCTCGCCGTTGAGCATCGGGTTGCGCACGATGTGCTCGACGAGCGCGGCGTACTCGTCCGGCCTGCCGAGGCGGGCCGGATGCGGCACCTGCGCACCGAGGGAGTCTCGCGCCGCCTGGGGCAGCCCCGCCATCATCGGCGTCTCGAAGATTCCCGGTGCGATGGTCACCACCCGGATGAAGTGCTGGGCGAGCTCGCGCGCGATCGGCAGGGTCATCCCAGCGACCCCCGCCTTGGACGCCGAGTAGGCGGCCTGGCCGACCTGCCCGTCGAACGCCGCGACGGATGCCGTCGTGACGATAACGCCGCGCTCGCCGCCGGTCGCCGCTCCGGAAGCGCCGTAAGGATCGGCGAGCGGCTCGGTCTGCGCCATCGCCGCCGCCGCGAGGCGGATGACGTTGAAGGTGCCGGTGAGGTTCACCCGGATGACGCGCTCGAAGTCCTCGAGCGGCAGCGGACCCGCGCGCCCGACGACCCGGCCACCGGTGGCGATTCCGGCACACGCCACAACGATCCGCAGCGGTCCGAGCCCGGCGGCCGTCTCCACGGCGAGCTGCACCTGATCGGCATCCGCGACGTCCGCAGCGAGGAAGACGAGCCCGTGCTCCGCCGCGACAGCCTCGCCGGCGGAGTGGGACAGGTCGACGATCACGACGATCGCGCCCGCGTCGCGCAGCAGGCGCGCGGTCGCCAGGCCGAGCCCGGAGGCCCCACCGGTGATGAGGGCAACAGCTCCGCGAACCTCCACGGCTAAATCCTCTCAACGATCGTGGCGTTGGCCATGCCGCCACCCTCGCACATGGTCTGCAGGCCGAACCGACCGCCGCCCTGCTCGAGTCCGTTGAGCAGGGTGGTGAGCAGCCGGGTGCCGGAGGAGCCGAGCGGATGCCCGAGGGCGATGGCACCGCCGCGCGGGTTCACCCGGTTGGGGTCGGCGTGCAGCTCCTGCTGCCAGGCGAGCGGAACCGACGCAAACGCCTCGTTGACCTCGAACAGGTCGATGTCGTCGATGCCGAGGCCGGAGCGGGCCAGGATGCGCTTGGTGGCCGGAATGATTCCGGTGAGCATCTCGATCGGGTCGGAGCCGACCACGGTGAAGCTGCGGAACCTCGCCCGCGGGGTGAGGCCGAGCAGCGCGGCCTTCTCCTCGCTCATGATGAGCACCGCCGAGGCTCCGTCGGTGAGGGGCGAGGAGTTGCCGGCGGTGATGCTCCAGTCGATCTCGGGGAACCTGCGCGCCATGGCCTCGCTCCGGAATGCGGGCGCCAGCTCGGCGAGTCCCTCAGCGGTTGTAGCGGGCCGAACCGTCTCATCGGCGGTGCGCCCGTCGATCGGCAGCACCTCGGACGCGAAGTCGGCGGCGGCGGCAAGCGCATGCGACCGGGCTGCGAAGGCGTCGAGGCTCTGCCGGCTGAGGCCGAACCGCGCGGCGATGAGCTCGGCGGAGATACCCTGGCCGATCAGCCCGCCCGGGTAGCGTGCGCCGATCCGCTCGCCGTAGGGGTCGGCGCCGATGGTCGAGCTGCCGATCGGGTTCTGGCTCATGAGCTCGACGCCGCAGGCGATGACGACGTCGTACGCCCCCGCGATGACGCCCTGCGCGGCGAACGATGCCGCCTGCTGGCTCGAGCCGCACTGCCGGTCGATCGTGGTGCCGGGAACGGACTCCGGGAACCCCGCCGCGAGCACCGCATTGCGGGTGACGTTGAACGACTGGGCGCCGACCTGCGACACGCATCCGCCGATCACATCGTCGATCAGAGCCGGATCGAGCCCGCTGCGCTCGACGAGCGCGGCGAGGGTCTGGGCGAGCAGGTCAACCGGGTGCTGGTGCGAGAGCGCACCGCCGGGCTTTCCCCGGCCGGAGGGAGTGCGGATGGCGTCGACGATGACGGCTGTTGTCATCCTTCGACTCTACGCCCGGGGGCGTCGCGGGCAGCGATTCAGGGCGCGAGGGCCTTGACGATGCGCTGCAGACTCACCGGCTCGGCCGTGCGCAACTGCTGCGCAAACAGGCTCACCCGCAGCTCCTCGAGGAGCCAGCGCACCCGCACGAGACGCTCGGGCGCATCCGGGGGGAGAGGGATGCGGCCGCCGGCAGCGACGAACCGCTCCATCGCCCGGGCGACCTCGTTTTGGCTTACCCGGTCTTGTGCGACGGCGGTCGGCAGCTTGTCGAGCCGGGCCGACACGGCACGCAGATACCTCGGCAGGTGCTTCAGTTGAGTCACGCCGGTCGCGGAGATGAAGCCCGGATAGATGAGCGCGGCGATCTGCCCGCGCACGTCGGTCAGGGCGGGCAGCAACGTCATGCTCGTCGTCGTCGTGATCGCCCGCTCGGCGTCCCGGGCCGCAGCGAGGCTCGAGGTGACGACCGAGACGACGCCGTAGAGCGAGTCGATCAGGCCGGCCGAGATGGCCGCGCGGGCGGCCTCGAACTCGGTGCGGGTCCAGAGCAGGCCGCCGGGCGCCATCTCCCGCAGTGCGTCGTCCATCACCGCGACGAGGCAGTCGTCGAACAGCGCCTGCACGTTCTGGTACGGGCTTGAGGCGAGGGTGAGCTTCTCGGTCTGGCTGAGGTGGTCGCGCACCCACGACAGCGGCGACGGGATCGCGAGCAGCAGCAGGCGCCGGATGCCGCCGGGCAGCGCCGCAGCCTGATCCTCGGTGGTCGCCATCACGCGCACTGCGACGCCCTGGCCCTCGTCGACGAGCGTCGGGTAGCCGCGGATGACGGTGCCGCCGCGCCGGGTGTCGACGACCTTCGGCAGCTCGTCGAAGTCCCAGGTGACAAGGCCCGAGCGTTCGAGGGCGTGCGGGGTGGCCTCGGTGACCTTCGCGACCGACTCCCGCACGCGCGACTTGAGCTTGTGCTGCAGTGTCGGGAGGTCTTTGGCCCGCGCGACCTGGGTGCCGCGGTCGTCGACGACGGCGAAGGTGATTCGCAGGTGCGGGGCGACCCGCTCCTGGTCGAAGTCGTCCGGATCGACGGGAGTGTGAGTCTTGCGCTGAATCATGTCGGCGAGGTACGCGGTGATCGGAGTGCCCTCAAGCTCCTCGATCGGGAGGCCCCGGGCATTCTCGAGCAGGCGCCTGGCCCACTCCGCCGCGGGCACAACGTTGCGGCGGATCGCCTTCGGCAGGCTCTTGATGAGCGCCGTGACGAGCTCCTCCCGGAGCCCGGGTACCTGCCAGTCGAAGCCGGCGGGGGAGAGTCGGGCGACGAGGGCGAGCGGGATCTGCACAGTGACGCCGTCGTCCTCGGCGCCGGGCTCGAACCGGTAGCTCAGTTTGAGGCGCTGGTCTCCCTGATCCCACCAGGTCGGGAACTCGTTCTCGTCGATACCGGACTCGGCCTCGTCCTCGTCGATGAGGTTCTCGGCGGTCATTGTGAGCAGGTCGGGGGTCTCGAGGCGCGCCTTCTTCCACCACGACTCGAACGAGCGGGTCGAATATACGTCGGAAGGAATGCGCCGGTGGTAGAACTCGAAGACCGTCTCGTCGTCGACGAGGATGTCGCGTCGGCGGGTGCGCTCCTCACGCTCCGCGAGCTCCTTACGCAGCGCGCGGTTGTCCCGCTCGAAGCCCGTGACGCGCTTGTCGAGCCGGTCGGTCTCCCAGTCGCTCTCGACAAGCGCGTGCCGGATGAACAGCTCGCGTGCGTACGCCGGGTCGATGCGCGAGAACTGCACCCGCCGCCGCTCGACGATCGGCACCCCGTACAGCGTGACCCGCTCGTAGGCGACAACCTGGCCCTGCTTCTTTTCCCAGTGCGGCTCGCCATAGCTGCGCTTGGCGAGGTCGCCGGCGAGCGGCTCGGCCCAAGCCGGATCGATTGCTGCGCTGACCCGGGCGAACAGGCGGCTGGTCTCGACCAGTTCCGCGCTCATCACGGCATCCGGCTGCTTCTTCGCAAGGGCCGAGCCGGGGAAGATCAGGAACCGCACCTGGCGCGCGCCGACGTAGTCCTTCTTCTGGCGGTCCTTGATGCCGATCTGGCTGAGCAGCCCGGCGAGCAGCGACTTGTGGATACCGACCGGGTTCACGCTTGGATCGTTGATGCTGAGCTGGAGGGGCTTCGCCATGCGTTGCAGCTGCCGGTAGACATCCCCCCACTCCCGGATGCGGAGGAAGTTGAGGTACTCCGCCTTGCACAGGCGGCGGAACGCGCTCGACGAGAGATCGCTCTCCTTCTCCTTGAGGTAGTTCCAGATGTTGAGCAGCGTCAGGAAGTCGCTCGTCGGGTCGGTGAATCGCGCGTGCTGCTGGTCCGCCTGTGCGCGGCGCTCGAGCGGGCGCTCCCGCGGGTCCTGGATGCTGAGGGCGGCCACGATCGCCATCACCTCGCGCGTCGTGCCGTGCTGCTTCGACTCGACCACCATGCGGCCCAGGCGCGGGTCGATCGGCAGTTGCGCCAGCTGACGGCCGACCTTGGTGATGCGGTTGTCGCTCGTGACCGCGCCGAGCTCGCGCAGCAGGTCGAGCCCGTCCTTGATTCCGCGGGAGTCCGGCGGCTGCAGGAACGGGAACGCGGCGATGTCGCCGAGGCCGAGTGAGATCATCTGAAGGATCACCGCAGCGAGGTTCGTGCGCAGGATCTCCGGCTCGGTGTACTCCGGGCGGCGGGCGAAGTCCTGCTCCGAGTAGAGCCGGATCGCGATGCCGTCGCTTGTGCGGCCCGAGCGGCCGGAGCGCTGGTTCGCCGACGCCTGCGAGATGGCCTCGATCGGCAGGCGCTGCACCTTGGCGCGCACGCTGTACCTGGAGATCCGCGCCATGCCGGCGTCGACGACGTAGCGGATGCCGGGAACCGTGAGGCTCGTCTCGGCGACGTTGGTGGCGAGGATGATGCGGCGCCGGGTTCCAGGGGTGCCCGAGGGGCGGAACACCTTGTGCTGGTCGGCGGCGCTCAGCCTGCCGTACAGCGGGAGCACCTCGGTGTGCGGCAGGTTGCGGCCGCGAATGGCATCCTCGGCATCGCGGATCTCCGCCTCCCCGCTGAGGAAGACGAGCACATCACCCATCGACTCGCGCGCGAGTTCGTCGATCGCCGCATTGATGCCGTCGATGGGGTCGAGGTCCTCCGACGCGGTCGTACCCTTTCGGGCATTCTTGCCGCCGCGGGCATCCGCGGGCTCGAACTCATCGCTGAACTCATCGCCGGACTCGAGCGCCGCGGCGTCGATCGCATCCGGGACCAGCGGCCGGTAGCGGACCTCCACCGGGAAGGTGCGCCCGGAGACCTCGATGATGGGGGCATCGTCGAAGTGCTTGGAGAAGCTCACCGGGTCGATCGTGGCGCTCGTGATGATGACCTTCAGGTCGGGGCGGCGCGGCAGCAGCTGCTTGAGGTAGCCGAGCAGGAAGTCGACCGTGAGGCTGCGTTCGTGCGCCTCGTCGATGATGATCGTGTCGTACTTGGTGAGCTCACGGTCGCGGTGGATCTCGGCGAGCAGGATGCCGTCGGTCATGAGCTTGACCTTGGTGTCCTTGCCGACCCGGTCGGTGAACCGCACCTGGTAGCCGACGATGCCGCCGAGCTCCTGGCCGAGCTCCTCGGCGATCCGCTCGGCGATCGTGCGCGCGGCGATCCTCCGGGGCTGCGTGTGCCCGATCTTCTCCCGGCCCAGCTCAAGCAGGATTTTCGGCAGCTGGGTCGTCTTGCCCGAGCCGGTCTCGCCGGCGACGATGACCACCTGGTTGTCGCGGATGGCGCGGGAGATCTCCTCCCGGCGCTGGCTGACGGGCAGCTCGGGCGGATAGGTGATGACGAGGAGGGGGGCTTCGGGCATGGGGAATCAATCGTACGGGGTCGGGGTGGTCGCACCCGCTCCGCTTGTTTCGGCCTGCCGCCGCTCGCTCAACCGGGTGCCCGCTGCCGTGAGGATCCCGGTTGCGATCGCGCTGCCGATGACGAGCGAGCCTCCGTCGATGATCCACGGATGAAGGAACAGCGCCGCCGCCGCTGCGAGTGCCGCCGTGCCCGCCGCCGACCCGGTGATGGCCGCGCGCGAGGCCGGGCCAAGTGAACGGCTGCGGGTGAGCAGAATGGCCGCGGCGCCACCGGCGCCACCCGCGGCACCGGCGGCCGCGACGAGGGCGCCCACTGCCGCGCCGACGATTCCCGCAACGGGGAGAAGGGCGGTCGACGGCCCGGAGGGCAGCAACAACTGCTCCCTCGTCAGCAGGGCGATCGCGTACCCTCCCCCGAGGGTCGCTCCGGTGGCCACGGCCGTCCCGGCCAACGCGAGGATTCTTCCGAGGGGCCACACGCGTCTGGTCTGCACCCCGAAGGGGTGGGTGGGCTCAGTGCTCGCCGCGCGTGTTCGGCAGTTCCACTGGCGTGAGTGTGGCGATCTTGGGCGCCCGGTTGTCGCCGGAGGAGCGGCCGGTGAGGCGGCGTCCGATCCACGGCAACACGTGCTCGCGCCAATACGCGGCGGTGCGCTGTGCCGCTGCTCCGTCGATGCGCGTGCCCGCGGCATCCGGAATCGGCACCTCGAGTGCGGCGAGCACGTTGCTCGCGACGCGCTCGTGGCCGCGGGAGTTGAGGTGCAGCTTGTCGGGGGACCAGTACCGGCTCTCGGTGAGTTCGGCGTCGGCCCAGTTGTCGACGAAGGTGACTCCCTGCTTCGGGAGGCGATCGCGCATCGCCTGGGCGAGCTGATCGCCACGGCGGCCGATGAGGGCGCCGAGCGGGATGTGCCGGGTCGGGTTCGCGCCGCTGGTGAGTATGACGTGGATTCCGCTCGCGACCGCACGGTCGACCGCGGCCTCGAGTCCGTCGGCGACCTGGCCGACCGCGACGCGCGGGCGCAGAATGTCGTTGCCGCCGCCGTTGATGCTCAGAAGGGCGGGGGTAAGCGCGATTGCGGCATCCAACTGCTCGGTCACGATTGGGGCGAGCAGGCGACCGCGGATGGCGAGGTTCGCGTAGCTGACCGGCTCGGGCGAGGCGAGCGCGAGGCCGAGGGCGACGAGGTCGGCCCAGCCTCGCACACTGCCGTCGGGCCG